>SDBT01009336.1_pt1 | contig 15927 bp, 13 predicted proteins | sample 2277101 | NCBI WGS metagenome assembly SDBT01 (sample SAMN10404973, study PRJNA504765) | marine sediment metagenome | isolation source: marine sediment core GS10_PC15, 103 cmbsf | place: Arctic Ocean: Southern Knipovich Ridge | collected 2010 | reverse complement strand
TTTCTTCGTCTCAAGATCGTAATTGTACTTCCATGTTCCATTTCTGACGGTATCAGCTATCGGCATTTTACCGTAAAATCTGTACATGTCTATTGCCGCTGGACTCATTTGAACATCCCGAGCTTCCTTTGGCTCCCATTTTGTGGATTTCTCTTCTATCCATTTATCCAAAAGTGGATAAGCATCCTTTCCTTTGTAAAGGAAGCGTGTGAGCCAGATACCATGATTTACGCCGGCAATTTGCCAATCAACATCTTTCGGATCCAATCCTAAAGTTTTAAAAACTTCATAAACTTCTCTGAAACCATGGCAGAATCCAACGATCTTCGCTTTGGTTTGTCGAAGAACGAGTTGTGTTATTTCAAAGACCGGATTTGCAATTTGTATAAGCCAAGCGTTTGGACAATTCTTCTCAACGGCTTTGGCGATATCCAACGAAAGTTTAGTCTGGTGGCAATTCATAAGCGAATAATAATCCGAAACCATGTTGAACTCCTGCGAATTTAAGCCACGGTAATACCCGTGCTTTCGCCCGACATCACTTATCATCTCATATTGAGCGTATCCATCCCCGTGCCCTTCTCCTCTCGCCATAGCTATGTTTATAACGAAATCAGCGCCATCTAACGAATTTACCATATCACTCGTTTTCTCAAACTTAAGGAATCCGCCTAATTCCGCCGTGTATCTTTGTGAAAGATTGTAAACCGTTTTTAGCCGCCTTTCGTCTATGTCCATCAAAGAAATAACACTTCCAGACAACTCTTTAGTCTTTGCAAGATCACCTACGAGTTTTACAGTGTATCTTACGCTTCCCGCTCCTATGATTGTAATTTTCAAATCTAAAACACCTCCTAACTCTTTCATTTTATAAAAATTTTTAGCAATAGTTTAGTTTTTCCAAAATCTTATTTCAAATATATCACCCCCCCCCTCCAAGCTGTCAAACGTTTTTTTGGGAATTTTTTTCATATTTTTTGGAAAAAAGTTAATAAATTTCTGATGTTCCTCTGAACTCCATCTCATTTTTATTTTTGCTCTCCTTTAAGGGAAAATTCTATTGAGTTACCCTAACTATCTCAATATTGGAATTAGGACAACGTTGTGCACATAAACTACAACCAAGACACTTATCTTTGTCTATTTTAACTCTGTTATCCTCAAAACTAATAGCAAAAGCCGGGCAAATTTTCTCGCAAATACTACAACCAATGCCACAACCGCAGTTAAGACACCTTCTGGCCTCTCCGAGGGCTTCCTCCTCTGTAAGTGCTTTAGTGTACTCATTAAAGTTCTTTTTACACTCACTTGGGGATATCAATTGAATTTTAGGTCTTCTTCCTCGAGGAGAGTTACCTTTTCTCTTAAACACTTTCTCCTTATCTACCATTGTCGGAGTCGAATCGTATTCCAGAAAAGCATTTTCTCCACTGATAAATTTATCGATGGATACAGCTGCTCTTTTACCCTCGGCAATAGCACTAATAACATTACTGGGACCCATGGCTGCATCACCTCCGACAAAGACATTCTCAATATTTGTAACACCTGTATCCTTATTAAATTCAATTGTTCCCAATGGCGTAGTCTTAATATTCATATCCTGACAATTAAGCCGAACACCTTCTCCGATGGCGGAGATGACGGTATCAACCTTTAAAATAAACTCCGTTCCCTCAACCTCGACTGGCCTTCTTCTGTTGGAGACATCCTTCTGGCCCAAAACATAGTTAACCATTCTAATACCGGTTATCTTGCCCTCCTTGGTGATAACCTCCTTGGGTGAGACAAGATACATAACCTTTATCCCTTCTTCCTCTGCTTCTGTGACATCTTCTGGTATAGCTGGCATCTCATCCTTCGTTCTTCTATAAAGAATAAACACCTCTTTCGCTCCCAACCGAATGGCCGCTCTGGCCGAATCAACAGCAGTAAATCCGCCTCCAATAACAGCAACCCTTTTGCCAATTTCAGGACTTTCCCCCATAGAGATACATTTAAGAAAACCAAGAGCAGTTAAGCTACCTTTAGCCTCTTCTCCAGAGATACTTAGTTTTAACCCTTTTTGGGCTCCAATGCCAATAAAGATGGCTTTGAAACCATCCCCCTTCAATCCATCTATAGTAATATCTTTGCCAAAGGTAACCTCTGTCCTGATATTTATCCCCAAGCTCTTGATTGTTTCAATCGCTTCCTCGAGCAAATCCCGAGGCAATCTGAACTCAGGCATAGCAAGTCTTGTCATACCACCGATTACTTTCTCTTTCTCAAAAATAGTCACGCGATAGCCAGCCCTAGCAAGATCATAGGCAGCAGAGAGACCAGCTGGACCAGAGCCAATAACAGCGGCCTTTTCCCTTTTTTTCGAGACCAAAGTAATTTCAGGCTTCCATCCTTTTCTCCTACCATATTCAAGGACAAACCTTTCAATTTCCCTGTTTAAAATTGGCTCATCTATCTCACCCCGGGTACACTCAGTTTCACAGGGATGCGGACAAATTAGACTGCATACACACTGAAGTGGACTTTTAGATGTTATTTGTTTAAAGGCCTCCTCAAAGTTACCCTCACTAACCATTTTTATGCAAGCCAGAATAGGCACATGCGCTGGGCAATTATATGTACAAGGAGCAGAAAGATTTCCATCCTTTATTTGAGCATAACCTTTATATATGGTAAGCTCGGAGGAAGGAGTGATACTCTCAACTAAAATATCACGAACATCTCTGAGCGAGCTATAGTTCATCTCGTTTAAGTATTCTTTCAACTCCTTCATAAGTTCCTCTAAAAATCCAAAACCATTAACTAATATACCTGTACAGACGGCGATAAGATCAGCGCCAGCCATAGCAATCTCCACTGCATCTTGAAACGTACTTATACCGCCTGATCCCGCAATTACAGGCTCCGATCCAACCAGTTTTCTGATTTCATAGACATCCCTTAATGCTAATGGTTTTATCCAAGGACCTGCAAAACAAGACATACTTGGTTCTTTCTGAAGATTATAAACCGATTGTTTCGGGTTGCGGATATTAATGGGAGGAATTCCCAATCTGTTGGCTACACTAACAACGGCATCAGCACCCGCTTCAAAAGAGGCCTTAGCCACTTGAGCAATCCGACCGCCCTCTGGGGTTAACTTAACGAAAACTGGTATAGAAACAGCTTTTTTTACCTTTTTAATAATGGTAATTACTGATTTCTCATCCCCGCCAAGACTCGCCCCAGAAAGTGATTCGCCTTTCGCGACTTCTCCACTAACTGATAGATTAAAGGACATATTGGGACAACACATATTAAGTTCGATAATGTGAGCACCCGCTGCCTCAAATCTCTTGGCCATATTTGCCCAACCCTCAAGCCCTTTATCGCCAGAATAAGTAATGTTAGCTAACAGGACAAAGTCTTTTGTTTGTTTTCTACCCTCCTCTATTAACTTTAAACCCTCTTCGAGATTAAGCCTTTTCTCGGCAGAAAAGGAAAGATAACCCAAATCCTGAAACCACCCATATCTGGGCTCTAGATTGATATAAGGAGCGGGGTCAAATGTCAACTTAATACTTGCCCCTCCCCAACCGCATTCCTGTGCTCTTACGAGTTGCTCGACTGATTTTGAAACTGGGCCCGAACTAACATAAAATGGATTGCGAAATTTCACTCCTGCAATCTCAACCGGCATCAGAATATTTTTTTCATTTATAGTCATCCTATCACCTTCCGTTTATTGGTTGGTAAAAACTTTCATCTATTTCTATAACAGCTATTACTTATGTTCTAACTTTGTTGTTTTTCCCTTCTTCATCGATTCATATATAGCCAGTACAACTTGAAGAGCAGCTCGACCGTCTTCCCCTCGGACGCCCTTCATTATTTCCCTGTTTAACCTCACGCAATCAACAAAATAAGCAATCTCATCCTGATATCCTAAAGATCGCTCTTCATCCACAGCTGGAAAAGTCCAGCCCCTGGTAGTCTCCGCCTTCTCAATAGCATATTCATATCCATCCGAGCTGTATACGGAAATTGGGGAACCATGAGTAAGGTTAATTTTAATATTCCCCTTTGTTCCATAAATTTCAATTCGATCATCCATACCACCAAAAGTAATATAATTTCCCTCAACAAGTGCAAAAGTATTATCTTCAAAAGTTAAAATTCCCACTGCCCAATCTTCACCTTCAAACTCAGAATGAATTAAATTATTATTTAAGCCCTCACTGGTTTTACCTATAACTTCTACTACTTTTTTCTCTTTAAGCCAAGAAACGAAACCAGCTGGATGTATACCTAAATGAATCATCGCGCCTCCACCACAATATTTCAACTTTTGTGCATAAAGAGAATGTGAACCACCATGACTTTCCTTAGCCTTTATATAAACAATATCACCAATTGCTCCTTCTTTATAAATATTTTTTGCTCTAATAAGCGCTGGAGCAAAAACCCAATCCTCAGCATACATAAGTTTTACTTTATTATCTCTGCAAACTTCAATCATTTTGTCAGCATCTTCCAAAGTAGTAGCTAAAGGCTTTTCACATACAACATGCTTACCAGCATTAGCTGCGGCAAATACAACTTCTTTATGAAGGTAATTTGGAACACAAACGCTTACCATTTCTATATCTTCTTTTTTAAGCATCTCTCGGTAATTATTATAAGCTTTAGGAATTTCATATTGTTTACAAAAATTTTCAAGATTATCTATTGCAGCTGCAGCAGTAATATCAGCACTTATGCATCTTTGATATGCTTTGGCATGCAAACCGGCAGCAAATCTAGAACCGATTATACCTACTTTAATTTTTTCCATTTTATTAACTCCTTTACGTTTTCCTTAAATATTAAGATTACCTATATATTCAACCTTCACACCTTTTTAAAAAATATTTTTATCTCTTTGATTTTAAATTAACTTATCTATAAAATTATATAATTAATTAAATCCTAAATTTCTTAAGTACCTTAGCAGAATCTTTATCAAGAAATAAAAACACACTTTCATGATTTCTTAATATAGAAGCGGGATTGTCTGGAGTAATATCACCTTCAAGACAATCCTTAACAGCTTGTGCTTTGCGGCTATCTGGAACAGTACAAATTATATTTTTTGACTTCATAATCTGATTAATAGACATTGAAATTGCTCTTTTAGGGACATCATCAAAGCTTTTAAACCATCCCTCACCAAGTTGTTGCTTTCTGCAGGAATCATCAAGTTCAACTACAAGATATGGTTTATTGGTATCAAAGTCAGCTGGAGGATCGTTAAAGGCTAAATGTCCATTTTCACCAATACCGACAAATGCAACATCAATCTCTTTTTGTTTTACAATTTTACCTAAACGTTCACATTCTAATTCTGGGCTTTTAACATCTCCTTTAATTAAATAAACTTTTCCTGGATGTACTTTATTGATAAACCTTTCCTTTAAATATTTTCTAAAACTCGCTGGATGAGTTTCTGGAAAACCTACATATTCGTCTAAGTGGAACATGGTGGTCTTTGACCAATCAATAGAAGAAATACTTGTAAGATTTTCTAAAAATTCTAATTGGGATGCACCAGTTGCTACTATAAAAGTAGCCTCACCTTTTTCCCTTATTGCACCTACTAACATTCTAGCTGCTTCCTCAGCAGCGGCTTTACCCATTCCTTGCTTTGTCTCAAATATTTTTATCTTCATTCAATTATCCCCTTTTTATCTTCTGGGCTTTACGTTATTCTTCGTTTTACGTTCTTGAAATGGGCACTAATAGCTCCTCTGATTTCCTTTTTATCCTTTTTCACAAAAGCCTGGAAAATTCTCCAATGTTCTTTGTCCGTTGTAGATAACTCCGCTAAAGCTTTTTTATTATCTTTATATAAGAATCTTTCTATAATTATGTGTAAATGCATATCTTTATAGATTTGGATTAGCTGCTTACTTCCTGATGCCTCCATGACTAGAAGATGAAATGCTTTGTCTATTTCGTTGTTGGCAACGAAATCCTCTGTTTTGATAGTTTCTCTAAAAAGACGTAGGTTATCCTTCATTTTTTCTATTAGATCTTCAGATATATCTGAAATCCTCTGTATGGCTAAGTTTTCCAAAGCCATTCTTATCTCTAAAATATCCAAAACATCCTGTTTGGAGAAATTGGCTACATATATGCCTTTTCTAGGCTTTATCTCTACTAAATTCATTCCCTCTAACTTGTATAAAGCCTCCCTTATAGGAGTTTGGCTAATGTTAAATTCCTTGCTTAATTCATCCACATATATTCTCTGATTGAATTTCAATTCTCTTCTTATAATCTTATTCTGCAAGGCTAACAATACTTTATCCGCTATATTTTGATGCTTAAATGAAATTTTCTCAGATTTCAATAACTTTCTGTTCGTCTTAATCTCCTTTCTTGAAAAGTTTACATATAAAAGTTTTGCATCCAATATCTTTTCCTGATGTAAATTTTCATTTTGATTATTATTTATAATATATAATATATAAACTATAAATGCAAATATGGTAAAGGAGAGGAATCAGGAGATAAAGAGAGATAACCAGAGAAAAGAAAGTAAAAAGTATATTTAATCGGGGACCATAAAAAATAATCATCACTTTAAGCGTGTTTTTAGCCCCTGTTTTAAGTTGACTGGTATGAATTCATCCTATTTTTTAAATATGCCCCGTATACGCCAAATACGAAGCTTTTTTCAAAAACGCTAAAGCCCTTATATTTCAACGGTCTTATTGATTTTTGACTAAATCAACCCGTAATTCATTGATAGTCTGTTTGATTTCTTTGATTTCAGCAGTAATACTATGGGAAAATTCCTTTTGATTCTTGATTATTTCATTAATAAAATTCGGTTCATGGAAAAACGTTTTCTTCTTCTAGTGGCTTATTAATTCTCTAGCAGTTTCTATGATTTCCCAATTACAACCTCTGTTAGAACACCATATAACGTCTCATTTAATTTAGCAGACATTCTTACCTCGTTATCATAAAAGTTAAATTCATAAAACTTACTGTATGATGAATTCAACAAGTATTGAAATAATATTAGTGTCTTTTCATCCTTCCAAGCATAACTAAAGCTATGCAAAGTATGCATAGGAATATCTAAAGTGGCTTCTGTAGTAATCCACTTTTTATATCCTGCATCTAATATAACATATTCCTCTTCAAAATTAATGCATATCTGAATATTGTCCCCATTCTTTCGTGTAAACTGAATAGCGTTTACTTTACAACTGTTTAACTCAAATTCATATGTTCGTTCAAAATATTTCGATTCGAAATTACATGTGGCACTGCCCATAGAAAATGGAAGACAAAGTTTGTAAATCCGCGTAGTTAACATTTTATATGCTTCATCTTGACGGGGAATTGGCTGATTCACTGCAGTAGAGATAATAGTCTCGTAAATAATGTCCAGAAGGCGCTGGTTTTCTTGATGTGAGCATCCTCCTGTAGTAGCAACAAATATATTTTTAATAGGATCACAGACGATCAGCTGTCCAAAAACTCCAAAAGCTAAAAAAGTGTTACCTGGACCTTGCCAGAATTGATACCCATAACCATATCCCCAACCAAAGCCAGGGTCATTTTTGGTTTCTATTTTATTAGATGTAGCTTCTTTCATCCACCACTCCGGAACAAGTTGTTTTTCTTCCCATTTTCCATAATTAATAAATAATTGACCTAATTTTACCATGTCAGGAAATTTAAGATATAGTCCCCATCCGCCTGTGGAATTTCCATATTTATCACAAAGCCATGTGGCATCTTCAATACCCATAGGTTTAAAGAGTCGCTCGTTGAGAAATTCAAAGGTATTTTGTCCAGAGATCTTGGTTATAAGACGGGAAAGGGTATAAGAAGCACCAGTATCATAATGAAACTCACGCCCTGGAAGACTGTACGGAATCAAAGAAAAGTAATGTGTCAGCCAATCTCCTTCTTGGTTAATAAACGACGCACTTGTGTAAGCAGAGCTTGAACACATCATAAGTAGATGTTTTACCCTCAGCTTTTCTAATCGTTCGTCATACTGTTCGGGTAGTTTCTCTCTAAAGTAGTCGAGCACTTTATCCTCTAACCCCAGTTTCCCTTCATCAATAATAATACCTACAGCTAACGAATTAACACTTTTGGATATCGAATGCATAATCTTTCTGATTTTCGGAGCCATAGGAGCGTAATATCCTTTTGAAAGCATATTCGTATTCTTAACTATGGCAAAGCTATATAAATAGTTAATTTCCTTTTCACAAGTATCCAAAAATTTTATAATAGATTGCGGCGAAACACCTTCATCTTCTGGTCTAACTAATTTAAAGTTCATTTATTTGCCTTCTCATCAAAAATCTATTAGGGAACCTAAACAAAGTTTCACCCACCCCTCAAAGAGCCTATTCCTAACTATAAACATTGCTTTCTTTGTAATCAGGCTCCCCGGGTAGGTGCATAGGTAGAACCTTTCATGTTATCTTCAGTTTCCAAATTCCAACGTAAAATATTAGTAAGATAATAAAAGTGTATTGCAATCTTTTTCTTCTAGCACCAGAATAATCAAAATATAAATTTACGTTATAAATTTGTTTTATAATAAAAGCCATTCTTATAAACTAATATCCTAAATTCTCCCCAACCAAAATAATAGTAATATCAGAACGCTTTGGTTTTCTTTCTAAAATCACCGTAATATTACATATTCTATCAGGGGAATCACAATTAGTACATTTTCCAGTTAACGCACAAGGAGTTTTTAAGTTTAATCGCTTTCCATTAAGTGGGGCGGCAATATTCCTTATTCTGGCAAAAGCTTCATCTAAGACATCGACTAATTTATTAGCACCGGCAATAATGATTACTTTTTTTGGTCCCCAGATCATAGCAGCTACCCGATTACCAGTTGAGTCAATATTTAACAATTGCCCTTGAAGTGTAATGGCATTACTGCTGGAAAGGTAGATATCGCGGGTTAACTCCCTTTTCCTGATTTCTATTTGTTTCTGTTCGGTGTTTTTATTCGTTTTGATAAAAATGGTATTCCCCCGTTCCCTTAACGCCTCCACTAATCCAAGTTCTTTTATTGTAATTGAATCACCAATCCCTACTTTCGCCTCCTTCGGAATAAATGACATCACTTTATCAAATGCTTCTTTTGTATTATCTGTATTTATCACTTCAAAACCATTTCTTTTAAGAGCAGTTAATGCCAATTGACAGCGTTTGGAATAAATATCTTTGAAAATATTTTGGTCCGCAACCTTATCCTCCTTTTCTTTATTACTTTTAAATTGAGTTATATTATAACATAATCTTTTAAGATTATATAAGTTTTATTTATCAGATAATAAATTTACTTATTAAAAATATTTTTAAAAGATCAGGCAAATAAATACATATATTCAATATCCATCAACCTTTTTAAATCCTTCTTTTTAAACAATAAAGCCCTTCAGCAAAATGCCTGAAAGGCTTTATTTATAAGGATTTGGTGGAGGCTAGTAGACGACTTTCGCAACTTTTGTATGAGTGATGAAACTGAAGAAGTATATCATAAGTTAGAAGAATTAATTAGTGCTTAATATTATTATTGATTACACCCCCTTTTTTTTTACGAAAAATTAGGAAAATTTACCGAATTATTGAGCTCATACGGCCTTCCCTTGTCACATGATATTATCAGAAAACCGTCCCCGTGATATTAAAAAACGAAAGTGTAATATATGCTAAATCTTTCGGTATAGTTATATTAAAAGGGCGTGTAATTTTAGCGAATCACACTCCCTTTTGTACTTATAATTATAACATTAAAAAAAGAAAAGATCAGGAGAAAATAACAATATTTTTTCTTAAACTTAATATTGCCAGCTTACTGGTATACTATTTTTTTTGCCACCAAACATAAGGCTCCAAGGAAATCAGCAAAGTCTTTCTCATCAAGGAAGGCCGCCTGTTTGGTATTCCCTTTGGTGCTGATGTGATAAACTGCTTCCTCAAATTCTATCCGTAATGGTTTGGTTAGGTTGCCAATATAATATATCCTTTATTATATTGCAAGACCCAGTCCTATATTACCATCTCCGCCTAATACCCATGACTTTAGTTTACCTTTTAAAGATCACTAAACCACCCACAAGGGTCTCACCAATAAATTCCCACCCTTCTTTGCCGTACTCATTAAATATTTTTTCTATTGGCTCTACAAGATATTCTCCAAAAATATCAAAATTATCCCTATTCTCACGTATAATTAAGCTAGGATTAAGAGCTTTATATTCAATATTTTTTGCAGCATAAGAGATTGGGGGGCTGGATAATATGGGCAGGATTATATTCAGAGCCAATAAGATTACAATTATGATTAACAAATTCCTAATAAATAAATCAGCCTTCATATTTCTACCTCCTTTCTTTAAAATTTGCAAGTACAGAATTTCCCCTGTACTTTTACTTTCTATAATAATATTTAAAGTAATATTCACCAGAAGGATTATACGAATAAAAAAGGTTAGTTGCGTTTTTGTTCCAGGTCCTTATAATATAATTGTAAACTTCGCCTGGTTTTATCCAATTAAATTGGCTAATATACATCTTATCGCCCTCTATTTCTTCTACAAAACCATAATGGCCGAGTTCCCCTGTTTGTCTTGGGTCATAATCAATAAGAACATCATATTCTTTAGGCTGGTAATTAGAATCAATTGTTTTTACGTTAACAGCTTCTGGAGAAGGAGGATAAAAAGGAAATAGTGTCTTCGAGTCTACTTCTTCAACCCATCTTTTAGCTGCCCACCATACACATTGGCCATAATTTGCCACTCCATTACTCCAAGAGTATGCCAGGGGGAAGATGCCTTTCTCAAACTTATATTTAAAAACCTTATCAGTTTCTTTATTTTTTATTTCTACAGTGATATTTTTCCAAGGTACCACCTTGAAAGCCTCTTCTCGATTTCTGGAAAGGTATAATCGGAATTCCTTACCCTCATTGGCAAATTCGTAATCGTAATTGTCTCCGGGAAAGTTCATTGTTCTTTCAATAAATTTATTTGCGCGTGTAAAGTCAAAGTTTCCCTTATTTATTTCTTCGACTAATTCTGTTCCTAATTTATTTTCTAACCCTAACCACTTTTCTCCTTTAATAATAACTTCACAATTATTCTGATTCCCTATATAATCTCCATTGTTATAAGTTAATTTAACGTAACAATCTTCGTTGGTAGTTAGAACATTAAAACCTTTAAAATGATTATCATAGTCTTGGGCAGCGGTGCAGCTAGGACAGGCATAGCCGGCTTTGTCAGGACAGTGCAGGCTGCCTTGTAAGGGTTTGTTATCTTCCGTAGCTTTAAGGGAGGAATCGGAGCTAATAATTGTTTCTATTCCCGTTTGAATATCATCACCTAATGATGGGAAATTGAGATTATCAACACCCCATTTCCACAATTCCCTAAATCCATATAAAAGGACTTTTCCCTTACCATCTCCCTCAATATCAATACTGCCTAACGGGGCAACTTCCCAAGCCTTCTTAGCAACGGTTTCTCCTCCTGGCCATCCTCCCGTCCACTTAAGTTCTTCTTTAAGAACCATAATTCCATTCGAGTCGCGGATTATTACATGCTCTTTTCCGAGAATGCTTGCAAATAAATTTAAACTTCCTCCTCTGCATATCCACTCCCCATCACTACTTAGACCGAATACTTGTTCTTTCCCGACCATGATGGAGGCATTCCAAGCTCCCATTGAGTAGTTGAATGCGCCCGCCTCCGCCTTATTATTTATTAACATCAATTCGGGATTTCCTTGGACATCAATTCGCGCATAACTTTTGATACCAGGCTTCGTTGGAGTGTAAATATTTAGTTTTACTAGAGGAAGATCTGGGGATGCTCCAAAATCTTTCCATCCAAATAATTTGGCCGCTTCACAGTATACGAAACCGAGGAAAATATTTTGTAATTTACTATCAACCTGGTTATATCGGTTGCCTTTATCTTCATAGTATCTCAAATTAATTTCTTCGCCTTTAACTAAGGCTTAAATAACAGATTCTGCTTCTGCATGATTAGCAAAACTTAAACTGTTTAGTTTATCTCTGTAGGTCAAAGAAAAAGGCTTATTCCCCTCAACACGAATAAGATGTGTAGCATCAGGAGCGAAGTTCATATAATTTCCATAAGACCAAATTGTAAAATCATTATGTCCATAAATTGCCATATAAATTGGCCCAAAGAATACAAATATTGCGCCACGTTTTTCATCTGTCATGGCGTCGACAAAAGAATCCATTTGTGTATCAAACCCTTCAAAAATAGTCTCTCTTTCATCCTGTGCAAAAGCTGAAATAGCCAACTGCCCTTCAACACTTACATCTACTAAAAAAACATAAAACATTAATATCGCTAATACCGAATAAAGAAAAATTCTTTTAAATGTTTTCATTGTCTTTACCCCCACCCTTAATTTTTTTTAACATTTTACTAAATCTCAGTAGTATTTTTTAGTTGCTGTTTATATCCCCAATCCTTCCGGAATCAATCCACTCTTTTATTATTTCTCTTCTCTTTTCTTCCAGGACAACCCAAAAGTTACCGGACTATTGTCTTGGTGCGCCTTCTATTTATTAATTCCTTTTATTATCATTTTATACGCTGTAAAAACCCTACTTTATGTTAGAGATTTTATAGTCAAACTCCATATACTAGACCAGGCACCCCAATTACCGCTGTTATCGCCTGCCCTTACTTTCCAGGTGATTGTTTCTTCAGTTCCAAGGGCAACAATCAAAAAAGTGCTAGTTTTAACCGTGTCTAGTGCAACTTGTCCTTGCTGATTGTAGAGAATGAATTGATATTTTGTAGCATTGCTAACGGGATTCCATATGAATGTGACGCTCATTGGTGGTAATGTTACTCCATTTCCGGGACTTGAAAGTTGGACTTGCCCAAGGGTTGTTCCAGTCTGGAAATGATAATCGGAGGAATAATCACTATAACCGGCACTATTATAAGCCCGCATATTCCAACGGTACTTATTTCCAGCTTCTAATTCTCCACTGGTTACAGTAATAGAATTTCCGTATACCTGCTGATTATAGTAAATAATGTTACTTGTGCCATAAGGATATATACTAACAGATAAGTTGTAATAATCGGCATTCGATACAACCTGCCACTGGAGAGTCGGGGTCAGGGTACTGATGATCGGACCCGGGGCAGAAGTAGTACCCGGAGAAAGAGAAGTAGGTGGATCCGGTAGTGGAATAGTAGTTGATTCAGTAACATTAATTATCACATTGTCTGGTTCACTATTCACCTCACCATCATTTACTATCAATTCAAATTCATAAACGCCCACTTTAGTAGGGGTAAATGCTGGTTTAGAGATGTTAGAATCTGGTAAATTAACCGTTTCCGGTCCTTTTATTTGTGTCCATTTATAACTCAAAGTATCTCCATCATCATCATAACTTGCTGTTCCATCTAGGTTAGCCAATTTACCAACTTGTACAGTTTGATCAGGACCAGCATTTGCTACAGGAAGATTATTTGTTATTGGGAGAACTATTATTTTCCACTCCCAATAACCATTTTCTTTATATTTGCAAGGATTTTGGTTATTATAAACCGTTTTTTGATAAGTTATAATACCAGCATTTAATTCACCGATACTTACTCCCAGAGTTAACCCGGGAATTAAACTGTTAAGACCTTCTTTCGTTAGTTCCATTGCTACTTCTTTTATCATTTCTCTTATTTCCTTAATTAATGCACTACCACCTATTGAATGCCCAAAAAAAGGACCTAATACATCATCATTAAATGCATCACTAATCTCATCAATATTTCTCCAAAGAAGGTCTGCAGTCCCAATGTATGGAATTGCAGATAATAACCATTTCTTAACTATTGCGCCTTGATTAGCCTCAAGCCAAACAGTACATTCTCCCCCTTCGGTTCCAAATTTTAATGTTAAAACTCCTGGTTTTTCCCAATCGTTTGTTGGTATAAGGTACTCTCCAAACGGATCTATAATTTTAATAAGATCAGATATATATGGTTGCTCCCAAACGGGGTCGCTAATTAAATTTTCGCTATCTTTCCATCCAACCTTATAACATATGCCCCTACCATACCCTAATACTCCAAGGTCAAGTGACCGAAATTCTATCTCCTCTTCTATATAATAATCATGGTTTTCTTCGGGTTTAATTATTATTGAAGGACATATTGGAATATTTGCTGTCAAATTATTTGCAAAATTACAAAGGGAAATTTAATAGAACCCAATGTATTCTGCAAATCCTTTGAATCTAAACATTTACTATAATTAGAAAAATTTGGTATTTCAATTGAAATTTGTGTATCATTAGAACTTAGTACTCCACCTAACTGCTCAATTGTTCCTATATCCCCCGTACCAGCTAAACACCACCCCTCAGTCCTCCATTCAAGAATTGCCATAGATTGAGGATCCACATCTTCAGGAATATCGAAAATAAAAGATATTTCTGCGGATTCTTGATTTTTGGTCATTCCAAGCTTAGTTATTTCCTTCTCTGTAAATCCTTTTTGTGGAATTAAAGAAATTGAATAGCTAGAATGTAAATTCATAAAATCACTCGCAGATTGCGAGGGGCTCGAATTATACTTTACTTCTAAATTCACCTGCCCTTCAATTGAGGTAGGGGGAATAATAATCTTTAATCCTGTACCAGTATCAAATTCCGTACCACTCTGTGAATCGAATTCCCGTTCTATAACTGTCTCGGTGGGCTGAAAAACTGTAATAACCACAGACGAAGTATCTACAGAACCTTTATTGTCGCTAATAGTTAATATAACAGTATAGTTTCCTGGAGAATCAAAACCATGATAGATAGTTCCTCCTTCTCCTGTCTTACTATCTCCAAAATCCCATTCATAGCTCACTATTTCATTCCCCTGAGCAGCAGATGATTCAGAAGCATCAAAAGCAACTTCTAATGGGGCTTCACCAGAAGTAGGTGTTGGTGTAATTATAGCATTTAAAGAATCCGATGGCGTTTCTGGAGTAGTTATTCCTCCGCTACCTCCGCATCCAGAAAAAACTAATGTTATTATACTTAGAATTAATATAGTTAAAATTATTTTGTTTATTTTCATGTTACTTTACCTTCTTTATATTTTTTTTAAATATTCAAAAATTCTCGGGTTTAGATTTATCAATAAATTTATCTAATTATTCAGTCTACTTTAATGCTATAAAAACACTGATGGTCGAGCAACCATAACAGATACCTAGACCAATAACTTTATATCCTAACCTTTCGGGATAGTTTACTTTTATCAGCTTCTAAGTATTGATCTAGAATATTATTCATCTAAACAAAAAAGGACAGAGTAAGAAAATAAGTATATTACTTTCTTACTCTGTCCTTTTACCTGAAAGATTCTTCCTATGTAATTAGGAAATAATTTTATTAGTAAACTCTGTATGGGTTTTCCTAAAAATTAGGAATTGCCCCTTCGGTGCTATTTGGTATAAAGCTCTCCGGAGTTCTGTCCGGTAACAGTCCTTTTGCCTGAAAGTTTGGATGTTTGTGGCATCTTGCCTCTTCGGCTCCTTTTCTTCTTTTGTGAAAAGAAAAAGTCTCTCCTGTTACCTTCATACAGGTTACGTTATTTATTTACATAAACGTTATAATATAAGTAATACGACATTAGTTTTCAATATCCTTTCTTTTCTGTAAAATAATTTATAAAAATAATAAAAGCCCTTCAGTAAAATCGCTGAAAGGCTTTGTTTGTAAGGATTTGGTGGAGGCGGCGAGATTCGAACTCGCGTCCAAAGATATTTCAGTAAGAACCGCTACGAGTGTAGTCTATAATTTGGTTCTCGCTCTTTTTACCTCCCATAGACAGGATGTAAATTGAGCCAGCC
>SDBT01009335.1_pt1 | contig 15928 bp, 19 predicted proteins | sample 2277101 | NCBI WGS metagenome assembly SDBT01 (sample SAMN10404973, study PRJNA504765) | marine sediment metagenome | isolation source: marine sediment core GS10_PC15, 103 cmbsf | place: Arctic Ocean: Southern Knipovich Ridge | collected 2010 | reverse complement strand
ATTCTCACCCGAAGCGCGTAAGCGCTGAGAAACACAATCTTGAGCTGACCGCTGAGTGCTGATTGCTGACCGCTTGGCGCTTTAGCGACAACAAATTGTCGTTCAGGCGCCGCAAAGCGCCTATGTCCTCGAAAGGTCAAAATATCGAAGAGGTGATCGTTGCCAAAAATGGATTGGGATTGTCTATCGGGTGAGCTTCCAGATGCCTACGGTGAGAACTGGAATCACGAAGACGAGCCAGAAACCCCAGGTGATGGTTCCATATCCCTTGGCAATGAGATCGATCAGTCCAAACTGGGCCATCAATGACGCCACCACAAGCAAAGCCACCGCGACGGCGGGTCTAATGAACGATGGCATGGTGGTCCCCTTCTCGGTGAAGACCCCCGCCACCCTTTCGTTGAAGGCGTGGATGAGACCGGTTCCGGTCTGGATGAGCGTTCCCAGCAAAATGATCTGGAAAAAGTATTGGAATGCCCGCGAGCCCAGAAGCCCCAGGAGATAGTTTGCAGGGACGGTCTGGGTCAAGATCGCCGGGTACTCACCCACCATGGCCAGGTAGAACAAGAAGGCCGGGAAAATCGTGATAGGGCCGGCGAGTAGACCCGCGGAGATAGCTTCTTTCCGTTTCGTCAATTGCCGGAGGCAAAAGAACACTGCGGGAACGATGCCGATGTTGTAGCCTGCGTACTGGGATCCACCCACCAGCCAGCCGGGCCGAACCTCCATCGAAGCGAAACCGGCGATGATTTGTGTCCCGAATCGTTGGAAGCACCAGACACAAAAGACCAAGTAGGTCAAAGAGAGGAGCAGGGCCCAGTAGGAGAACAGCTTCTCGAGCGTCGAGCTTCCCTTGAAGACCAGGAAGCCGACCGCGGCCATCATGAGGATGACTCCGGTGAGGTACCCCAAGCCAAAGGTCTCTTGCAGGATGCTTCCGGCGGCTGCGGCAACCACCGCCAGCACCAGCAGCATCATACCCAGGTAGCAGACCTCGAACGCACCCCAGAACCTGCCCAGAAGCTTCAGGCAGAAGTTCCGGTAGTCATAGACCTCTTGAGAGCGGGCAAACTCGAAGGCGACGGCACATACGGCGCTCCAGATCAAGGTGGTGACGGCCATTGCCAGAAGTCCCCCCAAGGGGCCGTAGCTGAGGAAGAACTCCACCAGCTCGCGCCCGGTGCCGTAGCCCCCGGCAATGACGACGGTTTGAAAGACAAGCCCCGGAACCAGGTATCTCTTCAAAACATCCAGCTTGGCCATGAGCGGGGATTGTATACGCCTCGATGCCCTCGAAGCTACCGGCGTCGGAATGTGCGAGTTGAGTCGCTGCCTGGGTCGCGGACGGACTCCCATTCATATAGACGATTAGATGTATAAAAAATGAATTATTCTGTTGCTTCAGTTCGATGCGCGTGGTATTTTCACGCTCATTAGCGCTTGGTTTTGGCGCAAAGGAGAAAAAATCTATGCCTCGACGAAGCGGAGTTTTGTGTCACCTTGTCTCTCCGACGGCCTTTGCGGTTCTCGTCGTGATGATGGTTTCCATGTCGGTTACTGGCGCGGCCGTGGCCCAATCCGATTCAGATCTGGAGCGGTGGAAAACCGATCCGCGGCTTTCCGAGGGGCAGATCGCCCCGCTGCTTTCGGGTATGGGCGCCCACTCTCATCCTGTCACCGCCGAATCACCACGGGTGCAAAAGTTCTTCGACCAGGGCTTGAACCTGGTTTTTGCATTCAACCACGCGGAATCGGTACGAGCCTTCCGTGAAGCGGCCCGGTTGGATCCCGACTGCGCCATGGCCTACTGGGGTATGGCTCTGGCCCACGGTCCCAACATCAACAGACGCATGGGCGAGGAGGACGCGAAGAATGCTTACCTGGCCATTCAAAAGGCGATCTCGTTGAAAGCCGGCGTCACTCAGGAAGAACGCGACTATATCGATGCCTTGGCAGCGCGCTATTCGAGTGATCCCAGCGCCGAGAGGCTCGAGTTCGATAAAGCCTATGCGCAGGCCATGGGTAGGCTCTCGAGTAAGTATCCCGAGGACTTGGACGCCGCCACGATGCACGCCGCTGCGATCATGAACGTCCGTCCCTATGCCGGCCACGAGTACTGGAACAAAGACGGCACGCCGCGTGAGGGCACAGAGGAGTTTGTCTCGATTCTCGAATCGGTGCGCACCCGCGACCCAGATCACGCCGGAGGGCAACATTATTACATTCATGCCGTGGAAGCTTCGCAGAACCCCGAGCTCGCGTTACCCAGCGCCGACCGGCTGGCTCAGTTGGTGCCCGGCGCCGGACACATGGTCCATATGCCATCGCACATCTACATTCGAGTAGGCCGATATGCCGACGCCTCGGAAAGCAATGTGCAGGCGGTCGCGGTGGACGAGGATTACATCGTCCAATGTGCCGCCCAAGGCATCTACCCGCTGGGCTACTACCCGCACAACATCCACTTCCTGTGGGCTTCTTCGTCACGGGAGGGGCGAAGTCGAGTCTGCATCGACTCGGCTCGCAAGGTGGCCTCCAAGGTACCCGAGGAGCACCGCGAGGTAGCTCTGCGGTTCCTGGCTCCCCAGCACTACGCTTTGACCCGGTTCGGAAAATGGGACGAGATCTTGGTAGAGCCGGAGCCTTCCGGGAACTTGGCACTGAAGGCGGTCTGGCATTACGCCCGCGGAATGGCTTTCCAAGCCAAGGGCAACATGGATGACGCTCAGGGTGAATTGAGTCACCTCATCGAGTTGTCGGCAACCGAGGAGGTTCAGGAGGCACGAGCGCAAGCCAACCCCGCACCCATGGTGCTCACCATTGCCCGTCACGTGCTGGCGGGAGAGATCGCGGCCAAGAAAGGGTACTTCGACAAGGCGGTGTCTCATCTGGATACGGCGGTAAGGTACGAGGATGGGTTGATCTATACCGAGCCTCCCGATTGGTACTTCCCCGTCCGCCAGTCCCTGGGCGCGGTTTTGTTGGAGGCGGGCAGAGCTTACGAGGCCGAGGTAGTCTATTGGGAAGACTTGAGGAAAAACCCGGACAACGGTTGGTCCCTTTTCGGTCTCATGCAGGCGCTGAGCTCACAGGGGAAAAAAGAGCAGGCGAAAGAGATCGAAATGCGATTCGAGAGAGCTTGGTCGAGGGCTGACGTGGTCTTGACTTCGTCTCGTTTTTAAAGAGCGTTGGGAATCTCATAAGCTCGGTTCGGAGGGCGATTGACGGGTTTTGAGCCAGATGTCGGAAAACCAGGCCGTTGCCCGAGAGTTCGTGTTATCCGTATCCACCATGATTGCCACGGCGTACAGAGTTTCGGGTCGTGTTCCAAATGCTTGGCGGTAATCTTCAACGATGTCTCGCGTCTCCGTCACCCACTGACCAAGCTTTTGAGTCCCGCTTTTTAGAACAATAGTGGCTACATTGTCCGAGTAAGGGCTTCGATAGACTGCGCCTTCGGCCTCCGTACTGGCCCATACGTAGCATAGAGCTCGGCTTTGTTTGCCAAAAAGCTTCGGGCTGAACGAGACCAGCATCCGGGCCGCATAATCATCTCCCGCTTTGTCTCTTTCACTGGAGTTGCCTGCAAGGCCCCGTGTCACCCTCCATCGCCAGGAGAGATTCATGTGTTGGGTAAGCGGGGTCATCATGGGCCGGTAGAGAGCCGAAGCCGCGTCACGGCTCTGGGCCATAACGACTTGTTTCCCGTTCTCATTGACCGAGATATAGCGCGTGGAAGCAGTGCTCAATTTCTTTTCGTTCCAGTGAGCCTTCCAGTTCGACCCAGAATCGGTGGGGAGGACGACGTCCGTCCCCTCCTCGCCGGTGGCATAGACGATCGTTGCCGCCAGGACGGCAAACAAACTAACCAGAATCCATGATCCTTTCTTCATAACTTGCATTCGCCTTGTCCAGATTAGCTCGGAGATCTCATCTGCGCCAGTGAAGATACGTTATAAAAGCGTTATCCTGGCCGTGGCTACCGCCCTGGCCACAGGGCTGGAGGTGATGGAACTCGCGGCGAATGCCGTTTTCTTTTGAAAGCCTTCTGCCCGAGAAGGCGATTTAGCTTCATCAGTCGGGGGATTTGATGCCGCAACCGTAGGGCGCCGTCCTGGTGATCGGTACGAGTTTACCTTCGAGAAGAGCTATGATGGCGTTACGCACATAAGGCTTGGCGGTGTTGCCTTTGTCGTCTTCCGGGTCATCGTCGAAGGTACCGGAGTAGCGAAGCACACCTTTCCTGTCGATAACGAAGCAGTGCGGCGCTACCTGGACCCCAAATAAGTCCGAAATCTTGTTTCCGGGATCAACCGTGACCGAGAAATTCAAATCTGCTTTCTCAACATAATTCCTGAGTTTTGCGTAGTCGCCCTTCAGTTCCCTCTGGTTCGAATTGATTGCGATCTGCACCACGTCCTTCCCGCCGAACTCCTTCTGGAGATCTACGAATTTGGGCTCGTAGGTCTTCACCACTGGGCAGTGAATCGACCAGAAGTGGACAAAAACGATCTTGCCGCGGTAATCCCCAAAGGAATGCTCTTTCCCGTATATGTCTTTCAACTCGAGGTCAGCCGAGACCGTGATGCCCACGCGGTAGGGGTAGCTTGAGATTCCCTCCAACGCTTCGTCAGCAGCCAAAGCCATGACGACCGATAGAGCGATCGGTAGAAGCAGTGTAGTGCGGTTTCTCATCCTACTGTTCTCCCACCCAAATCGATTCGCCAGTCAGTATTGATGAAGGAGTTCATGATTCCCCCGCAACTAGCGCTCGAGCGTTGCTATATTGGATCCATCATATAAAAGTAAGTTGTCGCCCAGTTGGCCAGCGCTACGACCACTACGAACAACAGGTTCCCCACACTCATGAGCGCCACCCCGCTCATGATGTTTCCCACAACGCATCCGGTGGCGAGCGCCGCCCCCCCACCGACCAGCAATCCTCCGAAAAACGCGATCAGGGTCTCATCGGGCGGCTTGGGCAGGAGCTTGAAACTTCCCCGCATCCGGGCAGATACATGCGCGCCCACGACGAGAAAAATCACCAGAGCGATCATCCACCAGGCGACGCTCTTGGCCGGCGGTGGCTCTTCGGGTGCGAACATGGCCACCGGTTGTTTTCGCCAGATGTGCTGGACGGGAGACTCGGTTGCCACCAGTTGAACCTGTGAGACCCCGTAGACGACGCATAACGGATAGTTCCTCCCGCTAGCAACGGCCGACGTATAGGCGGCCAAAGCCAGCAAACCAATGGCGATGCCGGACTGCCACGGCTTCCAGGTACGGGTGAGAAGACGCTGGAGCAAGGACGGCCTTTTCGACTCGTATGCCGGAGTGGAGTTGCCGGATTTCCTCCTTCGGCGGCGGATGATGGTTATCGAGGCGACGAGAGTTGCCCCCGCGATCGCGAGGGCGAGCATCCCATACGGGGCCCCGGTGACCGAATCCAGCGTCACCGAATCGTAGTCGGCGCTCAAAATCTCGTGGCTCTTCAAGAACCGGTTTAATCCTTGCAATGGGCCATGCAGCACGGAAGCGACCCCAATGGGTATGCCAATGAGAGCCGCCATCGAGTTCAAGTTGCCCTGGCCGACCTTGAACAACGTACCGCTGACGCATCCACCGGCAAGCACCATCCCGATGCCGAAAAGGCCGCCTCCGACCATATAATTAGCCCAAATCAATGGTTTCGGATTGAGTTGGAACCAGCCGAGGGCCGAGCCGAGAGCAAACATTACCATGCTGGTTGCGATGACCACCCAGAGACCCTCGATTTTGCGGGTGTCCTTCATCAGGATCACCTCGGAGAAAGCCGACGAGCCGCAAAGATCGGATCGCTCCAGGAAAAAGCCAAACAGGAAGCCGATGGGAATGGCGGTGAGCACCCAGATTCGGGTCACGAACGCAATCGATGGCACGGCCACGAGGAAAAAAAGTGAAATCAGCGAGAGCTTCTTCAAGTTACCTTGGGACATCTAGACCTTCACCTCAATAGGCTCCGTAGATGATTCCGCTCGCCGTGGCCATCACCACCACCAACGTGATGTAGACAACCGTCTTGTTTGTGCCCAGGACGCTACGGATGACGAGCATGTTCGGTAGGCTCAACGCCGGCCCGGCCAGGAGAAGCGCCAGGGCGGGACCCTTGCCCATGCCGGCGCCGAGAAGGCCTTCGAGTATGGGCACCTCGGTGAGTGTCGCGAAGTACATGAACGCGCCGACGAAGGATGCAAAGAAATTCGAGAAAAGAGAATTTCCGCCTGCAGCTTCACTGACCCAATGGGATGGAATGAGTCCTTCGTGACCGGGGCGGCCCAGCAGGGCACCGGCGACCAAAACCCCCACGAAGAGTAGGGGAAGAATTTTCTTGGCAAAGTCCCACGAGGAGCCGAACCACTCGCCCAATTCGCCTTGGCTGGTGCTGGTGAGAACCGATAGTCCCACGATGCCGGCCACGAAAGAAAACATGGGCTTGGAAGGCATGGTGAGCCCCAGCAGGAGGGCAGGAGAAGCAAGCAGAACCACCTGCCAAAATCGGGCACCGAACCATGCTATGAGCATCCAGGCCAAACCCAATGAGAGGACGGCGGTGACAGGCCACTTAGCTGTGTAAATCGAATGCCACAGACCCATTGATTCGGCGGGTTTTCCCCAGTTGGCGAAAACCAGAATCCCGACCATGGCGGCGAAATAGAGCGCGTTTTGCCACAGTGGTCGTACCGCATCCGGCTTCGGCATTGCCATTTGCGCCCGGACCTTTTGGGTTTCTTCCTTGCGGAAGAAAAAATGCATCAAGAGACCGATAACGACGCTGAAGAGAATGGCTCCTACCGCCCTGGCCACTCCGAGCTCGAGCCCCAGCACGCGGGCCGTCAAAACGATGGCGAGCACGTTGATCGCCGGGCCGGAATAGAGAAACGTCGTTGCCGGCCCGAGACCCGCTCCCATACGGTGGATACCCGCGAAAAGGGGCAAGACGGTGCAGGAGCAGACCGCTAATACAGAACCGGAGACCGAAGCGACCCCGTAAGCCAACACCTTGTTTGCCCTGGCTCCCAGATACTTCATCACCGAGGCCTGGCTGACGAAGACCGAGATCGCACCGGCAATGAAAAACGCCGGGACAAGACACAGGAGCACGTGCCTCTGGGCATACCATTTCGCCAGGTGCAGCGATTCCCAAACCGCGTTGTTGAAACGCTCGGAGTCCATCGGGAGGTAGTAGAAAGCGAGGAACACCACGCTCATCGCGGCTAGAGCCCGCCACTCTCTTTTCCAGAATTGGGTTTCGTATGTCATGCGGCAGGCGCCGGTTGAGTCTCTAGTGCCGGGGGGAAATACTTGCGCTTAATCCAGAGGGCCACGTTGACGAGGCTGAAGAGCACCGGTACTTCCACCAGCGGGCCGATCACCGCGGCGAACGCCTGGCCCGAATCGATACCGAAAACCGCCACCGCCACCGCGATGGCCAACTCGAAGTTGTTAGAAGCGGCGGTGAAGCTCAACGCTGCGGACTGCTCGTAATTGGCCCCGGCTTTCTTGGAAAGGTAAAAAGAAACGAAGAACATCAATACAAAATAAAAGCATAGAGGTATTGCCACTCTTACAACGTCCAAGGGAAGCTGGACGATGTACTCACCTTTGAGGGAAAACATCACCACAATGGTGAACAGCAAGGCGATCAGGGTCATCGGACTGATTCTGGGGATGAAATTATTCTCATACCAGTCTCGGCCCTTGATTTTCAGGCCGACGACGCGGGAAACGACACCGGCGATAAAGGGAATTCCCAGGTAGATGAAAACGCTTTCCGCAATCTGGCCGATGGTGACATCTATCACGACGCCCTTCAGTCCCAGCCACTGGGGAAGCACGGTGATGAAAATGTAGGCATAAACGGAAAAGAACAGAACCTGGAAAATAGAGTTGAATGCGACCAACCCCGCGCAATACTCGGCGTCCCCCTTTGCCAGATCGTTCCACACCAGCACCATCGCTATACAACGGGCCAGCCCTATCAGGATGAGCCCCATCATGTATTCATGGTGTCCGGAGAGAAAGGCGATGGCGAGCAGAAACATCAGAATGGGGCCGATGATCCAGTTCTGGATCAAAGAGAGTAGCAGTACTTTCCAGTTGCGAAACACATGGCCCAGCTCCTCGTACTTAACCTTGGCCAGCGGCGGGTACATCATCAAAATGAGGCCTATGGCAATGGGAATGTTGGTTGTGCCCACCTGAAAATAATCGATAACCTGCCGGATGTTGGGTAGCAGGTATCCACCCATGACCCCTACGAACATCGCTAGAAAGATCCAGAGCGTCAAAAACCGGTCCAGGGTAGAAAGACGCTTGGCATCCGACATCATGACCTCCTTTCAACCGAGCATCGTTTTGATTTCCCGAGGCGAGGGAATTTTTCCTACTACCTTCAACTCACCATCGACGGCCAGGGCCGGTGTCAGCAAGACCCCGGCTGCACTGATCGCTTCGATATCAGTGACCTTTTCGATTTCGTACTCGACGCCGAGCTCTTTAGCGGCCTTCTCCGTGTTCTCCGCCAAAGTGCGACAGCGTCTGCAACCTGGCCCGAATATCTGCAGCTTTTTCATGATGTCCTCCTTAATTGGTATTCAAGCTTGGCTCCGACCGCCCATTAGATAGAAATAAGTCGTCGCCCAGTTGGCTAGAAGGGTGATCACTCCGAATAGAATTCCACCCACACTCATCAGTGCCCAGCCGGACATGATGTTGCCGACCACACATCCGGTGGCGAAAGCGGCGCCGGCACCGACTAGAATTCCTCCAATGAGCGCCACGACAACCTCATCTGGGGGCTTGGGCAAAAGCTTCGCCTGGCCCGACATGCGGCCCGAAACCCATGACCCGAGCACCAGGCTCGAGACCAGAAGGACCAGCCACCAGGAGACCCTCTTTCCCGGTGACGCCGTCGAAGCCGGGCTACCCGCCGGAGATGAGGCGGGCGGCGGATTCGCCGTCCAAATGTGCTGGAAATTGTGGTCAACGAGAAGGAGTTCCGCTTGCATCACCCCATGCGTGACGCCTAACGGGTAGTTGCGTCCGCTCGCAGCCGATGAAAGATAAGCAGGTACCATCAGCAGCCCAATGGCCAATCCGGACGCCCAAGGTTTCCACGGCCGAGTCAAGACACGCTTTGCAAGGGCCTCGCTGTTCTTCGATTGCATTTTGGAACCGCGACGTTGACGCGTCATCAAGAAAACGGTAACTACGACGGTCAGAGTGGCCAAAAACCAGTATGGAATTCCAACGAGCTTCGGCAGGGTGACGACACCGCCATCTGCGGTTTTGAGGACGTAGCTTTTCAGCGAGGCCTGGAGTGTTCGTAGGGGCCCGAATTCCACCATCATAACGCCTATGGGAATGCCGACAAGGCCCGCCATCGAGTTGAGGTTGCCCGTACCCGCTTTGTATAGACAGCCGCTGACGCAACCACCGGCTAGGACCATGCCTACACCAAAGATCAGACCACCTACGAGGTAGTTGAGATACACGAGAGGTTTCGGATTCAGTTGAACCCACCCGAGAAGATCCAGTAGGGCAAATCCGATCATAGCGACAGCGATAACGACCCATAAGCCAATGATTTTGCGCTTATCCTTCATCATCAGGACTTCGCTGAAAGCCGAGGACCCGCACAAATCGCCTCTTTGTAAAAAGAAACCGAACAAAAAGCCGATGGGAAGGGCGGTCAGTACCCAATAACCGGTCCCAACCGCGAATACGGTAGTCAGGATGATGCCAATCAGACTAACAGTGGCATATCGTTTCCAAGCAATGTCGCTCCGAGTGTGCACCATAAAGCACCTCTCTATCCGAAATCGTTATGCAACTTGGCAGATCAAAGGGCCGGGATGAGCTGAGGAAACGGCAAACGGCCCATCGGTAACTTGTGGATGGCGCTCCCTGTTGCCTTCAAATATGTGCTAAATTGGCAAAACAGCCAAATAAATAGGCAATAAAAAAGAAATCGTTCTATCCAACCAGTTCCTTATGACGCTCCGCCGTTGTTTTGATAACATTCTCCACGCAGGAGAAAAAGTGAAGGACACAGGGGCACCGGAGTGAATAGAACACCTGAACCCCTCGTTTCTCGTCATCCACGATGCCGACATTTTTCAAGATCGCCAGGTGCTTGGAGACCGTCGATACGTCGGCGCCGATCATCTTCGTTAATTCGGCAACGCACCGCTCGCCACGAGACAGTTCGTCCACAATGAAAAGCCGGCTCGGATGACCCATGGCTTTGATGATCTGGGCACGTGCTTCTAACCGATTCTGCGTTTTCCGATCCATTTTCCTATTTGGTATCTTAGCCAAATGGCCAAATCATGTCAATCTCTGGTTGGTGCTGGTTGTGCTGGGCGCTGGTGTACCGAGAGGGACCGGGCTAATGATCAGGAAACACAGTGGCACCGGCTTCCCGGCTCGGCTCGGTGCTTGGTATTTACAGGGCTTGACATTGTACCCGACTCCAAGGTTTAGTGTACTGTGGTTGGAGGCGCCATGGTAAAGAACCATTCACTCTTGATTGGAGAGCTGGCAAGCAAGTTCGGCGTGAACCGCGAAACGCTCCGCTATTATGAGCGTCTCGGGCTTTTGATACCCCAACGACGCAAGGGATCAGGCTACCGCCTTTATGATGCCGAAGCTGCGAACAGGCTTCGTTTCATCAAAAGAGCGCAAGCCTATGGCTTCTCCTTGGAGCAGATACGGGAATTGCTGGACCTTCGTCCGGAAAGCCCCCGAAGCTGCACGCGAGTTTTCGCCATGCTAGATCAAAAGCTCGAAGAGCTGGCCGCGCATATTGCCGAGATGAAACGCTTCTACAAGCAGCTTTCCCAGTACCGCAGCCGTTGTAACAACGCCATGGAGCGGGGAGAGGCCTGCCCTGTCATTTTGGAAGTGTCCCAACCCTCTAAGCGCGAAACCTGACTTCAATCTAGCGCGCTGCACATCCGGCCATTTCTTCACCTTTTTTTCCAATATGCCCTTGACTTTGTACTCGGGTACAGGGTGTACATTGTGTTAGGGGCTGAAAGGAGGACGGACAAGCATGGAAGAGACGCTCACAACGGAGAATTCTTGCTGCGAAGTGGGCAGCGACTCTAGGAAAGCGGGAAGGCTGGGTGCCCTGTCTGCGATATTCGCATCGGCTTGCTGCGGGTTGCCTCTGCTCTTCATCGCGCTCGGACTCGGTGGGCTCGGGATGGGGAGCTTTCTGGGCAGGTACCACTGGTATCTTACGGGAGCAGGCCTCGGCCTACTAGCCGCGGCTTGGTTTGTCTTTTTAAGGGAGAAACGCCGGCTTGCAGTGGCGGGAAGCACGATTCGAAACCAGCGGCTAACGATGTCGATGCTTTCCGTGGCGACGGCGGCGGTGTTGGGCTTCGGAGGCCTCAATCTTTACAGCAGCTTCGGACTCGGGGCCAAGGCCGCCGAGGTGGCGCGGGCTGCGAAAGGGGATTTTGGTCGAAGGGTCCAAGTGGTCCTTCCCGTCGAGGGCATGACCTGCTTTACCTGTGAAGTGGCGGTGGAAAAGGCTCTGGGCAAGCTCCAGGGCGTGGTAGAGGCCAAGGCTGCCGCTTCAGAAGGAAAAGTTCTGATCCGGTACCAGCCTGGTAGGGTGACGTTCGGTCAAATGATCGAAGCGGTGAACACAACGGGCTACAGGGCAAGCGTACCCGCTTCTTGAAAAGTGGTCGATAACAGCAAAGGGGAAGCCTATGGACTGTTGCAAGATTCCCGAATCCAAGCCGTCGCCACCGGATCGATGTCGGCATTGCGATGCCTTGGGACGTCGGGTCTCTCGGGAGACGATGGAAAGTCTCTTGAAACCGGAAGCTTCGTCTCTCATGCGGGAAGCGGACTACTATTTCGATCGCACTCCGGACTGCGACGTGGTTTATTTCTCTAACAAGGGTGACTCCTACTTCACCAAGGATGCCCTGACCCTGCGGATCGGTATCAAGGAAAGCGAGCCACCCATTCCGATTTGCTATTGTTTCGGTCACACAATGGAGTCGGCCCGGGAGGAGCACCTGGCGACCGGTCGCTCGACGGTGGCGGAGAGGATCACGGCGGAAGTCCAAGGGGACGGCTGCGCTTGCGACGTCAAGAACCCTTCCGGGAAGTGCTGTCTCGGCGATGTCCAACGATTGGTGAAGAACAGCTTCAAGCTGGCACGTTAAATGAAGAGACGAGTCCTTCCTGTTCTGTTCGCGGGTCTGGCCCTGCTTGCCGGCGAGGCTTATGGACAGATCAACTCGCCCGGGGCAAGGACGCTGTTCGCGCGCAATTTCCTGTACCGGTCGGATTGGCGGATCATCGACCGCTCCAGATTGATGAGGGACGGCAATACTATAGAGAATCCCGAAAACCGCCGCGCGAGGGTTACGGTCTGGCAAAACATGCTCGCCTACGGCTTGCCACGTTATTTCACGGCGATGGGAATCCTGCCCGTCGTGACGCGCTCCACATCTCTCACGCTCGAAACAGACGAGCGTTCCGCCCGTGACACCGGCTTGGCCGATCCCACGTTCCTCGTTCAATACGACGGCCTCTACCGAAAGAACCGCCCCGGAGGCTTCACGCGATTGGCAGGCTTCTTTGGAGTGAAAGCGCCCTGGGGACAGGAGCCGTTCACCTCAAACGCGACGGACTTCGTTCAGGGGTTGATCTTCACCCACTCCACCCTGCGCTGGTCCTTCAACGGCGATTTCGAGTGGACGGCGACCACCGAGGCGGAGAGACTGAAGGTGGGGAACGTCCTTCAAATGGATGCCTCCGTCATGTACCACTTGCTGAGCTATCCTGATAAGAAGGACCTCTTCCTGGTGCTGGAAGTGAACGCCTTCATGGAAAGCCAAGGCGAGCGCGATGGGGATGTCCTCGTCGATACGGGTGGGGACACGGTCTTCCTGTCGCCCGGTGTCGAGTTTTTCCTTCGCCGGAACCTGGTCTTAGAGCTTTCGGCCCAGATTCCAGTTCACCAGAGACTGAACGGCACGCAGCTCGGGCGCGACTGGATCGTCCTGGCCGGGTTTCGTTTCCTTCACTGAATCCTATGCAATGAGGAGAAAAGACATGATCCATAGTAAGCCACTCCGCTCTCTTCCGTTAGCTGCACTCATCCTGTGGCAAATGGCCTCCGGACTCGGTCTCGGCCAGGTGCGGGAAGGCCGCGCCTGGATCGAGGGCATGACGTGATCTCTTTGCGCTTACGGAGCCGAAAAGGCTCTGGAACGCCTGGATGGCGTTCGTGATGCACAAGTCAAGGACCTGAAAACCGGCTTGACCCTGATCCTACCGGAGTCGGATCGCTCGTTCGACCCGAGCCGAGTTCCGAAGGCTATCGAGGGCGCTGGTTTTTCAGTCTCCAAAGTGGAAGTGGTTGTGGAGGGGACGGTGGAAAAACTCGTTGAGTCTCTGGCTCTCAGGGTTCCCGGCCTGGAAAAGCCCCTCGTCCTCGAAGGAGGTGGAAAGATCGAGGCGCTCGAATCCCGGCCCGGTGTCATAGGTTCCCGGATCAAGGTGACCGGATTCCTGCGTCTCCCTCAGGGGAACGATCTTACGGAGCTGAGCGTGGAAGTCGTGGAATAAAAGGCTATTGAGGCTTCATCGCCTCAAACCGCCGATTATGCTATCCTCCCCGCGCAGTTGGCGAACTTTTCCGAGGAGGCGAAAGATGAAGAAACGCGAGATAAGCCGGCGAGATTTCGTGAAACTGGGAACTACCGGAACCGCCGCCGCCCTCATGATGCGCGGCCGGTCTTCTTTCGGTGCCACCACGATGGCGGAGCGGCCGCTCGGTAAGACGGGCCACAATGTACGGCTCTTCAGTTTGGGTGGCCAGGCGACCCTCGAGAAAGAAGGTACCCGCGATGAATCGGTGGCCATTATCAACCGCGCTATCGATCTGGGCGTCAACTACATCGATACCGCCCGATATGGCCGAGGTGTCAGCCAGAAGTATATCGGGGAAGTAATGGCCAGCCGGCGTAAAGAAGTCTTCTTGGCCACCAAGACCCGTTCTCGCTCGAGAGACGGTTCGCTCGAGCTCCTGGAAGAGAGCTTGAACTCCCTTCAAACCGATCACCTGGACTTGTGGCAACTCCACAATGTCAGAAATCAGGAGGATCTCGACCAGATCTTCGGGAAAGGCGGTGCGCTTGAGGCCCTGCAAAAAGCGCGTGAGGAGAAAACGGTCCGCTTCCTGGGTCTCAGCGGGCATTACGATCCGGCGGCGTTAATTGAGGCCTTGAATCGTTTCGACTTCGACACTATTTTGATGGCGCTCAACCCTTCGGATGCGCACCACCTCTCGTTTCAAGATGAGCTGCTGCCTCTGGCAAACAAGAAGGGAATGGGCGTCATCGGGATGAAGATTCCGGCTCGAGGCCGGCTGTTCCGTCCCGGTGGACTGACGTCGATGAAAGATTCCATGCACTATGTGCTCTCGAAGCCCGTGAGCACGGTGATCGTCGGATGTGACACGGTCGGCCAGCTCGAGGAGAACGTAAGAATCGCTTCCGAGTTCAAGCCGATGAGCGCAGAGGAAATGGCTCGTGTCGAAGGGTTGACCAAGAGCTACTGGGCGGAGGGATCCTTTTACAAGAAAGGTGGAGCGAGGGACAGCGCCCTTCTTGACACTCAAGACATGCCGATGTTGGCGGAGTAGATCTGTTAATCAGTTCTTGCTAGGAGGAGGCACATGCAGAGAACGAATGGGAGATTGTGGAACGTTACGGGCCTGCTGGCCGCAGCCATGCTGGTGGGTTGTTCGCCGGCGCAGACTCAATCTGTGTCGGATAAGCCCGATACACCCTTCAAGCTGGCCACGTTCGAGGCGGCCGGCAAGGTCCGGGTCGGCCTGGTGCTGGGGGAACGGGTCCTGGATATCGCCGGCGCCAGCGACCACCTCGTCAGCGAGGCCAAGGTCCCGGCGATGACTCTGCCCGACGAGATGCGGGCGCTGATTGAAGCCTACGACAAGGTTTCACCTCGGCTTTATCAGATCGCCAACTACTTCAGTGCAAACTCATCCGCAAACCTGCCGTTTGCATTCGACGTCGACGGTGTTTCGATTAAAGCACCGATCAAGTATCCATGGAACCTGCTTGCGGCAGCGGCAAACTATCGCGCCCATGCTGAGGGTATGGGCGGTGGGGAGCCGAGAGGCGGTCAGCAAGCCGCACAGGCTGGCGGTGGCCAGCAGCGCCGGGGCAGCTTCGACCCCACGGCGGCCTCGCGAATCGTTCCCGAACGTGATGCGCCGGTGTTTTTTGCCAAGTCGCCGCGCTCCTGCATCATCGACCCCGGCGAGCCTTACTACATTCCTCCCGGTCGCGAACGCATTGACTGGGAAGGTGAAATGGCGATCATCATCGGCAAGCCCGCCTATTTGGTGCCTGCGGACAAGACTCACGACTATGTGTTCGGCTACAGCATCCTCTACGACGTGAGCGACCGCGGCGGTCGCACGCGGGAGGTGGCGATGTTTTCTGGGCCGAACTGGTTCGATGGCAAGAGCACCAACCGTGGCGCACCCTTCGGTCCTTTCATCGTGCCGAAAGAGTTTCTGCCCAACCATGCCAATCTGCGCCTGGTCACCAAGGTGAACGGAGTGGTGAAACAAGATCAGACCACGGCAGACCTCATCTGGAACGAAAGCAACATGATCGCGTTTTTAACCTCTGTCCTGCAGCTCTATCCGGGTGACGTGATCTCGACCGGAACACCTGCCGGCACCGGTGCGGAGCGTCGAGAGTTCCTGAAGCCCGGCGACGTGGTGAGCATCGAGCTCGAAGGTGTCGGGACGCTGACGACACCGATCGAGGCTTACAAGAAATAGGCGCGGATCGAATCTCAAAGCGTGGTGCGCACCGGG
>SDBT01009334.1_pt1 | contig 15929 bp, 13 predicted proteins | sample 2277101 | NCBI WGS metagenome assembly SDBT01 (sample SAMN10404973, study PRJNA504765) | marine sediment metagenome | isolation source: marine sediment core GS10_PC15, 103 cmbsf | place: Arctic Ocean: Southern Knipovich Ridge | collected 2010 | reverse complement strand
TGACAAAGTTGACGAAGTAAAGAAGTTACTGGCCATTGCCAATGACATGGGACTTTCTTCGGGGGTGAGGATAAAAGCTGCCGATGCGATTGGTAACATTGGTACCCATGATGCACTTCTCGCCTTACTGGACTTAGCCGCTAATGAGTCTTTAGTTAAAGATGAAAGAGACCGTGCCCTTAAGCACGCTAGAAAAATAATAAAATCAGGATATTAAAGCCGACAATGAGTGTTGATATTGGCATCGTAGGGCTGGCTAAAAGCGGCAGGACAACCATTTTCAACGCTTTAACCAGGGGTAAAGCCGACACCGGAAGTTATACCCAAGAAGGAGTCCCTCACGTCGGAGTAACCAAAGTTCCAGAGCCACGCCTCAAAGTGTTAGCCGACATGCTTCACCCCAAGAAAGTAGTCCCTGCTGAAGTAACTTATATTGATATAGGTGCTTCGGTTAAGGATTTGGTTAAAGGCAAGATAGTAAGTGGGCAATGGCTAACTAAGCTTAGTAATGTAGATGTCATAATTAATGTAGCCCGAGCCTTTGCTGATGAAAGCATACCCCATATTGAAGGTAGCTTAGATGTAGACCGGGATATTGCCACTATGAATCTAGAGCTTGCCTTTTCCGACTTAGCCATCATTGAGAAAAGACTGGAGAAAATAGAGATATCCCTAAAAGGGGCTAAACAGCCGGAACGCCAGCATCTTCTCCACGAGCAAGAGATGCTGATGAAGTTTAAGGCTGATTTGGAAAAAGATATGCCCATCCGAGAACTCGAACTGACTACCGACGAAGCCAGAACTATGGCTAACTACCAATTTCTTACTGCCAAGCCGTTATTAATAGTGGTTAATATTGGCGAAGACCAGCTACCCCAGGCGGCATCCTTGGAAGCGGAACTGGGGGCAAAGTATTCACCGCCAAAATGTCGTCTTATTACCCTCTGCGGTGAATTAGAAATGGAGCTGACTCAGTTAGACAATAATGCTATTGAAGGATTCCGCGCTGAGTTTGGGATAAAAGAATCCGGGGTTGACCGTATTATCAAGCTGTCCTATGAGCTACTAGGGTTGATCTCGTTTTTTACTACAGCCTCGGCTGAAGTTAAAGCCTGGTCGGTTAGAAAGGGCACCGATGCTCATAAAGCCGCCGGTAAAATCCACTCTGATATGGAAAGGGGTTTTATCCGAGCCGAGGTAATTAGTTATAATGACCTGGTGAAGTGTGGCAGCCTGCCTGAAGCCCGCAAGAAAGGACTCATCCGACTGGAGGGGAAGAGCTACATAGTTCAAGATGGTGATGTAATCACCTTCCTGTTTAATGTCTAGCCGGGTTTAAGCTCTTATCTCTTCACGCATAAATTTAACATAGGAGACAGCAAAGCACACTGCAGTTAGGGCAACAATACTCACCAGATGAGGCCATACCATTAACAGACTCTGACCTAATGAAAGAGGATTTGGCAATAGTCTGACAGTCCCACTACCCATAAGCTGAATCATCTGTCCCATTGTCCTGTATCCGGGGACCATGATAACCGATATTGCCTCCTGGTAAAGTCTGACCGGAGAGAGTTGAAGAACCGCGCTTTGTACCCCTAGATTACGGAAGTACTCGTCCGCAGTTACTGCCTGCTCAAGCGGCACCACCACTGTGTTAGCAATGAGCCCGGCAAACATAGGCATGAAAAAGAAAAGGAATATCCATACTGCTATCGAAGCCAGGACTGAAGTAGCCACCCGGCGAAAGAATATAGAGAATAATATAGCTAAGCCCAGCCAGAACGCCCCGTAAAAAATAGTTACCACCAGGAAAATTAGCAGCCTGATAACCTCTTCCGAGCTTGGAGGTACTCCAATCATCCTAAGTCCTACCCCGGCCACTATCAAGACTATGCTGGTTATCATAATAGCTATGGTAACTACACCAGCCAGGAACTTCCCATTGATAACCGCATCCCGATAGATAGGCTGGGACAGGAGACGACTCATTGTCCCGTTGTTCCTTTCTTCATTGATAGCATCAAAGCCAAGGGCTATGCCTACTATCGGCACAAAAAAGACAGCGACGAGGTTGAGGAACTGGAAAAAACCGGGTAAAGTCTGGTCGGATGTAGTATAAAGCTTGAGGAAAATAAATTGGGTAGTGCCAGTTACTTCTCCCCCTATATTCTGACTGTCCACGTATAGGGTAAACACCCCGGCCAGGAAGACCATAGCAAACAATATTATAAACCGCCAGCTGGTGAAATCATCAGCCAGTTCTTTACGAAAGACAGTTATCAGTCCACGCATACTAGACCTCAGCCTCATGAAAATACTTCATATACATGTCTTCTAAAGTGTAGCTTTGAATTTTCATCTGAGTCAGTAAGCCATTACCATCCACGATTGCCTTGGCTATCTGCGGTCCCAGGTCCTCCGAGCAGCCAACAAGAAGCGAATCCCCAGACCTCTCCACACTGACTACGCCGTCAATCCGCTTGATGCGGTCAACAATCTCTGAAGTGATTTCAGCTAGTTGAACCTCAACCTTAAATCGTCCACCACCAAAAGCCTCTCCCATAAGCTGGTCTAGTGAGCCTTCAACCACCATCCGCCCCTTCACTATTATCCCGACATGACTGCAAATTCTCTGAACTTGGTATAGTTGGTGCGAAGACATGACAATGGTCATCTTCTGCTCTTTAGCTATCCTGCCTATCAGGTCAAGGATTTGGTTCACGCCCTCGGGGTCTATACCAAGGGTTGGCTCATCCAAAAAGGCAACCTTGGGCATCTTAATAAGGATGTCAGCGATTGCCAGCCGCTGCACCATCCCTCTCGAGAACTCCCCCACCTTCTGCCCAGCTACCTTTGATAGACCAACTACATCCAGCGACTCACCTAGTCTCTTGGTAAAAAGCTCTTCGGAAAGGTCATTTAACCTGGCGGTGTAGGCTAAGTTCTGAGTTGCCGTCAAATCCTCATAAAAACCTATCTTTTCCGGGATATAGCCTGAAATCCGCTTAACCTTGAGTGGCTCCCTGGTGGAATTATACCCGCTTATACGCGCCACACCTGATGTCGGCTCGGTAAGCCCAAGCAACATCAATATGGTTGTGGTCTTCCCGGCACCATTGGGACCGAGGAAGCCAAAAGTCTGCCCTTCCTCTATATGAAGGTTTAACCTATCAACAACCGTAGTGCCGTCATAGGTTTTGGTCAGGTCTACCGTCTCTACTACCGCTTGTCCGCTCAACTCACTCACCGCCTGCCTAAACGTCTAAAAATCACCCCTAAACCAGCGATAACCGCCAGCACAATTAGAATGCCAACCCACCCCCAAATTGTAGGCGTCAACACGGTTACCCTTATTCTCAACGGCAAAGGGGAGAATATTTCACTATCCGCATTTAGAGTAATGGCGTAATCACCGGCAATCGTTTTACGGGGCGGCTTTATGGCTACACTTACCTCCTGTCCCAACCCCGGCTCCAGGGACTTCACTTCACTAGGATTAAAGGTTATACTCCAGCCCTCTGGTGCCCCCGATGAGAGACGGATATTATCAAGGGTTGCTGTCCCCGTATTTTCTACCCAAATTGACAGGTAATTGTCCTCACCGGCTGTCGCCTCAGAATTAAGTAGCCCAGTAGCTGTATAAAAATCAAACCGGTACCGGGCGGTTACTACTGCCTTGAGTTCAACAGTTTCATGTATATCGCCCGAGCTTAACTCAAACGTTACCATATATTCACCAGGGTCCGGGATTTTTCCCCTTAAGGGGGTGAGTTTAACGTACATTGTCTCAGTAGGATATGTTTTCCCTATCTCCAGAGGCTTAAGACCGATACGGTCAGTCACCTCTTCCTTCGCACCAAGCCCGCCTAAAAATGATATATTCCAATCAGGTGGTCCGCTAGCCGCAATATCAAATTCCCGAAATTCATCACTTTGCCAGAGCAACTCAAGAGAAAACTGAAACTCGTCGCCAGATTTACCAGTTAAAACCGGATACTTGGTAATGATCTCCAGCTCCTCTTCAATCTGAGACTCCTCCTGGTTTGGTGACGACAAAAAAGAGCTATTACTAGCCTCCTGAGCGGCAAGCACAACCTGGTCTCCTGCCCAGCCACCAAGCATACCAAAGAACAAGATTAAACAAAGAAGATAATGAACTACTCTAGACATACTCATAAATTACCCCTCCATTAATGAGTTTTGGAATCCAAAAGCACCACCTGAATTCTAACTAATGCTGATAACCAGGTCAAGTCTTACCTGACCTCCACCAATACCATCCGCCTAGAATGCCTCGGCAAGCCTATGGGCGGTAAGCAGGGATTCCTTATCCGGCGGAATAATTCAAGATATCATAGTCCCAGAAACTTTATGGCTCCCCCGGAAAGTAAAATCGCCAATCCAGCTAAGCCATGAGAATATTTCTCAAGTCGGCGCAACGGTAACTTTGATAACCCGTAGGAGGAAGCCATAACTATGGACAACATAGTGGCAATAGTCACCAATCCAAAGATGGAGGCCACTATGGCTACACTTATCATATTGTTCTTGGCAGCGGGATACATTACCAGAGGAATCAACGGCTCGCAAGGACCAAAGACGAATATGGTAAACAGAACCCAGGGAGTTACCCTGCCAGGTTCTAGACCGTGAGGATGAGAGTGCTCTCCGAAGTGACTGTGATGGTGTATATGAGATTCTCTACTTTCGTGAACGTGAGCATGCTCATGAGACCGTATGCGAAGGGCTCTATGCATTCCCCAGATGAAATATGTGAACCCAAAGGCAATGAGAAGCCAGGCAGCAATATCACCCCGAAATGATTCTATTGCTTCCAATCTAAAAAGGGCTATTCCTAAGGCGACACCTATAAAGCCTAAGACAATGGAACTCAATACGTGACCAAGTCCACAGATAAAAGTAATCACGGCCGTCCGTACTCTACTCCATTGTCGTGCTTTGGACAGCACGATAAAGGGTAAGTAATGGTCGGGACCCAAGATAGTATGCACAAATCCTATAGTTGCCGCGGCGGCGGCTAAAACAACAATTTCGTTTGACATAGTGATTCTTAGAACTCGATTTTAGCTAATTATATAGCACCTTTTAAAATAATGCAATCTTTTGCACACGCAACAACATGTAATAATAAATTAAAAAAATTTATTTGTTGCACTTCACACAACGACCAAAGATGCCCAGGTGTCTCAGGTCGGCAACAAACTTATATTCACGGAGCAAAGTTTCCTTGAGTGGAGATAGCGCTGACTCTTCAAGGTCAATAATAGCCCCACACTCCTGGCAAATCAGGTGATGGTGGTGCCCTTTCTCGGCAGAATGATACCTAACCCGGCCTCCGCCCAGGTCAGTCTCCGTTACCAAGCCAAGTCGTTTGAGCAACTCTAGAGTGCGATAAACGGTTGAGATGTTAACATGAGCGTATTTAGCTACTACCTGGGTAAAGATTTCTTCAGCGCTAATATGTCTATCACTACTCTCAATAGCCGATAAAACCATCATTCGCTGAGGCGTCAGTCGATATCCCAGTTCGATTAACTTACTACTTATATCCTGAGGCTGTTCCACTAACCTTCTCCAATTCAAGAAGCAATAATATATTATACTAAAATAAGATAATTTCAGCTAGCCCCTGTCGTAATAGGAAAGCGAAACTAAGTTCTACCAAACTCTTTCTTCAATTGCTCTGAGCTGAGGCGAATCATAGTCGGACGGCCGTGAGGACAGGTTTGAGGAACAGCCACTTGCTCCAGTTGCCGGATAAGTTCACGCATCTCGTCGTTAGTTAATGCCTGCCCTGCCCTTACTGCACCGTGGCAAGCCATAGACATAGCCAAACTTTCCACCCAGTCACCCTTATCCTCTCCAGATACGGAGTCCAGTAATTCCCGCAACATCCCCGCCCAGTCCTTATCATGAAGCAAAGCCGGCACTGCCCGAACTAGATAGGTTCTATCGCCAAACGGCTCAATAGAGAAGCCAAATTCGGCCAGGCCTTCATAGTGCGATTTCAAGACTTCCTCTTGTTTAGGGTCAACCTCAAAGGTTACCGGCTCAAGCAGCCCCTGAACCTCTATCCCCGACAGTGACCGCTGGTATTTAATCTTTTCAAAAAGGATGCGCTCATGAGCTGCATGCTGGTCAATAAGATACAGCCCATCAGGACCCTCAGCGATGATATAGCTGCTGGATAACTGGCCTAATACCCGCAGGACAGGCAGGGAGACGGCAGGGGTCTGAGGGGCTAGCGGCGCTGAGGTAGCCAGGCTACCCCCACTTTCCGGCAATGTCCATAGTGCCTGCCTTGACTCTGAGGGTGACACATAGGTGGTAGCTACCTCTTCAATCTTGGGTACCGGCGCCAGTTCAATTAACGCCTGCCGGACTGCTTTCTGGACAGCACTAAATACCAGGTGCTCATTACGGAATTTCACTTCCGTCTTGGTGGGATGAATATTAATATCCACCTCGCCAGGTGGCAGGGAAATATTGATGATAGCTATCGGGTGCTTCCCCACCATCAAAAGTCCGTGATAAGCCTCCTCCACCGCCCAAGCCAGCAGTCGACTGCTTATCCAGCGTCGATTGACAAAGAAACTGAGATAACCCCGACTGGAACGGCTTACTGATGGCGAGCCTATCACACCGTTTACGCGGGGTGCTGAAATTGGTGCCCCACTTTGCCATTCCCCTTCCCCATCCCCAACCTCCAGCATTTTCTGGGCTATCTCCAGGCCGTAAACCTGAGTAACACTATCAAGCAGCTGACCACTACCCGGTGTTCTTAGTCCCACTCTGCCATCGATAAACAAGGCAAATTTGACCTCAGGGAAGGCAAAGGCATACTGGCTGACTACATTGGCGATATGGCTATTTTCCGTAGCCAAAGACTTGAGGAATTTTAGCCTTGCCGGCACCTTGCGAAACAGATTTCGTACCGTAACCGTTGTCCCCCGGGAGCGCCCCTGGCGTTCACGGTTAATGGTCGCGCCGCCTTCCACAGCGAGATAACTGCCTATCGACTCGCCTGCGACACAGGTAGCAATATCCACCTGAGCTACTGCAGCTATACTGGGTAATGCCTCCCCACGAAAGCCGAGGCTCAAAATAGACTCCAAATCCTCAAAATCGCTTATCTTGCTGGTAGCATACCTATTTAAGGCAAGCTCCACCTCTTCCGATGGAATCCCTACCCCGTTATCGGTTACCCGAATTAAGCTCAGCCCACCACCCTTAGTTTCAATAGAAATCTGGCTTGAACCAGCATCCAGTGAATTCTCCACCAGCTCCTTTACCACTGATGCCGGCCTCTCCACCACCTCACCAGCGGCAATCCGGGAGACTACTTTGGGGTCTAAAACTCTAATCGGCATGTTAGCGATAATTATACACGTTTTCGTGTAAGATGTCAATGCTTTTTGGTAGACCGGGGGTATGTTGGTAATACAAGTATACAATTGGGGGACGGGGTATTGCAAAATGAGAAGAATGGAGGTTATTTACTGACCTCACCCCCTTTTTCCCCCTCTCCTTTTAAGGAGAGGGGGAAGAGATTTTAGAGAGGGGCGTAGCCCCTCTCTAACTTACACTCCCTCTTCCCTTATTATTTATTAAGGGAAGGGGGTCAGGGGGATAGGTTTCTAAACAGTCTCTAAAATTGACACCTTAGCTTATGGGGGTTAAAATCAAGCCAAATGCAGCTATTTGGCACGTCTGGAATACGAGGTATTGCCAATAAAGACCTGATTCAGTTAGCCCTGAAGGTTGGACTAGCGGTAGGGAATGTTTACGGTCGTGTAGTCGTCGGCAGTGATACCAGGACTTCCAGCGAGGCGATGAAACATGCCTTTACCTCTGGATTACTCGCCGCTGGCGCCAGCGGTTACGATGCCGGAGTTATACCAACACCAACACTGGCTTTGGCGGCCAGGAAGTTTGATGCCGGAGCTATGATTACCGCCTCACACAACCCCCCCGAATATAATGGTATAAAACTTTTGAACCCAGATGGCTCTGCCTTCGATTCTCACCAGCGGCAGCAGATAGAGGCAATAGTTCTAAGCGATTCCTCCAATGTCGCCCCCTGGAATGAGATTAAGAGCCGCCGCCTTTATAATGGCGCCATTGAGCAGCATATTGAGCGTATACTTCAGGACTTTCCTGCCCGACCAAAACTTAAGGTCGTGGTAGATTGCGGCTGTGGCGCCGCCTCAGTGATTACCCCTCGTCTCTTAAGAGAGCTGGGGTGTAGCGTGGTCGCCCTAAACTGTTTTCCCAGCGGTTTCTTCCCCCACCCCATTGAGCCAACTGAGCCTAATTTGGGCGATTTAATGAAGGCGACCAAGGAGCTTGGGGCTGATTTAGGCATTGCTCATGACGGGGATGCCGACCGGATGATGGTAGTGGATGACAGAGGTAACTTTGTTCCCGGAGATAAACTGCTGGTAATTTTTACCCGTGCACTCCAGGCAAAGGAAGTAGTTACCACTGTAGATGCCTCTATGGCAATTGATGAAATGGAGTTTACCGTTTCCAGAACCAGAGTGGGAGATACCTATGTATCTGAGGAACTAAGCAAGGGCGGGGATTTCGGTGGTGAGCCGTCAGGAAGCTGGATTTTTCCCAATATCTCACTTTCTCCCGATGGCATTTATGCGGCTGCCCTGGTAGTGACTATAGCTAGCCAACAAAAACTTTCACAACTGGTGGATAGTATACCTTCTTACCCGCTTCTCCGTGGTAGTATCAGTAGTAATGGTATAATAGTGACCAGGTTAGAGTCGCAGTTAATGGCTATGAAGCCGTTATCGGTAAGCACCGCTGATGGCATTAAGCTAAACTTTAAGGATGGCTGGCTGCTTATCCGAGCCTCTGGCACTGAACCTAGAATTAGACTAACCGCGGAGGCAAAGAGCGAGGCACGAGTGCACCAGCTATATGATAGCGGCATTAAGGCAATCAAGGAGTGTATAGATTGAAGGCAATCATTCTGGCGGCTGGAGAGGGAAACCGAATGCGTCCCCTCACTTATACCAGGCCCAAGGTAATGCTACCCATAGCCAATAAGCCCATCCTGGAGCACTTACTCATTCAAGGCAAAAAGGCTGGTATTAAAGAATTTATCTTTATTACCGGCTATCACGATGAACAGGTGCGTGATTATTTCGGGAGTGGTGACAAATGGGGGGTGAATATAGACTACTGCACCCAGCGGCGGCAATTAGGCACGGCTGATGCCCTTAAAATGGTTAAGGGTTTAGTCGATGGGAACTTTCTGGTAATAAATGGGGATATCATTGTTAACCAGGAAGGTATCAATGGGTTAACTGATAAGAGCAATAATACGATGAGTATAGTCAAGGTTAAGGACACTAAGGACTTGGGAGTAGTTAAAGTAAGTAAGGGCAAGGTAGTTCGTATTCATGAGAAGACAGAAAAGCCTCCTTCCCATATGGCTAATGCTGGTCTATATTTGTTCACTCCAGATATATTCGATGCCATCTCCCAGACTTCAAAATCGCCACGGGGGGAGTATGAGATAACCGATTCCCTGCAGTTGATGATAAGTAAGGGGTATCACATCTCCTATCAGGAGATTAGCTACTGGCTTGACCTTAGCTACCCGTGGCATCTATTGCTAGCTAATGAATCTTTGCTAGCCGGAGTTGAGTCACAAAACCTAGGTAAGATAGAAGATAATGTAGTAATGAAGGGCGTCATTTCCATCGGCAAGGGTACAGTGGTGAGGTCGGGCTCTTACATAGTTGGCCCGGCAGTGATTGGGCAGGCTTGTGAAATTGGCCCCAATTGCTATATTCGTCCCAATACCTCAATTGGTGATAATTGCCATATTGGCAGTGCCGTTGAGGCCAAGAACTCTATAATTATGAGGGGTAGTAAAATCCCCCACCACAATTATGTGGGGGATAGCATTATTGGTGAAGAGTGCAATTTGGGTGCCGGCACCAAGATTGCCAACCTGAGGCTCGATAAAAAGGATATAATGGTGGGGGGTATAGATACCAAACGGCACAAGCTAGGGGCTATAATTGGAGACAGGGTTGAAACCGGGATTAATGTCTCTATTAATGTAGGTAGTATGATTGGCAACAATACCCACATCGGACCCGGAGCTATAGTCAGTGGGGTTATTTCCCCAAATTCAAAAATATTATAGGGGTAAGCAATGAAACAAGCAATAATTCTAGCTGCAGGTGAGGGGCAAAGGCTCAGACCATTTACGGCGACCAAGCCAAAGGTGATGCTTGCCATAGCCGATAAGCCAATACTTCAGTACGTGGTTGAGTCGTTAGCTCAAAACGGTATTCGTAACATTGTGCTTGTAGTTGGCTACAGAAAGGAGCAGGTATTTGATTATATGGGCGCAGGGGAGAAGTTCGGTATTGAGATAACCTATGTCACCCAGGAGAGGCAACTGGGCACCGCCCACGCCCTGGCCCAGGCAAAGGCTGTAGCTGAGAAAGAGTTTCTGGTTTTGCCCGGAGACAATCTAATTGAAGCCGATACCGTTGCCTACTTTGGGGCTTTAAAACCAAATGCAATGCTGGTAAAGAGAGTAGATAACCCGGTTAGATACGGGGTGGTAACCATTGAGGAGGATATGGTCAAGGATATCATAGAGAAGCCCCGGGAGGCTAGAAGTAACATAATTAATACCGGCATTTATGCCTTTACTAACGAAATTTTTAAGTTTATTGAGCCAGAACTGGATATTCCCGATGTCCTAAATAAAATGATAGCTCAGGACTATCAGATTACGGCTAAGGAAATAGACGGCACCTGGCTTGATGTAGTTTACCCGTGGGATATATTAAGCCTTAATGGTATAGTCCTTCGCCGAATCCAAGCCAGTTTAGGTGGCATTATCGAGGCAGGGGTTTCCGTAAAAGGAACGGTCTCGGTAGGAAAAGATACGGTAATAAGGTCGAACTCCTATATAGCTGGCCCGGTAGTCATTGGGACTGGTTGCGAGATAGGCCCCAATGTATGCATCCAATCAGCTACCAGTATCGGCGACAATGTAGTTATTTCACCATTTACCCAGATAAAGAACAGTGTTGTCGGTAATGATGTTAGCATCGGACCGGGGTGTATTATACAGGACTCGGTTATTGATAAGGGCTGTATCATACAGGGGCACTTTACGGCATTTAGCAGTGAGGCGGAAATTAAGGTTGATGATGAGCACCACCAAGCGAATGTAGGGGCGATGCTAGGCGAGGATTGCCGTCTAGGCAATGGTGTCGTCGCTCAGCCTGGGGTTATTGTCGGTAATTACAGTCAGATTCAAGCAATGAAGCTAATTAGCGGTAGGCTACCTGATAAGAGCCTGGTATTTTAGATTAACCTACCCTCTTTTGGTGAGAAGAGATTGTTTAGCAACCTATCCCCCTGCCCCCTTCCCTTATTAAGGGAAGGGGGGGGGTGTAGGGAAGAGAGGGGCTTCGCCCCTCTCTAAAATCTCTTCCCCCTCTCCTTTTAAGGAGAGAGGGATAAAGGGGATGAGGTAAATAAACAACTGATGGGAAATTAACGGAGAGCTTTTAATTATGTGCGGCATTATAGGTTACATTGGCGATAAACAAGCTCAACCCATACTGCTTAATTGCTTGGAGAGGCTAGAGTACCGGGGTTATGACTCCTGTGGTATAGCCGTGTCTAGCCGCGGCATTGAGGTGTGTAAGGATGCCATCAGGGTGAAGGCATTGAAGAAGGTGGCGCCGCCGCTTGACGGGACGACAGGCATTGGCCATACCAGGTGGGCGACCCATGGTGAGCCGTCTCAGATAAATGCTCATCCTCACCTTGATTGCACCGGCAATATTGCTGTGGTGCACAATGGAATAATAAATAATTCCCAGAGCTTAAAAAAACAGCTAACCAGTGAGGGACATAATTTTGTTTCGGAAACGGATACCGAAGTAATACCCCACCTGATTGAGAAGTATTATAATGGCAACTTAGAAAAAGCGGTAGAAGCCGCCCTGGGTGACATTGAAGGTTCCTATGCCATCATAGTATTGGTGCCTGGTGAGCCCAAATTGGTAGTCGCCAGGAAAGACAGCCCAGTAATTATCGGCACAGGTGATAGAGAGAACTTTGTTGCCTCGGATGTGCCCGCAGTACTGGATTATTCCAATAGGGTTATATACCTGGAAGACGGCGATATTGGAGTTGTTACCGCCGATAGTATAAAGATTAGACGGCATGGCACAGAGGTTACCAGAGAAGAGCATAAAATCTTATGGACAGTAGAGGATGCCCAAAAGGCAGGCTATGAGCACTTCATGCTCAAGGAGATTCATGAGCAGCCCAAGGTAATACGGGACACCCTGGTCGGATGGGTCTCAGGTGAGCCAACTGCTGAGTTAGAAATAATGAGGGATACAGGGATAGAAACCATGCTCATATTAGCCTGTGGCACCTCCTATCACGCCGCACTTATCGGGAAACATCTTGTACAGGAACTGCTCAGAATTCCGGCGAGGGCTGAGATAGCCTCTGAATTCAACTACTATGCCCCGACCTTAGTCGGAACTATGGCAATTGTTATTACCCAGTCTGGTGAGACGGCAGATACATTAAGAGCTATGAAAAGGATAAAAGAGGTTGGGGGCAAGCTGGTAGCCATTACCAATGTAGTGGGCAGCACCGCCAGTCGCATTGCCGACCAGACTATTTATACCCGGGCCGGGCCGGAGATAAGTGTTGCCGCCACCAAGAGCTTTATAGCTCAGCTTATGGTATTGTACTGGCAAATGATGTCATATTCCAAGATTGAGGCTAGAAGGTTAGCTACCATGACTATGGAGCTAAGACAACTGCCAAGTCAAGTCCAGCAGGTATTGGATAATGAGGATAAGATTGCCGAGTGCGCCAGGTACCTGTCAGGTTATAATAACGTGTTTTTCATTGGTAGAGGGATAAACTTTCCGGTAGCCCTGGAAGGGGCACTAAAACTAAAAGAGATTTCCTATATTCATGCTGAAGGCTATGCCGCTGGAGAACTGAAGCACGGTCCTTTTGCCTTACTGGGTAGTGATACCCCGGTCATTGCTATTGTAGCTCAGGATAATACCTATGAAGCTATGCTAACTAATATCAAAGAAGTCAAGGCTAGACGGTCGCCAGTGATAGCACTGGTTGAAGAAGGGGATGAGACTATAGAGAAAGTAGCCGATTCAGTCATTACCGTGCCACGGGTTAATGCCATGTTTTCACCGGTGATTAATACGGTAGCCCTACAGCTACTTGCCTACTATACCGCCAAAGAGAGGGGTTGCCCCATAGACTTCCCCCGAAACTTGGCTAAAAGCGTAACCGTGGAATAGGAAAGACTCTGGCAAACGAGAAGCCTCGTTTAGGCTTTACCAAAAACTTTCCTTATATCAGGATGAAGACCGCTACCAATTTTTTCGACGGCTTCATATCTGATTCGGGTAAGTGCCCGCTGCTTTTCTTCAAATTCAGTCCGTGAGTAAAGCTTCTCTGGATGCACATAAATATCGTCTACAATCCTGATTGCTTTTGGTACCTGAAAGCCCGTTGGAGAATCTATCCAATCTTCGAGACCACCTCTTAACAGGGAGTCCAATATCCCCATGGTAAATTCCAATTTTATATCTTTGTAAGGCACTCCTTCACCAATTCCGCCGGTATTTAGTAAGTAGTAATTAAGGTGAGGAAGACCTTTTATTATTTCGTAGAATATATTAGCATGCTCAGCTAAATCGCCGGCGACAAAGGGGTCATAGAAAAACTCACTTCTAATTTTGCCGGCTTGAGTCGGGTCACCCGCCGAAGATTCCATGGCTTGCCCTAAAATCATCAGGGCTACCGCCTGCTCCTGAGTTAGTTTCGATATTGCCGGAATCAATGGTCCTCTGGTGATAATAACCAGGTTGTCAACCTTATCCACATCAATATAACGGCTGGCATGCATAAAATCGCTTCTTAATATGACCGCCCTGCCATTTGATGTTTTCTCCAGATTGTAAAAGTCAAAATCGCCATCCTCAGTTACATAAACATTTTCACAGACCGTTTCCGGTTTTAATAACCCATAAAATATTTCGGTTTGCTCCCCTGGATTCACCCCCTCCGTCTTCACGAACACTCCTCCCGCTTCAAAACCGTGAAAAGAACCATCAGGCATGAGAGTTCCCCCATCGTCTTGAATGAGCCAGGACCTCTCATTCCCTTTTCTGGCCAGGATTTTGCAAGTTGTGGTTGTTTTCCCATTAGCACTTAAGGCAACGAGCAATGTCCTCGTCAGCCAATAGTCCCCGTGCACCGACTGAAGGTAATCTTCCCTACAGCCGGCGTGTAAGAAAATCCCACCCCGCCTGGTCTTAGCCGCCCAGTCCTCTGCGGCAAAAACCGCCTTCTTATATTCACCTATGTAGTTGCCATTCCTGATTATCTTGACAAACCTTCCCTTATCCAGCATAGCTAATCTAATCGTGATATCTTTTTGAGGAAGCGGTTTAGATTTGTTAGCCTCAAAACCTTCATCAGCGAAAAATAAGATCTGGTAGGTTGGCTCTTTAACTTCCCCTTTTACTGGTACAAAAAGGTTCCCCCCTCCATAGGCAACATGGGCAAAACGCTCAGGAACAATTAATCTGACTGTCGTCCCACTGTTCTCAGTGCCCACAATTCTATCAATGGAAATCAATTTTTCCCTGGCCAAAGCCTCTTCACACTGAGCTAATAGCTTCAGTTCTGCCTCGCCAAAGGAATGGTCAACGCTATTTTTGGTGAACACGGCTGACCTGGAACTGGGGTCACTTTCAGCAACAAAATTTCCGTATATTGTTTTCTCGACTCCGGGCTCTTTCTCCAGAAGTCGCCTCAGCTCTTCACTGGAGGGATTATCTGCTAACCTATTTTCCGCTACTGCCTTATTCCTGATTCTATCCGCCATCTGGACGAATTGCTCTAAATCAAATTTTGACACTTCAATCTCCTCACAAGTTTACAAGTTAGTTAGTTTAGGGGACGTTCATAAGAAATTAGCTTGAAAAGCAACCCTTCAGTATTATAGCATAGGAGGTGTAAAAGGGACTAACCTGGGACTTACCAACTCGGTAAATAGTGGCAATAAAGCGTTTAATGTATAATATTAAATATAGGCAAGAGTGACAAACTTGTGATTCGTGAATGCCAGCCGGGTGAAACCAAAAGGATATATTATATCATTAATGAGGCAGCCAAAGCCTATGAAGGTGCTATACCGGCTGACTGCTATCACCAGCCCTATATGCCGATGGACGAGCTTGAGCAGGAGATGAAGCAGATGACTTTCTTCGGCGAGGAGGTAAACGGTGAACTTGTTGGGGTGATGGGGTTCCAACCGATTAAGGATGTTACCCTCATCCGCCATACCTATGTATTACCCCGGTGGCAGAGACAAGGGATAAGTAGTAAACTATTAAATAACCTTAAGTGTCTGGTGACTACTTCTCGCCTGCTGGTAGGGACATGGGCTGATGCCCGCTGGGCGATTGCTTTCTATGAAAAGCACGGTTTCCGCCTACTACCGAATAAGGATGAGTTATTAAGGACCTACTGGAACATCCCCCGGCGCCAGGTTAAAACCTCGGTGGTGCTTGGGATAGAGATAAAGAACGATACAAAGGAGTAAAGATGGATAGGAAATGGTGTGCCGGAATGCTTCAAGCTGCTATGGTTGCTCTCGCTATGGCGGCAGTCTTCCAGGAACTGGAAAAGCCTGAAGAGGAAAGGGAATGGCACGGGAAGATAGCTGGCTTCATACCATATGACTTTCGGATGCCTACTATAGATAGGTTAAAAGAAGCTTACTGGAATCCCTATGAGAGGCGAGTCCTTACTCCTGAGGTATTCGGCATTGGCTGGGCAATCAA
>SDBT01009333.1_pt1 | contig 15931 bp, 20 predicted proteins | sample 2277101 | NCBI WGS metagenome assembly SDBT01 (sample SAMN10404973, study PRJNA504765) | marine sediment metagenome | isolation source: marine sediment core GS10_PC15, 103 cmbsf | place: Arctic Ocean: Southern Knipovich Ridge | collected 2010 | reverse complement strand
TTTTCTATATCTATCTTCTTTAGTTTCCTTGTTAATTCATCAATTCTTTTATCGACTACGTCAAGATTAATTGGTGAAGAATCATCTCTTCCTTTGAAAATAGTTTGATACATTGCAGATTGAATCATCTGCCTTTGAGCTAATAATGTTGCTAACTCTTTTACCATTTCTGGAGTTGAAGCATATCCATGCACATAAGTTACTTTAATTATATCTTTTCCTTTATATGGAAAATTATCAATCCATCTAATTCTTCCAGCTTTTAAATCTTCAGTATTTGAAATAAAATCATTTCCTAATCCTTGTGTTCTTGATTCCCAATCTGGAGCATCTTCAACAGAATTTAAGTTTACTGATAAAGAACTAATTGTTGAAACCGGATAATTTGATAAAAAGTATTCGTCTTGAGTTGAATCTTCTACATCTATATATTCTGTAGTAGAAGCTGTAGTAAAAATTCTTCCTGTAGAATTAGTTAAAAATTCATCTGCTCTTTTTAAAATTTCTTGAATTTGAGAATCAGGAATATCAGTATAATGATAATCTGCTGTTACAACAGAATCAGAACTTGCTGTTAAGGTTGTTGTTAATTCTCCATCATCTAAATCAAGAGAATAACCAGAACTTGTAACAACTGTGCTGTTTGTATAAATAGTTGTAGAATCAGTAATAATATTTTCATGGTCTAATGAAAAAGAAGTAGTTGCACCATCTCCAGTTCCAAGATTTTCACTTCTAACTTTAGTATATGAGTCTTTTCCTAAACTCTTCCAGAGTTCTAATGCATTTATGTATGTCATCTTATCTTCGATAAAATTTCTATAACTAAAATAAAAAAAATAAAAAAAATAAATAATTAGGCTTCTGTGCCTGAACTACTAATTGCACGGATCATACAGTAAGCGTTTGCATACTTAATTGCAAAAGCAAGTCTCATGGTTGTTTGATACTTATACTTATCAAGCACAATATCATAATCTTGTTTCCAGATAAATCCACGTCTTTCACCAAGTATTGCAAATTGTTTACTCTTTGCAATTATAGCGTCAGCAGCACTTGCAGAACAATTAGCACTTGTTCCATAGGTCCTTGTTAAAGGCAACTGTGTAGTTGTCTTAACTTGGGTTCCCATCAAAGTTCCAATAATTCCATCTCTTAATAAAGGACTACCAAAAGTCTCCATATTAAGAATTGGTCTTGTAGTGCTATCTGTCAATGCATGAACTTCACCCATAGTTGTTGGATTCCAATATGATACATCTGGCTGTTCGTGATTATCTTTCAATATCTCAAAAATAGCCTTTCTTGGTGCAGCAATTGTAATCTCAGATGCAGTCAATACACTCGCAGTTCCATCAGCATGTGTTAAACCTGTGTTTCCAGCAGCATCTACAGCATTAAGCATAGAAGCTGTATTGTTCAATCCATACCAAGTGTCTCCAGTTCCAATAATAACTTGTTCATCTATTGCAAGAGCAATATCTGTTCCCATCTGTTCAACTAATTCATCAGCAACACCTACATTATTATCTTCAAGAATCTCACTTGAAGCTTCTGTTAATGCAGCAACTTTCTTTGCAGTTAAGGTAATTCTACCAAAACCAGGTTGAGATGCAGTTATTGTGCCTAATTCATCAGGCCAATAGGCAGTTGTTCCAGATGTTACTTTTGGTATGTATCGAGTTAAAGCGTTCATACTCCTAACATCTAAGTCAGGGTAAAAAACAGCCTTAGCTTGAACTAATGCCAAAAGTCTATTACTGAATTCAGTTGGGACTAAGTATAAACCGCTTCCATCTGTAGCCTCGTTTAAGGCCTTCATAATGTTTACCATTTTACATAATCTCCAATGTGGAACCCATCTTTGGTGCTTCTTTAAACAAACCACATGCGATAGCTAATTCACCAATACTCTTTTTCTTTAACTCTACTTGCACATCAATCTTCTCTTCAACTAATCCCCTTGGGACTTGAGATTCTTTCAATGCTTGAGAAAAAGCTTTTTCCATAAAAACATTCATCTGTTTTTCAATCTTTTGATTAATTAAAGCAGCTAACTGCTTTTCTATCTTTTTACTAATCAAAGGAGTCTTAGCAGATTTAGTTTCTTCTGGTGCTTCTGCTTCCGCAGGAGCTTCAGTATCTGGCTTATCGCTTTCTGTTTCTCCGGCAGTTTCTTCTTCACCTTCAGGTTTTGTTTCAGGTTTTGTTTCAGCTTCGGCTTCACCTTCAGGCTTAGTTTCTTCGTCTTCCATCAAATCTTTCTCCTTATTTAATTCTTCACTAACTAAAGCAGGCGCTTCACTTTCTGTAAGTGCTTTAACAAGTGAAAATGATTTGTGAGCTTTAGGATACATAGGAATACCACAAGCTGATACTTCCCAAATATTCATTTTTTTATGAGTTTTAACTAATTTCTTTTTCATTCTACTTCCTCAAGAGATGGGGGTTCTGCTGACATTCCTGCCACACTAAATCCTACCGGCATGTCTTCTTTTAAATAATCCCAAAATTGTTCATGGTCTGGATGAGATTTATTTAATCTTACAATAGCTTTCAAATGATCTCCGTCTTGTTTTGCATCAACCCAAACACCCATAATTCCTTTCCAACGATAATCTGGCATTCCATTTATTGGGTTTATTTCATGGTCAGAAAAGAAAGGAATAGTTCCAGATTTAAATTGTAGAACCATATCATTTATTGCTTCTTGAGACATTCTTTCATCTTCTCGATCTGTCTCTAAACCTGAAACAATAACTTCAACAAATCTTTGATTTCCTTTTTCTGTTATTTTACCTGCTTTCTGAATGGTAGGGCCTTCTCCTTCCCAGTGTTTTGAAAATGTTGCAAATACAGAAAAAGATTTTGTTTTCTTATATTGTGCCTGTGCTATGGCCCAAATCTCTGATTCAGTATAAGTTTTTTTAGTCCTGGGATTAACTTTACCTTTAAGTTTGGTTTTAATAGAACTATGAATCTCATCCAATTTCTTTGGCATTATATACTCCAAAATATATAAGGAATTAGGATTAATAAACCATATGTTTTTTTTACATAAAAAATAGTTTATAGAAAAGTAAACACAAAATATATAAACTTAGAGGTATTAGATAAAATATGATAAAAAAAGAGAAAAATAAGCCAGAAATTACAAAAACTGCAAGTATTAGAGGGTTAGAAATTGAATATGTTCCTCATGCAACCTTTGCAGGAATAACAAAAGATATATTCACTTCTGAAAGGGGTGCAACTGTTGAGCTTTTATATAATGTTGTTAAACACTGCCCAGAAGCTCATGCATGCTTTCTTGCGCAAATAGAAGATATTATGGCAGACTATTGGAGATTTACAGCTTTAACTCCTCAAGGAAAAGATATTAAATCAGATAAGACAGGTAAAAATGTTTTAACTAAAGCAGAAGAATTTGCAATAAAATCAGATTACTATCATAAACTTACAGATGCAGGATGGGATGCTCTTGTTACAGGAAATGGATATCTCTTAAAATTATCTGTAGACAAAGAAAGAGTAAAAAGTATCATGGTCAAATTATCTTCTTATATGGCTAAAAAGTTTAAAGTTAAGATGAAAAGAGGAGAAGTAATTAAAATCTTAAATCAAAAGCTTAAAGAAGAACTTCCAAAAGACTTGCAGGTTTTAAAAGCTTCTACAGTAAGAATTAATTTTGATAAGACTGGACAAATTACTTCCTATCAACAAGAAGTTAAAGGAGAAAAAAGAGTTTATCCACCAGAAGATATAATTCATTTGAAAACAAATAGTATCGGCGGACAACCTTATGGTTATTCTCGATTAGAACCATTACTTTCAGATATTGGAACATTAATTTTTGCTAAAGAATTTGCAGGAAAGTATTTTGAGAATGATGGAATTCCTTATTTTATTTTCAAGATGGAGGAAGAATCTCCAGGTGGAAGAAATTATAAATTACTAAAAAAAGAATTAAGAGACTTACGAAAGAAAGATGAAAAATATCGTTCTATGGTTTTAACTGGAAAGGTAGAAGCAGAACAAGTAAACAAGTTCAATAAAGATATGGAATTTTCAAAGTTAATTGAACACTTTACTGTAAATATTTTTGTTGGGTTGGGTGTTCCTCCACAAAGAGTTCATTATGTAACTCAACAAAGAGATTCCACTTCTCAAAATGTTGGGAAACATGAAACAGGGTATTATAAAAGAATAGCATTTATTCAAAAAGGTTGGGAGTTTATTCTTAATAAAGAATTATGGGGTTTGTTTAATGTTAAAAAAACTTTTAAACGTTCTTATAAAATTGATGAAATGCGTGAAGCAGAAATCTGTAGAATATTAATTGAAACTGGGGCAATCACCCTCGAAGAAGCAAGAGAAAGAATTGGTATGGATCCAGAAATCCCAAAGGGAACTATGGGTAAGCCAACTGGTAGTGATAGCAGAATTGATATGGAAAAAGATAAAAAAAGAGAACAAGGAATAGACCAAGAACCAAAAAATAAAATAGATAATAAATTAAAAATGGTTAAAGGCTTTACTGATATGGAAGTATCTTATACAGATTTTAGGAGGATTGTTGAAGCAAAAGTAGGCCCTGAAAATTTCACAAAAGCAAAAGTTCTTTATATTGAAACCCCAACAGAATTTACTTTATTCTTCGCTGATGAAGGGTGGAAATATAAAACAAAAATAGATAAAAACTCAATAGATGTTGAAAGATTTAAAGTAGAACGATTACAAAATTTTATTAAAATCTCACCATGAAAATTGGAAAATATGATTATCCTAATGATGTTTTTGAAACATTAAAAATTAATAAAAAAGTAAGAGATGCGTTCAATGAATTCTGTAAATCAAAAAAGATAATCAAAAGTAAATTAATTGAAAAATTCTATCAAACTATTTTAGTAAGATGGAGAGATGGTTCTTTAGATGCCTCTAATGGAAACTGCACCATACAAATTTTGGCTGGCTCTGTTCGCAAGGGCAAGTGAAATTGCGCAATCATCATATTTTCCTGAATGAAATTTCTGTCTTGTTGTTTGTCCAACTCTTACATCTGTTTTTAATGCTATCTCACTAAGTTCTTTTATTAATTGTTGAGTAAATGAATAAGCTACATCGTGAGAATTAGGTAAAGAAAGATTTAAATTTTCAAACTCCCTTCTTAAATCTGTAAGCATATTTAATTTTATATCATAAGTAAATTTTACAATTTCAATTCCAGAAAATTCTCTTTCTATATCTCTTGATTGTTGATCTCCTATTCCTGTTCCATCAATTAAACATTTTACTGGTTTAAAGTCTTCATATAATCTTCTAAATTTTTTAAGTTGTTCTTCAAATGTATCTCTAAATCTAATTCCTTTTACTAATCTTTTACCGTCGGCATTTACTCCAATAACTGTAAAAACAGTATAATCTCCTTTTGGAGTTCTTGCAATATCATAACCAATATAATATCTTTCATCTTTTCTGCCAAAAGGTAAAAAGTCTTCTTTGTTTGCTAAAGCTTGGTGTGTTAGTTCAATTGGGAATAAGGAATTTGCAGATGAAAGAGGAACCAACATATACTCTTGCATGAAAGGTAATTCTCCTAAATCTCTTTTTATCTTTGGTATACTTGATTGTGTGGCAGTATCATAATCTAATAAGGTATATTTTTGAGGCCATAATGGTTTTCCATTTTTCTCTACAGGATATTCATTACAAAAATATTCGTCATTTTCTTTTAGTTCTGAAAGTAAATCACTTGCACTTTTTGGGGTTCCTATCCCAATAACTCTACCCATCTTAACATGAATTGCACCCAAAACTGCTGTCCAATAAATAGATTTATCTTCATACTCCCCAATCTCATCAAGTAGAATATCATCTGGGTGCCAGGTTCTTATTCCTTCATTATAAGGTTTACACAAAAATAAACTTCCATTATTTAATTCTAATTCTGTTGCTCTCCAAATTAATTCTCTTGTATCTGGTGCAAATTGTTTTAGTAATTCATTATCTAAAATCATATTTCTAACAATCTTTAAAACTTTCTTTGCTTGTCCTTCTCTAAATGAAACAATTAAAGTTTCTCTTGGTCCTTGAAATATGGCTTTCCAAAGAAAATAACCTGAAAAGAAATAAGTTTTACCAGAACCTCTAAAAGCTTCTATACAAAGTCTTGGATATTTTTCTGCTAATCTATACCATTCCCTATGATAATCTGCTATATCAAATCCTAAAATATGTTCTGCAAAGAAAATATAATCTAAATAACATTCAGCAAGAAATTCTTCAACATTGCAATTTGTTCCTTTTAAACAATCAGTAATAGATTTCATATTATGTTTTCTTCAAATAACTTTATCCATCTTTTTACAATAACATCCCAATCATAAGCCAATGCAAGTTTTCTACTCTTTTCAGACATCTCCTTTAATAATTTTCCTCCAGCTTTCCAATCTGCATAATATTTTTCTAAAAGAATTGCTACATGTTTATCATCAGGTATAAGATTTTCAACTCCGTTAGTTCCTATAATCCCAACAATTCTTTCATATTTATCTTTTAACATATCTATTAATTCTCCAGTGCTTCCAGCTAATTCAGGGCCAGTTGTATTGTTGCTCATTAAAATTGGAACTCCTGCACTTTGAGATTCAAGTGCTGGCATACCAAATCCTTCTCCACCGGTTGGATAAAGATACAAATCCATTAAATTATAAACATCATTCATGTGTTCTGGGGAAATACCTTGTCTTGCTACAATTCCTAAATTAGATTCTGTAAGCATTATTTTTTTGGCATCAAATAAGGATTGGTCTGTTTCTTTTCCAAACTTGTAAACCATTCCATCAATTACATTTCCTCTACCCTCTCCTCCTGGAGGGGCAGCATCAGTATGTAATAAAAGAATTACATCATCTTTTCCTTTTGCAAAGTTAGCAAAGCCTCTTATCATGTAAGGTATCATTTTTCTTGTTTGGTTTCTTCCAACAAATCCACAAACAAATTTATTATTTATACTATATTTTATTCTTCGTTCTTCTCTATTTGATTTTTGAATATATGTTTTTGTATCAACTCCTACTGGAATTACTTTTACATTTGAAATATTATGTTTTTCAAACATTTCTACACCAAAGTTTGACATGGCAAGATTTATATCAGAAATTTGTAGAATCCCATCCCAATGGATTGCCCATTGATGACAATCAATAGGAGAATACATAATCCATTTCCCACGCCAACCTCTTTTTCTTGCTTCATTTACTCCTTTAATCCAACCAGATTGTTTTCCTAAATCTGCCATTGTAAGTAAGATGTTTGGTTTATACTTCATTAAATAATTAAGAACTGTATCAAACCCAAAATCTAAATTTGCTCGAGGTAATCTAATATATCCTGCTTCTGCTTTATGAGGTCTATCAGTATTTTGCCAACCACAATGCATAAATTCCCAATCAGGTTTAGCCTTAACAAATCTTCTTAATAAATTATCCCAGATACATCCATATCCAGTAGACATTTTTGCATTATCTCCATAGCTTAATACTCTTACTTTTTTTTCTTGCATTTTAATCATCCTCATTATTTGCAGCATCTTCTGCTAAACCATTACTTTCTCTGGCTGTTCTTTCAATCATATCGTCTTTTATTTCCATGCATGAAATACACCTCTTTTTGATCTATTATCAGAAATTACCATCTCAACTTTATCAAATCCTGCTGCCTTTAACATTTTAGCAACACATTGAGGGTTTGGCCCCCACCAAGTTCCAGGATCATTATTACATTCATTTGTTGGATAAAATTTCATAACTGGTTTATGCATTATTCCTTCAACTTCACAATCTATATGAGTTTCTAAAATACACATTCCTCCATCTTTACAAATATCATACATTACTTTGCACATTCCAAAAGGATTTTCCATGTGATAAAGAATTCCTAAACAGAGAACTAAATCAAATTGCCCATCTGCCTCGTGAGTTAATTCCATAACTTCACACTCATAAGATTCAACTTTTGAATTTAAAATTTTATGTGCGAAATCAAAGCCTTTTTTTCCAGTATGCATTGTTTCCCTATTTTTTTGAATATTAAAGGTGGGATGTTCTTTCCACATAACTGTATCAATTGCAGTGACTTTGGCTCCTCTTCTTTCACATTCAAAAGAAAAAAAACCATCCCACGCGCCTATATCAATTACAGTTTTTCTTTTTAAATTAGCAGGTAGTTTAATAGTTCCTAATTTTTCAAGTGTAAAATCTCTTCCAGGAGTTGTAACTCCATCTAATTCCATTTTGTGCCACCATTCAATTTCATTCATTTCTTTTAATTGTTCAGGATTCATTTACAATCTCCACCCTAACTATTTTATTTGTGTTAATATACATCTTATTAGCTAATCCATACCATTTACATTTTGAAATTGCTTGCATTATATCCTCTAAACTCTCATCCTTATTTTCAAAAGTTATGTTATTTATTCTGTTTTCAAAAACTATTTGAAATTTCATTTAATTGCCTCCAATAACTTTTCGGCGGTTCTTTTCCAAGTCCAATTCTTTCTAATATCTTCTGAAACTTCAAGAGCTTTAAATCTTGCAGTCTTTCTTCTTGTAAAAGCTAATCTCATTTGTTTTTTTAAACTTTCTAAATCTGGTTCTGCTAACATGTTTCCTTCAGCATAAAATCTTTTATCTCCTTGTTTCACGGTAGGCGCCTCTATCCAAAGAACACTATCTTTTCCTTTACAGAAATCCATGTGGCCAGAGTTTACATCTTTAGTTACTATTACAGGCAATCCACAAGCGATAGCGTTTATACTATTTAGTCCAAATGCTTCTCCACGAGAGGGTGCAACAAAGCAATTTGCTTTTTGATAATAACTTACTAACTCTTTTTCAGAAACAAACTTATCGTTTATTATTATCTTATCATTTTTATGTCCAAGTATTTCAATAATTTTTTGATTGTAATCTGGCTTTTGTTCCCAAAATGTTCCAATTTTTAAAACTAATCTTACATCATCATTTTTAAATTCTTCATCAAATGCTTTAATAAGTAAATCTGTTCCTTTTCTGTTTCCATCATTTCACCAAGAATTAACAGAAAGAAAAGTGAATGTAGCTCCACTATTATTTAAAGTAGATGGTTTATATATTTCTGGATTAGTTCCATAAGGTATGACTTCTATCGGTATGACTACATCATTCCATCTAAACAAGTTTTTTGTTGCTTCAGAAGGCACAAATACTTTTTCTACCCTGTTCATTAATTGGTTCCAACCTGGAAGTAATCTTGTTCCTTCATGTAAGAAAAAACCATATAACTTTCCATGTCCTTCTCTCCAAAATTGAGGATAATCTGCAAAGATTGTAACTAAATCTTTTTGTTTTGCACTAAAATTAAGTGGGTTGTTTAAGTCTTTTAATCCTTTATTGAATTCAAAATCATCATGCCAAATATCTGAACATTGAATTTGAACTTCAAGTTTTAAAAGAGCTTTCACTATTTCTCTATTTGCAGTTGCTAATCCTGTTGGATTAAACACGTTTCCTTTCCATAAGATTTTCATTTTATGATTTTTATATTTGTTGCTTTTTCTCCTTTAGGGTCTGGTTCAGTTTCAAACTCAACCTTTACTTCTTGCTCGATGCTATTAGCATCAGCTTGATCTACCTCAGATATGTGAAAAAAATATTCTTTTTCTTCACTCTTAATAAATCCAAAACCCTTCATAGGATTAAAAAACTTTATGTAGCCTTCCATTTAAACTCCTCATAAATTATTTCTCCTCTCTTTTTCCCTTTCTTAGCTATTAATATCTTACTAAATATATTATTATCTAATAACCATTTACACTTTTCTTTTTCTTCTTTAGATAAGTAACCATTAGATTTTGCTTCAACGCCAATTACTTCTTTACAATCCTCATATCCAGCACACATGGGAATAGCAAAATCTCTAAAAGCAATAAAATCTGGAAATCCTGTTCCAATAGCCATTGGTATTCCTTTTCCTCTAAATTTATGTTTTGCTGGAATTAATTTTCTATACCCATTTGTTTCAGAGCTTGGTTTATCTTGTTTTAATTCACTGATATTATTCATCCACTTGGAAACAATCCACCCCTTATCCTCTAAATCTTTTCTAACTTTTAATTCAAATCTTCTTCCAGATTCTCTATTCTTTTTTCCTTGTATTTTTTTGTTTATCATTTTTTCTGGTTTTATTTTTGCCCAAGTGAGTGGATTCCCAAATGTCATTTTGGTGCTTTGCTTAAATACATAAAGATTGGGTTTTTATGTTTAAACATATCTTTAGTCATTTGAATTGTTTCTTCAATAGATTTTGGTTTTAGTAATGGAATTTTTAAACACTTGCATAAACCATCTAAATCAGAGGTTATATGAGTAGGCCCTAAGTCTGGATAATCTCCAAAAGAAACAAGTTTGACATTAGTGTTTTGCTGCATTACATTCAGTTTAATCGCTTCATACGGTCTTTCTAAGAGAAATGGAGTGATTGTGTAGACTACAGGTTTTAATCCTTCCATAGCCATCCCTGCGGCTAATCCTATGGTTGCTTGTTCTGCTATGCCTGTATTTATGAAATTCTCAGGACATTCTTTTCTTAAAGTATCAAATACTCCAAAGCCAATATCACAAGCTAAAACATAAATACTTCTATCTTTTTTTATTTGTCTTGCTAATTCTTTTCCAAAATCATATCTCATTTTAAATATTCTAATGCCTCTTTCATTACTTCTGGTCTTTCATGCATATAGATTACATGGAAACTTGGATTCTTTTCAAGGAAAGGAATGCCTTTTCCTTTTTGAGTATCTAATATAACAGCGTTTAAACAATTCTTCAAAGAACATAGTTGTTCTAAACTTCTATTATCATGCCCATCTATTTCCGTAATACTGCAACCAAAAGCTCTTAATTTATTTTTTATAGTATATTCATCTTCATCCATAACTTCTTTAATTGAAGTTATAGCTTGATACTTATTATTATCAACAAGAGTTATTAAATTATGAACCTTAAATCTCTTAGCAAGGTTTAATGTTTCCCAAATCATTCCTTCTTGTAATTCACCATCTCCAATTAAACAGTAAACATTCCCTGGTTTGTTTTGTAATTTTTTAGCATAAGCTCTACCAAGTGCAACAGCTAATCCTTGTCCTAAAGAACCACCAGTAGCCATTATTCCATTTGCTTCATCATATTCTAAATGAATTGTCCACTTTGGTTTGGTTCCTTTAGATTCTAAAACTGCGTGAAGTGCAGGAGCTCCATGTCCTTTACTCATTATAAACATGTCATCTTTTTGTAACACTTTATCATATAAAAACTTGACAGCATCAACACAACTCATAGAAGAACCATAATGTCCATGCTTTCTTTTAAATCCTTCTTCTATAATTCTTCTTCTTAAATCTTTATTTATCATATAAAATTAATTCCTTTAGGTTTATTTAAATAATTGTCTAAAAATTTATTTGCTTGGTCTTGTCTGCAACATCCTGCACAATCTTTTTGAACATTAAATTCTTTCATCTCTTTAATAATATTCCAATATTTATCACTTTCCACCAATTCTTTTAAACTTCTTTCATGCACATTTCCAAACTTATATTTTTTAAATTGAGGTTTATTTCCAAAGAAATAACCGCAAGGGAACCAATCTCCATTACCACTCATCTCTGAAATTATTGGAATTGAATGACATCCCTTATAATCTCTAATTCCTTTCTGCGCCATAACCTTCCATTTTGGAATTATCTTTGTTTTATTATTAGAGTAACTTTCACAGTCTGCTAAAACATCCTTTGTTCTTTGTGCATCATATTCATCTACATCAAATTCAACTTGCCCAACTTTTTTATTTCCTTCTGGGAGAGAACATTGTTTTATTACAAAATAATCAACCCCTAATTCAACTGCTAATTTAGATTCTTTAATCATATCTTCATCCATTAGTCCTGGAACATAAACTGCTTGCATTCCAATATCACAAACATATCCTTTATCTTCTTTCATTTTCACCAGTGCTTCTATATTTTTTTTAACAACATTAAATTTATCTACTTGGTGAATTTTTTTGTATCCTTCTCTATCTCCAGCAGCTAAACAAAATCTCATCCATTCAGTATTTCTTAAAATGTTTTCTCTTTTAGTATCTGTATTAACAAGAACTCCGTTTGTTGATAATGATAAAGATAATCCTGCTTTTTTTCCAATATCTAATGCTTCATACATGTGGGGGTTCATTGTTGGTTCTCCATCTCCAATAAAACCAATACTTCTTACACCAATTTCTCCTGCATCTTTCATAGTTTGTATCAAAGCTTCTCTTTGGATAAACTCTTTACTTGGATTTTGATAAATTCCATAACAAAAAACACAATTAATATTACAAAATTTTGCTATCCCCATATCTATATGAACCGGTGCAACTCTTTCACCTTTATCATAGTGATCAATAATTCTATCCATGTGCCAAAGCATTTTTGTCCCATCCATCATTCTTTTCATTTTACCTCCAAAGAAGCAATAAAAGAAGGTGCTTCATAAGTTTTAATTTCATAATCTTTTTTTAATTCATCAATACATTGTTTAACTCCTTTTTCGTTTGGATAATCATGCCAAACAATAATCTTTGGTTTTAATTTAAAAGCTAATTCCGTATCAGTTCTACAATAACTATAAGAGTGATCTCCATCAATAAAAACTAAATCAAATTGTTCTTTTGGTTCATATAATTTACTATCGCAAAAAACTAATTCATATTTTTTATTTAAAAGTTTAGCATGCTTTTTTGCATATTTCCCATAAACTTTTTTATCAGAAAGAGGATGTGTTGGATTTCCTTCATTTGAAACATCAAAAGTATTATTAACATCAATCGCTTTTATTTTTTTTATAGTTGGTAAATTTAACATCATTGCAGAAGTATATCCTACCCATGCTCCAATTTCAAAAACAGTTTCTATTTTATATTCCTGAATGATACTTGCTAAAACTGCGTAATCTATTTCCATTGCAAAGTAATGATTCAAATCTACTGGTCTTGGTTCCTTTTTATAAAAAGGTTCATTCAAATTGTGAAAACTTTGATAATATTCTATCATTTGAATTCCTCCACTAATTGATTATGATAAGCCATTACTTGTTCTTTTGCTCTTTCTCCTTGAGGAAATGGGATTTGAAAGTTTGGAGTTGGATTCTCCATAAACTCTGCCCAATGGTCTTTTTTATATAATCCATGATCTAATAATCGAGAATAATATTCTGTATTGGGTTCTGGAAAAAGAACATTAAACCAAGGATATTTTATATTTAATTCTCTTATTTTTCCTGGAAGAGATTTGATATAAGTTGAAGTATCCATAATACTTCCTAAAATAAAATAACCAAGCATTTCAATGTTACTTTTGTTCATAGATTCACAGAACTTTTCTATATCTTTTACTCTTTGAGGTTTGTTAAAAAATATCAAATGATTATTATCTAATGCTTCAAATCCAACATGAATTCTCTTAAAATTACTGTCTGCTAATTTAGGAACTAAACTCAAATCCATTCTTACTTGTCCCCTTCCACTCCATTCAACATCTGTTCTTTTTAATTTTTCATCTATTATCCCTTCAAGATGTTTTTTATTTATATTAAAATTATCATCAAGAACATGAATACTTCTACTTCCAAGAGAATAAAGATATTCCATTTCATCTACAACTTTTTTTGGGTCTTTATACTGAACGCTTTTTGATTGAACATTACAAAAGGTGCATTTGTGTGGACATCCAACTGAACTAAACATAGGCATTCTTTTTTCTGCTTCAAATAATACCTTCCCCTTATAAAAATATTTTTCAAAATCTAATAATTCCCTTTTTGGAAATGTAATATCTCCGATTTTTGTATTGCAAGAAATTATTTTTTTAGGTTTTTTTTCAATATGTGCAAATTCTTTATCAGCTAATTGTCCAACAAAGACTGCATCTGCCCCTTGTCTTAGTATTAAATCAGGATAATATGTTGTGTGTGGGCCTCCTACAGCCACATAAGGAACATTAATTCTTTCTAAAATTTGTTTAAGTGCATAAGCCCTTCTCGTGATAGCTGAAATCCCAACAACATCTGGTTTTTCATTTTCAATTTGTTCAATTGTTTGATTTATTGTCCAGCCTTCACTTGGAGGATCTAATATTTTAACATCATGTTTCATATTTGAAGCTAATGAAAGAATTCCCAAAGGCATGTATTTTACTATTTTTGGATCTTTAGTAAAATCACTTGAAGTTGTCCAATTAACAAATTCTCCTTCAGTTGGTAAAGTTGATAATACTATTTTCATTTGACTATCTCCACATTACATTTTCCCATTTGAAGAAAACGATTTGTTCTTAATTTAATGTCACAAGGATTGCAAGTTCCATAATTTATACACTTTCTGAATCTATCTTTAATTTTAAAATCTTTATTTAAAATATTACCTAAATGATGCTTATTTAAATATAAATCTCTGTGACATTTGTGAGTGTCTCCATCTGGAGCAATCAATAATTGAGAGACTCTACAAAGAGCCATTTTCTTTTTTCCGTTTAATGCTTCTGGATATTTGTAAAATCCATGAAGTTTTCCTTTTTCTCTTCCTAAGAAATCTCCAATAAAAAAATAGATTTGATTTTTTCTTGCTAATTCAGACATCTGCATATTCGCCTGAACACTCTCAGGATAATTTAATGCAAACAAACCAATAGAAAATCCATTATTTTGTAGTTTTACTGCCTTATTTATTGTTTCCTCTAAATCCATACTTTTTGGATGGAAAGAGGCTCTAATAGAGCGATATGCTGGATTATCTGAATGACTAAACTTGGTTGGGTTAGTTCCTTCAATAAATTCATCTACATCAAAACTTAAATTTGTTAATAAATCAACTTTAGTATCTTTTCTTAATCTATTTAAAATTGCATAAAAGTGTTTATGTTTGGTTGGTTCTCCTCCGCCTAAAGTGAGAGAAACATCACCAAAATTAATTTTGTTTAATCCATGTGCCCATTGTCCTGCTGTTAATTCTTTTCTTTTTTCTAATCCCACTGCTTTATTTATACAATAATCACAATCTAAATTACATCTAAAAGTAAGATAAGCTTCTGCATAATCATATCTTATTGGTAATTTCATTTGAATTTGGATAAATAATCCATGTGTTTGTTTATAAATTTATTTTTTCCTTCAGTAAGAAATTCATTATGCCGTGCAACACTCATTTTTTTATGAAGATCTTCTCCTTCAGAATGAATTAATTCAACCGGCACAACACCAACTGTGAAGCCGGCTTTTAATGCTCGAACACAAAAGTCAGCATCTATATAACTCCAAAAATTTAAATCCCAGCCTCCTAATTTTTCATAAACATGTTTTTTTATAATCATACTTGGACCTGTTACATAAGAAACAGAAAGTGGTTCATTCAATCCAATATTCAAGGTAAATTGGTGTGGATGAACCCCAACTCCATCCTGTCTAAATGCCCCACCATAATGTTGAATAAGTTTATTTGGATAAAGCAATTTGCAACCAATTATATCAAAAAGTTCATAATCTTTCATTAATTTTTTATACCAGCCTTCGGTAGCAATCATGTCTGGATGCCATTGCATTAAATCATCATCCATTCCATTTTTTTCTATATATTTTCTAATAGCATCTTCCGCAGATTTTGTTTTCTTAGGGTCAGAATGAAGTAAGATTACCTCAACTTCTGGCGAAAATTTTTTAAGGGAATCTAAACAAGTTTTAAGTTTTTCATCTTCTTGTAAATAACTCATTATTATTTTCATATTTCCAAATATTTATTTATTAATCCCGCAGGCGCTGTAACCCTAAAACGATAACTACAATTTTCATTTATACAA
>SDBT01009332.1_pt1 | contig 15934 bp, 12 predicted proteins | sample 2277101 | NCBI WGS metagenome assembly SDBT01 (sample SAMN10404973, study PRJNA504765) | marine sediment metagenome | isolation source: marine sediment core GS10_PC15, 103 cmbsf | place: Arctic Ocean: Southern Knipovich Ridge | collected 2010 | reverse complement strand
AAATCGTGACTGAAGAAAAGTGCGGCCTCATTATCCCTTATGGCGATGTTGCCGCAATTAAGGAAGCGATACTAAGTCTTAAGAACGACCCTGAGTTACGCCGCACACTGGGGAAGAATGGACGCAAGGCATATGAAAATCATTATAGCTGGGACATCATGAGAAATAGGTTAATAGACATTTACCATGAAATAACAAAATCTGTTTAGTAGCGATTTACACGGCTCCTCTAGGGAGGTATAGTCTAGGAAGAGAAGGTGCTTTGCACCTAGACTTTAGTAGGGTAAAGTACACAAGCTGATTAATGAGCGATTGGCTTAATCCTTTCGACGATGGTAGGGCCAGTGCTAGAATTATAGAGAGAATTTGTTGAAAGTAGGAATATAAAATATGAAAAAACTATGCGTTATCGGAGTAGGACATATAGGGCTTCCCACAGCATGCCTTTTTGTCACTCACGGTTATCAGGTAGTCGGGACTGATAGCAAAAAGGAAGTTGTAGAAAAAATTAATCAAGGGGAGGCACCTTTTAGAGAGCCACATCTGACAGAGCTTCTTACAAGTGCCGTGGCATCAGATAGCCTTGTGGCAAAAATGGAACCAGAAGTCGCAGATGTCTTCCTCATCGCGGTTCCCACGCCACTGGATAAAGAAACCAAGATGGCCGATTTAAGGTATGTACGTGAGGCAGCAAAAAGGATAATGGGCTACCTCAAAGAAGGGGATATGGTAATTCTGGAATCCACCGTCCCACCACGAACTTGTGAGGAGCTGCTGCTTCCGATACTTGAGAATTCAGGACTAAGGTGCGGCAAGGGCTTTTATTTAGTGCATTGCCCTGAAAGAGCTATACCTGGAAATACTATCCATGAGATGATGCACAATGACAGAATCATCGGCGGCATCAACAGGAAATCAGCTGAACTGGCAAAAGACTTATACGCCTGCTTTGTGGACGGGAACTTTCATTTGACCAATCTACGCACTGCTGAGATGGTCAAGCTAATGGAGAACACCTTTAGAGATATAAATATAGCTCTGGCAAATGAGTTCTCTCAGGTTGCTGAGGAAAGTGGCGTAAATATCTGGGAGGCAATTGAGATAGCCAATAAACATCCTCGGGTAAGCATACTCAAGCCAGGCCCTGGTGTAGGAGGGCCCTGTCTTCCCATAGACCCATGGTTTCTTGCTAGAGATTCGGCTCGGAGTCGGATAATATCCCTAGCCAGGGATATTAATGATTCCATGCCCTACCATGTTTTAAGCTTAGTCAAGGAGCTTATTGGTGGGATAAAGAATGTTACAATCACCATCCTTGGTGTGGCCTATAAAGGTGATGTAGATGATATCGGGGAGACACCGGCGCTAAGGTTCGTAAAGCTGGCAGAGAACGAAGGCTACACAGTAAAAATCAATGACCCTTGGGTGAAGTATTTTGAATATGAACTTTGTCCTCTGGAGGAAGCAATACAGGACAGCGACTGCCTAGTGCTTATCACTGACCACTCACAATTCAAGCAAACTGATCCGCAGCAAGTTTCATCGCTGGTGAGGAATAGGAATCTGGTGGACACCAGAAATGCTCTAGACCACAAAAAATGGGAAGAGGCGGGATTTAAGATAAAGGTTTTAGGAGATGGAACTCGCTGAGTATAGGTAAACTGTTGAGCCTTTCAAAAGTTTGCCATATTACTGAAGTAGTAATCAGGCGCAAGAATGATGCAATTTTACGCTAAGAGCTGGCAAACAATGGGCAGAAAGCGTACAAGACTCATTATAGCTGGGAGATAATGAAAGAACGATTGATAAATGCTTACGCTGAAGTAACGGGAGCAGTGCCTAATCATATCTCACAAGAGTAGACGAAAGGGGACCAACCGTGAGATATAATGCAATAGAGGAAGAGACAAAGTGGTGGGAAAAAGAGGAAATGCAAGATAGAAAATCTAAACCTCTTCCACCGGGACACTATTTTGCCTATGATTGTGTTCGTTCACGGTTGTATAGTACTTTGGTAGGCTTAGGGTGTACTAGCACTTCTCCTATTCTCGAGATTGGCTGTGGTTCTGGGGAAGAGGCAATATATGTTTCAAAAGCCTCGAAAAACATTATTGGTATCGATATTTGTAGTACTCCTCTTAAGATATTCAAGGCTAGCGGTTTCCAATGTATTCTAGCGGATGTCAAAAAACTCCCATTTAAGAGTGATTCATTTGACTACGTTATATCTCCCGGCGTATTACACCATTTAGTGGGACAGGGGGATTTAACGGCGTATTTGAAAGAATTTGTTCGTGTCACAAAACCGGGGGGGTATGTAATTGCATCAGAACCTAATTCATTTAACCCTTCAGGAATTCTGATGAATATCTTAAATACGATAAAGCCAGGAATCATGGGCTTTGTGCCATACGAGAGAAGCTTATCTCCTTTGCATGTTATCAATATTTTTAAGAGGACTGGACTGATGAATGTGAAATGTGTGTCCGCATCTTATGTATGGAATCGCTTTCCATTGGCTATTTCAAAACTTATCTCAAAGCATGAGGATAGAATACGATTTAGGAAGCCATTCAGTCTATTTGGTTGGTTTGTAATATTTTCCGGTCAAAAGGGAAAATATCAGGGAGCTGTTAAGTGAAAATCCTTCAAGTTATTCCTCTTTTTTTCCTTTCTTGGACTGGAGACAGCCCGGCAGAGTCAGTGGAGTTAATAAGTAACTTATCAAAGAGTTTACTTCACCGAGGTCACCAGGTAACTATCTATACCACTGATGCCTTTAACAAAAGGCGGAAATTAGGATTTCGGACTGAAATGCTAAATCTGGGTGGAGTCAGAGTGTGTGAATTTAAGAGTCTGGGCAATAAACTGGGACAGAGACATAATATTTGCATCTCTCCAGCGATGATTCCTACAGTAGCCAGGGAAATACACAAGTTTGATGTTGTCCATTTGCACGAGTATCGCACATTCCAGAATATTGTGGCGCATCATTATGCTAAAAAACACGGTGTGCCTTATGTATTGCAGGCTCATGGTTCGCTTCCAAGAATAATGTCCAAAAAGAGGCTAAAACAGGTATATGATAACCTGTGGGGGTATAGATTGCTAAGAGATGCGTCCAGGGTAATTGCCGTCACCAAGACAGAAGCCGAGCAATATCAGAGCATAGGGGTAAGCGGGGACAAAATTGAGATTATTCCCCACGGGCTTGACCTGTCTGTATTTGATAATTTGCCTGAGAGAGGAGAATTTAGAGCCAAATATGGTTTGAGTGCTGACCAGAGACTAATCCTCTATCTGGGTAGAATACACAAAATCAAGGGGCTTGACCTTCTGACCAAAGCCTTTACCGACCTTTCCAAGGCATTAAGCGATGTTAAACTGGTAATTGTTGGTCCCGATAATGGTTATTTACCTTCTCTAAAGAAATTAATAACTGATTTGGAAATCAGCGACAGGGTCTTATTCACCGGTCCACTTTACGGGCAGGAGAAATTAAGAGCCTATGTTGACGCTGATGTATATGTCCTCCCCTCTTACTATGAAATCTTTTCCATCACGGTGCTTGAAGCCTGCGCCTGTGGCATACCAGTAATAGTTACTGACCGCTGTGGCTTAGCCGATGTAATTGATGGTCAGGCAGGACTTGTTGTTCCCTATGATAAAGAGCAGATACAGCATGCCCTTCGGCGTATGCTAGGAAATGACAAATTGAGGCGAGAATTTGGTGAAAAAGGTAAATCATTGGTGCAAGAGAAATTCAACTGGGGGAAAATAGTTGAGCAAATAGAGAGGGTGTATAATGACATTGCATAATATTTAGGTCGGTTATTAGAGGGGCACAAGGGGAGAAAAATTATGAACCAACTAATTGTTACCACCAGCTGGGACGATGGCACTGTAACTGACCTTGAACTTGCTCAAATACTGGAGAAATATGGCATCAGGGGGACATTTTATATTTCTAGGTCGCGCTCGGATAATCTGTTGCCAAAAGAAGATATAGTGGCAATAGACCGAACATTTGAGGTTGGTGCTCATACCCTGAGTCATCTGGACTTGACCCTGGTTTCCATATCAGAGGCTAAGAAAGAAATTGAGAGCTCAAAAAATATTCTTGAAGACTTACTGGGACATAACATATCCATGTTCTGTTACCCCTACGGGAGATACAACGACGAAGTGATGAGAATAGTCAAAGATTGTGGATTTATAGCCGCTAGGACATGTGATCCGGGAGGCTTTGATTTCCCCAAACATCCTTATCAATGGCACGTTACTTTATTTGCCTCCAACGGCTCCCCCCTTATGGCTCTGAGAATCTGGTGGAAATTTCACCTGTGGAAGGTTAGTTCGCTGCTAGATTGGGAAAGCCGAGCCAAATCATTGTTTGATTTGGCTTTGAAAGAGGGTGGGATTTACCACATGTATGGACACTCACCGCAATATGGAAGAAACAATGAGTGGAATAAGCTGGAAAGGGTTTTCAGTTACATCTCTCGGAGAGAAGGTGTCCAATATATGACAAATCGTGAAAGCTTTGAGTCATATTGTCAACAGGCCTGAGTGTAATGAGCAACTTGGCAATCAGGATAGTAACCGATAATAAAGAGTTTGAATCGTTAAGAGAAACGTGGGGCAGATTGTCTGCCAAAAGCGGTGACAATAATATTTTCCTTACCTGGGAATGGCTATCTACTTGGTGGCAGTACTATGGGCAAGGTAAGAAACTTAATATACTTTTGATTGAGGACGGAAATGGGATAATAGGAATCGTCCCACTAATGTTATCCAGATACCAATGGGGTCCGCTCAAGTATGACATTTTAGAGAGCATAGGCTCTACGAGTTGCGATTACAATGGAGCAATCTTAACGGGAAGAAAAGAGGACTGCATAGCTACGCTTTTGGCTTATTTGGAGAACGAACTTGTAAAAAATAAGGTTCTGAGAATGACTCAGATTCCAGAAGATAGCGAGTTCCTTGCTTTGATGCGAGAGCAATATCCACTATTCTCAAAATCCTTAATACTTGATGAAAGAGTGTCAGCTACTTGCCCTTATATACCCCTCCCCGCAACCTGGGATGAATATTTTTACTCGCTTCGCCGGAAAAGGCGAGGAAACCTGCGCCGGGCTCTGCAATCTTTGCAAAGAGAACATGCCGTTGAGTTCAAAAAACACACCTACGCTGGCGATTTAAGAGAGCAAATGCAAGGTTTTTTTGAGCTTCAGCAAAAACGGTGGGAGAGAAGGAATCTCGGTGGAGTCCTCTCAAGTGGGACGAGGAGAGAGTTTTATCTTGAATTGGCTAATGTTATGGCGCAGAAGAAATGGTTGGACTTGTCTTCCCTAACCGTGGACGGTCGCATAGCATCAGCAGTTTACGGTTTCAAATATAATCAAAGATTCTATTACTACATTACTGCCTTTGACCCAGATTACGCGCAGTATAGCCTAGGCAATCTTCATATAATGTACTTACTTGAGGACGCAATTAAAGATGGTTTAAACAAATTTGATCTTCTGAGGGGTGATGAGGTATATAAGCTTTATTGGACTCGTCTGGTTACCAACAATGTTCAACTTATAGTAGGGAGAAGGAAATTGCTCTCCGACATTTGGCTTTCTCTCTGCTGTGCAATTGTGCGCCTGGACGAGATAAGCAAGCGCAGTTTGCGACAAAATTATTATCTCTACTTGGATAGACGAAGGCAACAAAAAATAAAGAGGACAATAGGTGAAGAATAAACATCCACTATATATGTGGCGTCCTTGGTTTCCGTGTGGGATTTATTCCCGGCTGATTAAGCAGTACCTTACGACGGCAAATCCCCGGACCCTGCTGAGAAGCTTAGAAGAAGAGCTAGCAACATATTTGGGTAGTAAGCATGTCATTTTAATGCCCTCGGGAACTAGCGCAATCACGGCAAGCCTTCAAGCGCTCTTGGCTTGGGGCAAAGATGAAGTCCTGTTGCCTTCTTTGGTCTGTAGGAATGTTCCCATCGCTGTCCAGATGGCAGGGAAGAAGCCCGTTTTCCTTGAGGTTAGGGAGGATACTTTTAACATTGATGAGGACAGCATTGAGAACCGAATAGGTCAGAGGACAGGAGCGATTATTGCGGTGCATCTTTTTGGCTTGCCGTGTAATATGACAAAAGTCAGCGAAATAGCCAAAAGCAGGGAAATCTTGCTTATTGAGGATGTTGCTCAGGCACTTGGTGCCTCTTATAGGGAGAAAAAGGTGGGCACTCTGGGAGATATTGGCATATTGAGTTTCAACAATAAGGTGATAGATGCTTGTGGTGGTGGAGCTATAGTTACTGATAATGATGATTTTTCGCGCAGGATTAGTTGCTATCGTGATAGTCATTTTTCTCTTACCAGAAAGGGGTTCTTAAGGCATCTCCTCCGGGCTTGGATAGCTAGCCAGTATCCTCAGCTTATCCCAGCTATCGGGAAATTGTTGCCTCATACGGCAAAAACAAATTCGGCTACATGCTTACATTTAAGCACTCTTCTTTTACTCCATTCTTTGTTATCTAAGATAGACTTTATCGTTAGCCGAAGGCGAGAGAATTCTCAACGGTATAATAATTACCTCAAGTCACCCCATATTGAGAAGCCGTCTCAAGATGCAATTGCACATTCTGCTTGCAGCTTTTACACTATACGGCTGAAGTCAGATAGATTGACTAAGCAAAAAGAGGCCATTATAGCCGAGTTAATTCGACATGGCATCTGCGCTCAGAGTATAGTGGAGGGCAACCACCGTGAATTTACACCAGGAGCAAGCCTACCCATCACTGAGGAACTTTCTCGGTCGATTCTTTCTTTACCCACTGACCCCAATATTGGTGAAGCAGAAATAAAGTATGCCTCCTCACTAATTGACCAAGTGCTTGATAGCTTCACCAGAGGCAATAGAGATGAGGATTTGTTTCCTAACTTTTAATTTTGACCAGCGACACGGTGATACACCTGACTCGGTAAAGGTATACCCTTTCATGGTGTAATTTTTACTGGGCATTACAATTAATTAAAAGGAGGCAAATATATGGCAGAGGTTACGATTACCTCTTTCCTTAGAGAGAATTTAGCTTGTCCTATATGTAAAGCGAACCCATTGGTAATTGAAGAAGACTGCTTGATTTGTCCTGTTTGCGCTAGGCATTTTCCTAAGGAAGAGGGTATTTGGTACATGCTACCCGATTATTTAAGCAATGATACTTTACTTTTGAAGAAAGATGTGAATAAGGAATATATTAAAAATCTAGCTAAAATGATAGATAGCTCAGGTGAGTCTATAGGAGAGGACTATGATAAGAGGACGAGGGTACCGGGAACACCTGTGGAGTTTATTGAAAGAGTAACGGCTTTTGAGCTGCTTAATCTAAAGGGAGGAGAGTATGTTCTAGATGTAGGCGCCGGCACCTTGCGGAATAGCCTTTATGCCCTCGAAAAAGGGGCAGGAATAGTATGTGGAATTGATTTAACTCCTGGCATGCTTAAGAGGGGGAAAGGGAAAGCTGCTGAAAGAGGTTATGATAGTAAACTAAGTGCTATTGTAGCTGATGCACGCTTCATACCGTTCCGAGATGAGGCATTCCACAGCATAATTTCTTTGGAAATGGTACAGCATATTCCAATGGGGGCAGACATGGTTTTTAAGGAAATATTCAGGGTTTTGAAACCTGGGGGAGGAGCTGTAGTTAATGTTTGGAGTATAGTTACCCATCTCACTAATAGACATAAAAGGAATACGGGATACTTTAATAACTCAGACTATAGTCCAGATAATGTGTTTTATAAATTTTACTTCCCAAGAGAATTCGTACGCCTTTTTGCTGGTATAGGTTTCACGAGGAAGGAACTATATGGACACTATTTTGTACCTCTGGTAGATCATTTGCTAAGGAAAACGAAGATTCCCTATTCCTTAGAATTCAGTCTGGCAATTGAGCGAATTGTAAGGCGCTACTCCCCGTGGTTATCTATATTATTGGGCCGATTTTTGGTGGTGAAGTTAGAAAAGTGATTAATAAAATATCAAGAGAATTATTTCCATTGAGTAAAGTAATGTAGTGCTTGATAAAGATGTGTATCACTTGAAAAGAGTCGTTTATTAAAGGAGCGAGGTTGTTAAACAATCTAGAAACTAAGAAATGGCTTTATGTAGTCCTGGCTATTCTTTTAGTTATGCTGGGACTAATAGGCTTGGCAACCTTAGGCTTTGATATTCCTGTCTTGAGGCAAATTGTCGGCTTTATTTTCTTAACCTTTGTCCCCGGGTTTCTTATCCTTCGCATCCTCAAGCTACACCGGCTGGGGACTGTTGAGAGCCTTTTGTATTCGGTGGGGCTGAGTATCGCCTTTGTGATGTTCTTGGGACTCTTCATAAATATGCTCTATCCAGCTATTGGTATCTCCAAGCCGATTTCTATCCTCCCGGTGATGGCTAGTATAACTTTTGTTATGCTGATATTTGGCGTTATAGCCTATAAGCAAAAAGTTCCCCAGGGAAAGCCCCTTTCTCAATCTCACTCCATCCGCTGGTCTGAATTACTTTCCCCACCAACCCTATTCCTATTTTTGCTCCCTGTTCTCAGTGCCTTAGGCACCCGCTTGGTTTACTTACATCAGGGTAATACGGTATTGCTTATTCTCCTCTCCCTTATCGCTTTGGTAGCCGTTCTAGTCGCTTTTGGAAAATTTATCCCGGCAAAGTTATATCCCTTGGCAATAATAGCAATAAGCATTGCCCTTTTATGGCATTGGTCGTTGATATCTCTGGATATACCTGCCAGCGACGTCAGCCGTGAATATTACTATCAAATATTAGTTTTGAACAATTCTATTTGGAATAGCGGTATAGGCTCTAATCTTAATGCTATGTTGAGCATAGTTATGCTGGGACCAATTTACTCCCTCATGCTCAACCTAGATATGGCATGGGTCATTAAAATCGTTTATACCCTACTCTTTTCCCTGGTTCCTCTGGCTTTATTTCAGGCGTATAGAAGGCAAACAGGCGACAAGATTGCCTTTCTCGGGGCATTTTTCTTCATGTCTATGCCGGTCTTCTTTACATTGACGCCGGGAGTAAGGCAACCAATCGCCGAAGTTTTCCTTGCCCTAACCATACTACTACTTCTAAGCAAAGAGATAGCGGCGACGCAAAGAACAACCCTGCTTATCATTTTTGGTTTTTCTATTGTGGTATCTCACTATGGTTTAGCCTATATCTTTATGTTTTATTTGCTTATGGCTCTGCCTTTGCTGCTTTTATGGAGAATCAGTGATGTAGAAAAATTGTGGAAAGGCATGATGGCAAGGCTCAGCAGATTATGGCACAGCGCAAGCAATATCAGTTGGTCACCGAAGCCGGCAAGTGCGTCTCTGCAAAAGAGTCCGCTCACTCCAACTTATGTATTATTGTTCATCGTTTTTGGCCTTGGTTGGTATATGTATGTTTCCTTAGGCTACCCATTTTATTCTATAGTCGGTATAGTCGACTATATCTACTCCAATGTGGTCAGTGATTTTTTAGTTGCGGAGGCGATGGACCCACATGTTAGGCAAGCAGTGGGGCTAGTGGCAATGCGAGGGAAAGAGGTAGAGTGGGAAATCGCCAGGATAGTTCAATATTTTACCCAGCTCTTTATTGTGGTAGGGATAATTGGATTAGTTGTCACTTGGCATAGAACGAAATTTCACTCTGAATATATAGCCATGAGTTTAGTCAGTATGGTGCTGATAGCAATAAGCATTGTTCTTCCGTACTTTGCCCAAGCTCTTACTATGATGAGGATTTACCATATAACGCTGTTTTTCCTGGCGCCGTTTTGTGTTTTGGGTGGGATAGCTGTTTCCCGCTGGTTGTTCAGGGTACTTCAAATGCACCGACTTCGAAAGGTGGGTACCCCCGCTCATCTTAACCTGGTAGTTATACTGGTGTTAGTGCCCTATTTCCTGTTTGGCAACGGATTCATCTTCGAGCTTACCGGAGCCACCCCAACATCTAAGCCATTATCTCTTTATAAGACAGACTGGGAGTTCCTCACTAAACCCGAGATTTACGCTCGCACATGGCTGGCAGAAAGGGTGACAGATAATGGTATCGTACATAGTGACGCTAAAGGTTTGCTGCACAGAGGTCCCGGGCTACCACTGGCTCGTTTCCCTCGGAGTGAGGGGCAAGTTAGTCCTAATTCATATATATTCCTAAGACGTTGGAATGTCATCCATGGCGAATGGAGAAGTAGCGTTACGGCACCGTATTCCCGCCTCGAAAAGCTAAGTTATCTTAATGGCATGAACAAAATTTATGATAGTGGTGACGCTCAAATATTAAGGCCTTAAATAGTTGAAAACAAAAGGGAGATAAGATTTGGTCATTCTGCACTTTGTCTGCGGAACATGGCAATGGACAGGCACAAAGACAGCCGTTTATTATTTCCTCTCCGCATCTGATACCGGCAGGGCATAGGAGCAATGAATATGAAAAAGGAGCAGCGAAATATTGGGCTGATTACCTTCCCACTATCCAGAGCGGGGAATATTCCTTTAGCGAATCTTGCCGACATCTTAGGTGCCCTTTCCACTTGCCTTTATGTCATCACCGGCAATGAAGCCAATATCTACCCTAAAGAGCATGGACAAATGCACATCTATAGGATAGACCACAGGAAGAGAGCCAATGCCCTCGCTAGGATTATTAATTACATTGGCACCCAATTGAGGATTTGTTATAAATTGGCGAGACTAACCAGGGATGTGAATCTGTGGGTTTTCTTTATCGGAGGTGAGACCTTACTGTTGCCTATGGTAACGGCAAAATTATTGCGAGGACGGGTAGTGCTAGTCACTGTTGGCTTCCCGGCAAGGTCCAATAAAGAGGAAAAGGACCCACTTTTTAAGATGGTGGATTTATTGCCAAAGATCACCATGGCTCTATCAGACAGAATTATTTTCTATTCAGAAAGGATTGTTGCCGAGCGTAATTTGGAGAAACACAGAAATAAGATTTCTATAGCTTGTAAGCATTTCCTGGATTTCAATGCATTTAAAATACAGAAGCCCTTAAGCAAAAGGGGAAATTTGGTCGGTTACATAGGAGGCTTGAGCAGAACAAAAGGAACTCTAAACCTTGTTCAAGCAATTCCCAGAATATTGGAAAAGGAAGGCAGCATCCGCTTTTTGATAGGAGGCGAGGGACAACTACAGGGCAAAGTCGAAGAATGTCTGGACAGAGAAAACATAAGCACTAAAGCCAAGTTCGTGGGGTGGATTCCCCATGACGAGCTTCCAAAGTATCTAAACGAGCTGAAATTACTTATTTTGCCTTCATATACGGAGGGTTTGCCCAATGTCATACTGGAGGCCATGGCTTGCGGGACACCAGTGCTAGCCACTGCAGTTGGGGCTATACCAGATTTAATAAAAGACAGTAAAACCGGTTTTATTATGGAAGACAATTCGCCCGAGTGCATTGCCGGAAATGTTATCCGGGCTTTGAGCCACTCAAACCTTGAGAAAATCGCCGGGAATGCCCGTGCCCTTGTTGAGCAAGACTATACTTATGAGGCAGCAGTGGAGAGGTATAGAAACATTTTAGCCAGTTTGAAATAGCTTTGCCGAATATCCGACCAGTTGCATCAGAGACATTGCTGAGACTGTAAAGAAGCTAGTAGCTAAGCTGCTAGATTTCACTATTTAGTGACCACCAAGTTCTGGCAGTAGAGAATATCTTACTAAGTCAGTTGCTAAACGCCTCATTTCGAAGCTAATAAATCAAGCATGACTAGTTTCACAACTGCCTGGTAATATATAAGAGCCATTCTCCGTTTGATTTTTAGCTAAGCATGTGGAAGCCGGCGCTGATTCTATGGACCCAAGTCCATGCGCCTTTGCCAAGATATGACAATATCAGGTTTATGTTATTCTTAAAATCAAGAGGATTCGACCGTAGCACCTTCTTGTACTCTTCCCTTGCCAATTTCACTTTATTATCTCGCATGTACATGTAAGCCACTGCTTTGCTAAAAAACACCTGCTCATTTTTGTTTAGATAAGGACACAGACTTTTTATGCCGTTATCCTTTATAGCTTTCAATACCTTAGCCTCCAAGTCATTCCTGGCTAATCTTAGAGCAAGCAGGTGATATAGTGTCGCCTCATCTCTTTTCTTAAACTGGATACTTTGGTCATGAAACCTTAGTTTATATAGCATCTGCGTTAGGTTCCTTACCTCATAGTATTTGGCAATCCTTAGCCAAAGTTCGTAATCTTGGGCATACCTGAGTAATGGATTATATCCACCTAGCTCCCGGACGACCTCACTCTTGAACATGGTAGAGCCATGGGCAAACCAACTACCTTTAAGAGCGTTTTTGCTCGGTTCTGCTGACATAATCGTCTTTCCCAATATTTTCCCGTCCCCATCTATCATATAGATGCTGGTGCCCAGCAATGCCGTTCCTGGATGCAGCTCAAAGTATCTTAACTGCTCCTCAAGTCGGTTTGGCAAAGAAACATCATCCGCATCCATCCGAGCAATATATTCACCCCTTGCCATTTTTAGCCCTTTATTTAATGATTTGGTTAAGCCAAGATTTTGGGGATTGTGAATTGTGATTATTCTTTGGTCATTAAAACTTTCCAGAATTCGACTCGTGGCATCGGTAGAGCCATCGTTAATTATGATAAACTCAAAATCCGCAAAGGTTTGATTCAAGATGCTACTAATCGCCTCGGCAAGGTATTTCTCCCCGCTAAAGACGCTCATTATAACGCTTATTTTTGGATTATTGGAACTCACTCCCTTTTCTCCAATACCGCCCATATCTCCCCCCACCTCACCTCATTATTTTGCACCTTTAACCCAGCGGCTTCAACCTCAGCAAGGAACTCCTCGAAGGTGTGTTCAACATAGTGGGTGGGGTCCGAGAAGTAATTCAGCCCAAGCTCTTTCTTCAGCGGCACACGCCAGTCTCTCTCAAAATTGGGGACTCTAATAAGAAACTTCCTAGCCTTTGTTTTAGCGGCTACATCTAGGAGAAATTCCACCCTGTGTTCAATATGCTCCAGGACATTGGAAAGCACAACCACATCGAACCGCCTCTCTGGAATAGCTTCCGGTGCCTTCCCACAAATGAAGTGCAGATTCGGTTCTTGATAGTGATTCTGGGCAAAGCCAATTTGCTCACTGCTCATGTCAATGCCGACCACTTCAGCCGCACCGCTCAGCAAGGCGATATCGTATGCCACTGCTCCTATCCCACAGCCTATATCTAAGACTGTCTCGCCGTCCCCTACATTTTTGACGAGGAACTCATGATAGTGAGTAAGCCTGTGCTTGGGATGGATGCCTCCCTCATAGCAGGTAGCAATCCGAGAGGTCAGCTTGTAGAGTTGGTCATCAAGGGCAAAGAGAAGTTTTAGAATCTCTTTTGTTTGTTCCCCAGAATCTCTACCTTTAAGACGGATTACTTGCAAAGCATAATTGAGCCCACGGGTGAAGAATAGGATGAACGATAGCAAAAACTTCGATGAGACTAACCTTATGCTTATTCTAAAAAGCAGCTTTAAAAAACCTTTCACCTGATACCCTTATTAACAATCTAAAATCAAACAGGGGGTTCGGTAGTCCCCCATTAATAGTGCCCCTTTTATCGCTAAAAATTTACCAACCGCTATGGGCAGAGCATTAATCATTGCCAACCTACCACTTTATTGGCTCATAAGGTCTTATAGTAAAACCCTCTCTCCTTAGCCTCATCACCGTCAAAAAATCCTCGGACATCAATTAATATAGGACTATCACTCATTATCTGTCTTATTCTATCTAAGCTAATCTCCCTAAAAGCATCATGAGCCACAGTTAAAACCACCGCATCAACATCTGACATGCTATCAATATCAGATATGATCTCAATGCCAAATTCACTACTGATATCGTTCACTAAAGGGTCGTATCCCAGAACCTCAATCCCATTGTCTTTGAACTCTGCTATCATTACCTTTACTGGTGTCTCCCTAGTGTCTTTTACATTCTCCTTGTAGGTCAATCCCATTATCAATACCTTTGACCCCTTTATCATCTTGGCTGACTGATTTAACGCTTTGATGGTTAGACTGGCGACATATTTGGGCATGTAATCGTTGACACCTCTGCCAGCGAGGATTACTTTGGGACGATAACCAAGTTCCTCAGCCTTGTGCACCATATAATAAGGGTCAACGGGAATGCAATGCCCCCCCACCAGCCCTGGGGAATATCGGTGGAAGTTCCATTTTGTGGCGGCAGTTTCTATGACGTCTCTGGTATTTAGCCCCAGCTTCTCAAAGATTGGCGATAGCTCATTCATCAACGCTATATTCAGATCCCTTTGAATGTTCTCTATAACCTTGGCTGCCTCAGCAGTCCTAATATCTTTTGCTTTGAAGACATTGGAGGCAACTCTTTCATATAATTGGGCTACTATTTCCGTGGTCTTCTTATCCATGCCGCTTACTACTTTGGTGATCGTTCTTATAGTATGTTCCTTATCCCCTGGATTGATTCTTTCTGGGGAATAGGCGAGCTTAAAATCATCACCATATTTCCAGCCAGGCTTTTCCAAAATAGGTTTCACCACCTCTTCAGTGACCCCAGGATATACTGTTGATTCTAGAATCACCACGGTGCCCGGTTTCAAATTCTCGGCGATGGTTCTGGCGGCGTTTTCCACATGAGATAAATCTGGAGCCCTTGACTTTGTTAGCGGCGTAGGCACAGCAATAATGACAAAATCAGCCCGGTTTATCTGTTTGGGCTCATTGGTAAAGAGGAGATTTTGGTTCCTATTCTGGCTATTAAGGTTCTTTACCTTCCTTTTATCCAAGTCGAACCCAATCACCTTCAAGGTCTGGGCAAACTCAACCGCTAAAGGTAACCCGACATATCCCAAACCTATAATGCAGACGATTGATTGTTCTACTTTATTCTGCATTTTAAGAACACCACTGCTTAAATTCATTTTTCACCTTCATTCTCCCACCACTGACCTGAGCACCTCTAACTCCTTCTCCAAGGCCTTGTCAATAGAAAGATTCCGGACAATAAACTCTCTTGCCTTCCTTCCCATCTCGGCTTTTAGCTTCTCATCATTCTTTACCTCGAAAATAGCTCTTCTTATCTCTTCTACCGAAGTGCCGCAGAGGTAGCCTGTTTTTTTATGAACGATGCTTTTTCTTATTCCTTCGATATTTGTGCCGATTACAGGCAACGCGCAAGCCATCGCCTCCAAAATTGTCTTAGCATGCCCCTCCCAGAGCGAAGGGAGTATAAAGAGTTCTGCCCGATTAAGCTCTGCCGGCAACTGGTAGTTCGGGATATTGCCCAGAAACTCAACATTGATGTTTTCCGTTGCTGCTTTTTCTTTAAGCTCTTTCTCTTGGGACCCACTCCCGATTAGAACCAATCTTATATTATCTAAATCTTTAACTGCTTCAAGCAGGGCAAAGAGGTTTTTCTGTGGAACCAACCTGCCAATAAAGCAAATCCTTCCTTTTTCCTTTTTGACCTCAGACATAGGTTTAAAGACCTCAGTATTTACGAAGTTGGGGATGACAACAATCTTGCTTTCATCCACTCTGTAATTTTCCACCACATATTTCTTAAGAGCCTCAGTAGTTACCACCCCTCTATCGGCGACCTTGAAAGCAAGCCCTTCCAATAATCTAACTATGAAGTTGCCGTAACGGCTCTTGTTCTGCTTCTTATAATTCACCGACCACAAATATCCACACCTAGTGATTAGCTTCTTTCTAAACATAATCTTGGCAATAACCGCTGCCCAGGAGCCCGGGATCTGGTTAGTTTTGAGGAAAGTGGCCGTTTTCATCTCCTTCCAGTACAGAAGCGGTGCCAATATACTATAACTTCTGGG
>SDBT01009331.1_pt1 | contig 15935 bp, 13 predicted proteins | sample 2277101 | NCBI WGS metagenome assembly SDBT01 (sample SAMN10404973, study PRJNA504765) | marine sediment metagenome | isolation source: marine sediment core GS10_PC15, 103 cmbsf | place: Arctic Ocean: Southern Knipovich Ridge | collected 2010 | reverse complement strand
TTCCGTCCTTATTGAAATGGCATAAAAGGACATTGAGCGGGAATCGACGGGAATGGGCGGGAAAGCGTGGGTTTTAATACGATAAAGCGGGGTTTCGGGGGTTTGTTAAAGAAGCATTTCGGCAGTTTCAAAATGGCATAAATCAGGGCCTCAATTAAAAAGTGTCGTCAAAGTGGCATAAAATAAAAGGCCTTCACAAAACGTTTACAGAGCGTTTACAGGCCGGGCAAAAGGCCGTTACACGCAAATGGCCAACCGGTGAATCGACGATCGAGGCGGACATTATAAAGCGGACATCGGACATGCAAGCGGACATCGGTTTTTGAGAAAAACAATTTTAACTTGTCAATAAACATAGAATCCACGACCGGATTTCGAGAGATTTTTCTCAATATCCAGCTGCATCGGCATAGCCGGTACGAAAACAAAGTTGCCTTTTTTGCCGGTTGGCCACCAAAATAACATGGTGAGTCAGTCCGTCGAAACCGCCATTAGGCGGATATATTTTATATTGTTTTTACTTTTCCTGATCACCATCGCTTCGGCAGCGGGTAATTGGCTATGACCAGTTCGCTGCGGTTGCGAGCCTTAGAACTCTTGTCTCTCGAAACCGAATACTTGACCGCAACCTTCAATATAGCCAGGCCCTTGTATAATGACCTGATCTTCGGGTGGTCGTTAACCGTTAATAAAAAACTGCCTTTTATAGTTCTCAATGTAGCCGCCAGCCGCTTGTGATCGTCAAGCGTAAAGCGGTTCTTGTAACCGGCGGTGGCCAGATATGGCGGGTCGCAGAAAAAGACGCTGTGACCACGATCATATCGCTTTATACAATCGGCATAGTCCAGGTTCTCAATGTAAACGCCGTCGAGCCTTTTGTGACATCGCCGCAAGGCAGCAAAAGCGGTCCGCTTAAAACGTGCCCTGCCGGTGGTGCCGTAACCAAAAGTAGGATTAGTTGTACCGCCTAAGCCGCCGAAAGCGGATACCATTATAAACCAGGTGCGAGCGGCACGCTGGATATCGGTCAGTCCGGGCTGATCTCGAAAGTCCGTAAAATCGGACCTGCTGTGAGTGGCCAGTTTTAATTCGGCAATAAACTCGCGGCTGTGATACCGGACAATGCGAAACAGGTTGACCAGCTCGGAATTGATATCGTTTAGCACCTCGGTCTTGCTCGGTTCTTTCACAAAGAGCAGATTGGCGGCGCCAGCGAAAAGCTCAATATAACAGCGGTGCTCAGGCAGTAATTGGGTCAAACGTTTAGCGACTTTGGATTTGCCGCCCATATATGGAAAAAAGCTACTCATGTTGCCTGTCACTATCTCCGATAATTTTTGTGGTATTTAGCCGACGCGAAAAAATGATCGAGTAGTTGCTGCTACTCGGTTAGCCGGTTTATCCGATAATCCGGCCGCGTCGGTCTTGTTGTTCAGGAAAAGTATTAAATTTTAAAAGAGCGTTAATTATCTACGTCCAGGATCAATATGTCAGAGCCGGAGTCGTAGCTGTTCTTATTTAATCCCGCCGGAGCCGGCGGCGCCGTGTGGATCGTTAATTCGGCCTCGTCGGGCGTGCCCTCGTGGGCGTTACCCAGTGAATCGAAACACTTGAAGCCGAATTTGTAAACGCCGCACTCGGTTACGATGTGGGCGGCCCTGATAACGATGCTGCCGAGGCCGGCGGGAAACAGGCCCCAGGGCAACTCGCCAAAACCGGGCGTTCGCATCGGATGGGCAAGGCCCCAGCGGAAAAGGCCAAAAGGCGCCAGGCCGAAGCCGTACAGACCGGCGCCGTTAGGAAACAGTTCGTAACGCTGCGACGAAAGCGGATTGTCCCAGTCGATCTCGCCATCGGCAGCAGAGCCGTGAAGCATCGCGTAATCGCCGCCGCTGTAACCGGCAGGGACAATAAATTGTATGGTTACCTTAGCTGCCATTATAAGACGCCCTCGGCAAATCGCAGATCGCGGGTCAATAACATCATCTTCTGATGACCCGGTAGATATATTATCTTAACTATCTCAGGGTAAACCTCGGTGCCGGCCATCGAGGCCGACAGACGATACTCACGGCCGGTTATTTTCTCGATACAATCGCCCAAAGCAAAGGCCGGCTCGCCCGAACCGTCGCCGAGCCATAAGCGGTCAAGAACAAAGCGGCCGCTGATCGACATGTCCTCGTTGGCACGGCGGATACCGCCTAAATGCTTACTGAACCAGTCGGAAGAATCGACGTCCCAGGCGGGCAGATCGCTGCCGTTAAAAGAACTCGAAGCGGTGCGTTTCTTTAATCCATATTTTTCGGAAAAATCGTAGATCTGCGAATGCAGGAACGGGCTGCCCGACGCCGCCGACGGCAAAGAGTGGCCCTTTAGTCTCTGGTCCATCTGGACGCTGGCGGTGACACGGACGCGAGTATTCCAGGCACCTTCTTTGAACGAGAGCTCAGGGTCGGCGTCCTGGGCTATTTTGTCTTTGCAAAGAGACGTCCAGAAGTTCAGCTGCACTTTGTCGAGATCGCCGCCGGAGATATTGGACTCGGCCTTGTCGACCATCTCGGCTAAATTGGGCTCGGTTATATATAAGCCGCACTCGTCATCGAGCGCAACGATAGAGCTGGGGATCATCTGCCAGCTGCTGCCGGCGTCGAAAGAAAACTCAACCCGGACGCCGACCGAATTCCTGCTGTCCGGATCGACCGTTAAACAGGGCAGTAACCGCCTGTTAAACGGCGCAAAATTACGCTTGTTATTACTGTTCAGGATATACTCGGCGGCGATGACCGTGGAGAAATCGTAAGGCTTGCCCCTGTCGAAACTGCTCGAGCCGGTGTAACGGCCGGACTCATTCAGACACCACTTGCGGCCGATGTTACGCATGAAATCGGCACCGCGAGAATGATATTTATTGTAATAAGGTTTGGAGTCGGGATCGGTTATGTCCTGCAGGTCGGCGTCGGTGAAATACAGATTGGCATTACTGCCGGAGGTGTCGGGGATAAGATCATCGTCGGACCAGGCAGGGACAAGCTCGGCGGTAAATTCGAAGCGATGCGGAGCGCCTAGGCCCCACGGATTATTGACCACGCCGCCGATATCCTCGGCTAAACTCATCGACCAGAGGATCTTCCTGCCTTCGGCGACTGCCTGGGTAAGATTGCCGCCGGCGGCTTCGGCGTGGACCTGGTGAAGGATCGTCGGGACGGTTGCCGATCTCTGGTAGCCGGCGGCGTGGCCGGCGCCGGAAAAGGTCAGATCGACAGAGCCGTCGTTATAATGAACCTCGCGAAAGGACCAGCCGATATTCTTGCAGATCAGATCGATCGCGGCCAGCATATTCAAACCGTCGACCACTATATGATCGAGCCTCTTGTCCCAGTCGCTATGGGCGAAGATCTCCAGCTCGTACGGATCGGGAAGCTGCCAGTTGACAAAGGTCCGGTTGTGAAAAGGCGCCATGACGTAAGCTAACATATCCCTGGCCGTCCAGTAAGTAGCCGAATCCGGATTAGCGAACAGAGAAAATTCAGGGCCGCTTTCCGGTATAAAATGAGCGGGGTCGCGATCGGCCAGGCCGTTGGCGTTAAAGATCGTACGGCGGCCACCGCAAAATATTGCCGAGTTGGCGATCGGGGCCTGGCCGGCCTCGCCGTAGTCGGTGTAATCGTCCGGACCTCGCGCCCAGCAACCGAAGATAAGCGAGGTCTGTGACAATAACCAGCGGTAACTCTGACAAACGATAGCATTGCGTTCGTAGGCTGAATTGGCTTTCTCCGAACCGCCGGAAAAATTCGAAAGGTTGGAAGTTACAAAGCCGGCAAAAACCACCGTGCGCTCGGCAGGTGTCGGTTCGTTGGTGCGGATACGGATCATATCGCCGAATACGACATCCAGTGACTGCTCCCATCGAAGTTCGGGGAACCATATAGTAGCTGCGCTCGGCAAGGCGCCGGCATTGATCTCTATGCGGTCGACCTTAGCGCCCCAGAGGCTCTGCCATACGGAATCGTACGACGGAGGCGAACCGTAGCCGCGACGGGCCTCGACGACCAGGGTCTGCGCCGTTCTGCTTAAACTTTTCGCGTCTTCGACGGTCATAGAAGCTGCCTCAAATAACAGATGAATCTGCAGGTTACATAGCCGGTGGATGTGTAGTGGTATATCTTGCCTTCTCGATCGGGGATGATCTGGAACTTGTCGAAGAGGACATTATAAAAAGTATCGCTCATGAAGGTGTAAGTGTCGGCGGCAACGCCGGGATAAGTATAGGCCTCGATACTATCGATAAAGGCCTGCAGGTTAACCCTGGCGGCGGCATAGTTGGCGCCTGTGGCGGCCAGCGTGCCGGTTATGACTATCTGGCAGCCGCGAGTGCCCAGGTGCATACTCAAAAGACCGTGCGCCCCGGCGATACCGGTATACTGACGATCGATATGGCGGGGCTGAGGCGATACGACGATCTCATTGCCGAAAATAGTTGTCAGATCTGGCATAATTAATAGTCACCTTCTGGATCGTACCTCGGACCTTTACGCGGCGGCTCGACGGTCGGGAAATAGTTAACGTCGTTATGATTGTTTATTATTACGGGTGCGGTATTGCCGCCGGAGAGAGTTTCAGGGAATTGCGGAAAAGGGCCAAACGGGTCCAGCGGCCACTGTGAATCTTCCGGGTCATCTCCAACCCAACTGACCGCTTTGTATTTAAGTAACTGCCATTTTATGAAAACCTCGGAGACGTCCGCTTCGCGCATTCGTTTTTCGTATTCTTGAAGGAAAGTCTTCCACCGAAGAGCTTTAGTATCTGAGCCTTTGATGTTCTCTAACTCGACTTCTAATTGCCTGCCCATTTCCTCCAGGAAAGCAACTTCGTCGTTGCCCATAATGAGGTCGAGCTTTTCTTTTGTTATGTCGATATCGCCCCTGTCAACCGCCGTGACCTCGCCGACGGTTTGCCTCATCGCCTGAGGCTCGGTGAGCATCGATAAGAGGACGGCTATATTTTCTTTGCCCGCGATCAGCTCTGCTTCGGGCAAGCCGAATTTGCCCGCTTTTTGAGCCTTGCCCAATATAGCCAGTTGTTCGAAGATGTCTTTATCAGGGGTCGCGCCAAGCTGCTGCAGGAGCTCCAGAGATTCAGGTGTGCCTTTGCCGCGCAAAGCGGTAAAGATATTGCGGATACCGACCGTTGCCTTTTCAGGCGATGAGGCCCTTGTCGTAGCGAAGGCCCAGAGTCCTGCGGTTTCGGCGCCGGTTAGTTTGCCGGCAATTCCTAAAGAAAGAAACGCCGGAAGCTGCTGGCCTATCTCGGAAAGCTCGGCACCGGCCTTGCTTAAAGTCATCCTTATTACATTTTGAATTCGATTGATGTCCTGTTGCCGCGTTTCTTTGGCGTATAGCGAAAAGACGTCAATTATAGATTTCAAATCGGCGTCCGGTTCCATGCGGCCGAGCTCGAGCGCCTCCTGCATGATACCCTTTTTTTGCTGCTCGGTGAGACCGGCGCCTTTGCTTTCAAGGCCGTACCATGCTTCGGCCACTTCTCCAAAACCCCTGCGACCGAGCTTGGCATAAGCGGCGACTTCTTTTCTCGCATCCGGGTGGTCCTCGAAAAAAGTTCCCATCGACTGTAAAGCGAGCAATTTCTTTTGCTGCCTGGCGGCGATCTCGGCGTGCTCTGTTATAGCCTGCGCCTGAGCGCGGATGGCGGATGTTACCATGCGAACGGCAAGGGCGATGCTGGCAAGGCCGGTGACCCAACTGCCGATCGAAGATGTAAACTTTTTGAAAAAACCTGTTGTTTTTTTAGTAGAATTACCGAGGGCGTCCATACCGGCGGCGCCTCTTTTGCCGGTGTTGTTGACGGTATCGCCCATCTTCCTGGTCGAATCGGCAATGCGATCGACCTGCTGCTTTGCCTGGGCGGCGCCGGGTGTTTTTACATGAATATTTATATCTTTGGGCATTGATAGTCTCTTTATGCGATAGTTACGATCTCGTTGGCGCCGTCAAGGGTTAGCGGAGCGCTGAAGTCATTAACGACCTCGAAGTTGACCGTGTGACCGGTAAAGTCTGTCTCGGCAGAGGCATCACCGCCGATCGAAGAAAAGTCGACGTTGGCAATGGTGAGCGTCTTGTTGGCGGCGCCCTGGGATTGCCGCAATGTCAAAACAAGATCGTCGGCTGCGGCAAGTAATAACTGCTGGGCCGTTAACAGGGCGGTCGCGATACCCGAATCCTGGAAGCTGATCGAGCCGCTGCAGGTGATGCCCGTCAAGACGGCGTCGACGCAGGTGTAACCGACATCGCCGTCGTTACAGGCCTTGGCGATCCGCATGGTGATGGTCAGGTTGAAGGCGGTTACGTGATAGATATCGATCAGGGTACCGGCGGAGGAATGAGCGGTAGTGATCACGCGGTAACCGCCGCGAGCGGCCGCGAGATCGGTCGGGGGCGTCTGATCGTCGGCTATGGCCCACATAGCACTTACGCCGGAGGTCTCGTCGGCGGCCTTGCACTCGAAGGCAAAAGCGACTGTCATATAGGCGCCCTTGGTTACGGCGATATCGATCCGGTGGATCACCGGATTGGTTATCGTGTGCTTGATGTAGCCGTTGGCGGCCGCGACGCCGCGCTTACGTTCGTAAAAGACAAGGGTCGTCGCCGCGCCGGTCAATAGCTCGATCGCGTGGGGCCAGTCCTGGGTTACGACAGTGCCGCGAACGTACTGGATCTCTTTATCCTTCAAGGGCACCTGCAGACCGTCCGGCGCCGAGTGAATGTTGTTCTCGAATCCTGCCTGTATGCGGGCGGTCATTACGCCGCCGGCATCGATGCCGTTAATAACAACGGCCTGGGGTTCGCCTGTGCGTTTATTTACAGTAGCCATTTTTTGTGTCTCCTTATCATATTAAATTGCATCTAAATTGCATTTGCAGGGCATGCGTTTTGGGCATATCCACGATCTCGATATCCCGCAGGTAATGCAGGTCGTCACAGTCGAATCCGGCGCCGGGATGTTTATGGTCCAGCGCGGCGATGACCAGGTCTCGCATCTTCAGTGTGCCGATTTTATTGGCGTTGCCTGTCCTGGCGATGCCGTCGGCTTTCGAGGTGTTACCGATCATGATCGAGAATACGAATGCCTGTCTCAGATCGTAATCGCCTTCGCGGGCCCCGTCGGTATAATCGTAACTGGGGAACGCGAACGGAGCGTGTCGCCCGAAGGCCTCGAAGCCGGCCTTGGTAGCCGCGACCTGATGTTTCCAGATCTCTACGGTTTTGAAAATAGCTTTGTTATTGTCGTCGGTTAAGGCAGCGAGCGTATCGACTATCCACTGCTCGATGCGGGCCACTTCGCCGAGGTCGGTACCGATCGACGGATAAAACAGGTGAGATATTATCCAGTCGGTAGCGGCATCGATCGTTACACCGTTAATCTCATAATCGCGGAAGCCGGTCTTTGAAAAAGTGAAGTTATACGACTGGCCGGACTCGATCGTCTGCTGAGTTATCTGGCCGCCGGCGTCGGTGGTCTCGCTGAACTGCTCGACGCCGTCGCGACTGCAGGTGACGGTCACCGCTGCGGCGCTGCGGCCGAGCTCGTCGGTGACGCGGATATCGACCGTCTCGATATCGACTTGCCACAGGCCGATATCGTAAAGCAATAGATCGTAGTCGCCTGAGTTCGACTTGATCCTTACCCATGATATCTGTCGGGCCAGACCCAGATCGATCTCGTAATACTCGCCGGCTGTAGCCTGGCCGTTAAAACATTCGTGCCAGTCGTCGTCATAATAAATATCGATCGTGACATCGGCGCCGGCTACGGGGTTCGGCGGGTCGATGTCCTGCGAATAAAGACGCAGCTTGCTGCACCATGTAGCCGCAGCCAGCGACATCTGAAGATAGTTGTTATAATTGGCGGCGGTATTTGTCGCGTCGGTTACTTCAGTACCGTCGTATGCATTGGCAGGATCGCTCCAGCCGGTCGCAAGTGTGTGATTATTAGGTCTTATCCAGGGCATTTATACCGCTCCTGTTCTTTTTGCGATCTCATCTTCCATCGCGCCGGAAATATCGTCGAGACTGTCGAGCACACCATCGAGCAGGGCGCCAGAGCCCTGGACAAATACGCTGGTGACCATGACGAACAGTGCCCGGAACTTTCCGCGTTTGCCGTTCTTTCGACCGAATAATAAACTGCCGCTCTTCGTGCGAATGAAAAAGCCGTCGTTAACTTCGCGAGGCGATGAAAATTTAGCGACTCCGGCACCGGTCAGGCCCTCGCCGATCGGGATGGCCAGGAATTTCTTTCTCGGCTTTATGGTCCTGTCCTCGTCAGATAGCAGCCACTTGTAATGATCGACCGCAGAGTTCGGACGTACGCCGATAGCGACGTCGGTATCGGTGACCGGCCAGCTGTCAACGGCGCGGGCAAGATTGCGGGTTCGAGGCTTTAAGGCCTGGCCCATCAGGTAATTTTCGATAACGTTGCCGGCGGCTATCCGGCCACCTTTTTGCAGACCGGCGGCGCAGGCGGCGGCAATGGCGGCGCCCATTTCACCGAGCTCGGCAACGGCCTGTTCATAGTTCGGCCCCATCTCTATCAGGATTGCGTTCATAACGAAGGTCTCTTGTATTGTTTCAGGATCGCTTCGACGAAGGGTAGTAACTTCATCGGTGCGAATTTATTTATAGATCCGCCTTCGCCCGATACCGCCGACAGGCCGATATCGTCGCGACGTTTGAAAGTGAAACAGCTCTGCTCGATAGCGGCCTCGCGAAGATCCGCCGGCAGGGCGTGTTCACCGTCACCGGGAGTCTGGCCGGCGGCGCAGTAACCGCCGCGATAAACGGCCTCGATGGAATCCTCGACTGTCAGCCAGGTCGAATATCTTCTAAATAAAAGTGCGTTTTTCCCGCCGCCGACCAGCCGGTAATCGGTATTAGCGACAAGGGCGTCGGTATTGTCAAAATCGTATTCGCTCGATTCGGTTACCGAGGTGATCGAGATCACCGGCGACGATCTGAGCTGAAGGCGATCGCCGATGCCGGTGTGATATTCGGTGACATCAACCGCCGGTGCGATGAGCGTCCGGCGCGTGTAAGAATCAAAGACACTGGTTAGATTGGTGATGATCCCGGCGATTGTAACGTCGTGGTCGGTATCGCTCAGGCCGAGGCGATCCTTGACATCTTCGACAGTGCAGAGCCTGGCCGATGAGGTGTCGGCAAGCAGCCAGGCGGATGCGGTGGTATCGTTACCAGCGCCACAGATGGCCCTGATGCGAACAAAGGCGGCGGACTCGGTAAAGGTGGCGGCCATAGCATTGCCGGCCGCTACGGGCACGGCCGGGACGCCGGCGTGCTGGTCAAGATTTACCGTGACACCGCCGTCATCGGAAGTATCGATCTGGATGTCGGTGATGTCATCGGCGGAGCCGCCGCCGGCATTGGCGATCGTTATTGTAAAGCCTTCGACCTGATCGATATTGACCCAGTCGATGAGTGTTGTCAGATCGTCGGGGACCGCGATCGCAGCTAATGTGCTTTTTACAAGTTCCATAATTACCTCTTTAACGCTAAGTTACACAGTGTTTAAACAGCGATTAAAAGTACTTTAAATCCTTTGAAAAATCGTAAGGCTCATACTCGAATCCGTTCTCGGCGAAAAAATTCAGGTGCGAAGTATATTGAAACCAATTCCAGAACCATATAAACGGATTCAGTATTTTGAGCATCGCTCGCATCGCTAACCTTTCGTTCTGTAATCTTTACCGTCCCTGCCGGGCAGGAACTGCTTGTCATTCGGCGTTCGTATCATCTTTTGTTTCGGCTTGCTCAGCGGCGGCCGGTTCTTCGGATTCTTCTGGTTCTTCATTTTCGGATCCATCTTCGGCGGTCTCCTCGGTATTTTCTTTTTCGGCAGCTGCTGCGACTTCAGCTTCGACTTGCGCCTGGGCCTCGGCTTCTGCTTTTGCTTTGGCATAGGCATCGGCCTTGATCTTCGCTTCGGCTTCGGCTCGAGCCTTAGCTTCTGCTTCGGCATTTGCTTTGGCTTTGGCCTCTGCCTTGGCCTTTGCGTCGGCTTCTGTTTTAGCTTCGGCATCGGCCTGGGCTTTTGCTTCGGCCTCGATTTTTGCGTTTGCTTTTTCTTTAGCGTCGGCCTTGGTCTTGGCGATCTTAGCTTCGGTATCCTCGACGGCTTTGGCTGCGGCTTCGGCTTTTTCCAGTGCACGATCGGCATCGAATTGCAGCAGATCATAATCGGCAAGAACAACGCTATACTCGGCGCCGGCTTTTCTCAGCAGCAGCAGTTCTCTGTCGTGGACCATGGCCAGTCGCTCGGCCTCGGCGGTTAGCTTTCTGTCTTGCTTCTTGTCGCCCTGCGAGGCGCCGTCTTTTTTGGCGGCATTAGCTGCCATTTCGGCCTTGACGGTGGCAGTGTATCTAAACTCCTCGGCTTTTTTTACCTCGGCGTCTTTTATTTCGCCTGCGGCGTCGAGCGCTTCTGCTTTAGTTTTTGCCTTGTCGGCTTTGTCCTGGACGATATCGGCCCACTGCTTTGTCTCGCCGGCCTTGGTTTTGGCTGCGGCCAAATCGATAGCGACCTGGTCCTTGTGTTCATCCCACGGAGCGCAGCATTTTTTGTAGCAGCCTTTAGGCAGCAGCTTGATAGTGTCCGGGGGCAGATCGTATTTCAGATCCTTAAAGAACGAGCCGTTGCCGCTGACGTAAGTGTCTAACATTTTGATCCACATAAATCACCTCACTTTTTAATTTCAATTACAATTATAATTACAGTTATCCGCCCGCCGTTTTTGGCGGGCGGATGGTTATAGTTCCGCAAGGCTAAGCGGTAATATGTTCTTCAAGGCCCATGCCGGCGGCATTGGCGGGGCCGTTGCCTTCCGGTTTCGACAGGATGCCGATAACGGCCAGGGCGGCGCCTGGGGTGCCGTCACCTGAATGCGGCGCCTGCACCTGCATATAACGCTTGTGGCTCTTGGCCAGGTCGATGTCGATGGCGAACAGCTTGCCGTCTTCATCGTCGGCGATCGCATCGGCCAGAGCGGCGCCAGAGACGTCGATATAGCTGCCGCCGGTCGTGTCGCATTCCTCGATCAGCGGCGCAGTGCCTTCGGCCGTTGAGCCGATGGGAGACGAGGCTGTAATAACTCCGGTAATAAATAGCACCCGAAGATGGCCCCAGCCGGCAGTGTCAAGGTACGTGTTGGTAGTAAAGTCGCCGTTGTTTTCGATCTGCGGCGGTGTCAGGATACAAATTTTACTGTTTTGAATATCAAGCATTTTTCACCTCATAAAAAAATTTAACATTACCATTTCTTTCATCACACTCCAGCATCACCCTCCAACCTTCAAAACATCATACTTTCAAACGTCACGGCTGCCGGTATTAGCTGCCGGCTGTGATCATGCCGCAGATCGGACCGGCATCGGTTGTATCGCCGACACCGTGAACACTCGGAGCTACTCGCTCGGTACCACGGATACCAATCTGATCGGTAGTGAAATACGCTTCGGTCGAACGGTCGATGGTGAGCTTTCGACGGTCGCCGAGATAGGCGCCTTGTTTCAGGTTGCCGAGGACAGTGCATATCTGGTCATTGGCTGCGGTCTTGGGCATTGCCTGAGCGAAATCAACCGGATAGTTGAGGAAGTACTTTTCTTTGGTCGTTCGGTTGAACGCGATTTCAGTGGCACTTGCACCGCCGGCAGCCAAAGCAAGTCTGACCATCACGGTAAAGTAGAACAGGCGGTGGCAAAACCACTTTGCATTTCCGTCATCAGCGTAATCGGGCAAAACACCTACGAGCGTTTCGAAGTTTGCCAGGGTCAACTCGCCGTAGGCGTTGCCGGCACCGACAACGAGAGACTTGATATTGCCGATCGTCGCGTCGACTTTACGCAACGCACCGGTGATACCGGTATGGCCGAAGTAAGTCTCGGTGCCGTCACCGAGGAATCCGACCAGGTCTTCCTGTTTGGCGAATGCCTGGCCGATCATGAGACCGACAACTTCGCCGACAGCAATAGCGGCATCTTCGGTCAGTTCCGAATCCAGAGCCGTCAGGGTGATCCACTTTTTGGCATTCAGACCGACACTGCCGAATGACAGGTCCGAAGCGGTCGGCGCGACTCCGGCGCCTGGACAATAGACGGTAAGGCCGGAAGTCAGCTTCGGGGCAATGGCGCTGTCGGAACTCATCGGCCACTCAAGGGCGTTGCGACGGAATACGCCGTACTTTTCGATGAGCAGGATCAGGTTCGGGATCAGCTCGGTCGGGACAAGGATGCCGCCGGTAGAGCTGACGTCTTCGCCCATAGCTTTTTCTTTGTCGTTACCGGTGAAGCGATCGAGACTAAGGCCCTTGGACTCGATCAGCTCTTTGGCTTTTTGATTGCCAAAGACAGAGGCGAGAATGAAGAGGCCTGCGGTCTTGGCTGTTTCGAGATCGCCCCAGACGCCGTTATACATACCGGCCGGGGTCTTGATAGCGTTGAAACGGGTACGCATGAGATTCTTGATCTTTGCCTCGAGCGCCTTGTTGGCCTCCTGGAGTTCCAGGGCAGCGGCTTTGGCCTCGGTCTCGACCGATATGATCTTGGCATCTCGCTCTTCTTTGTCCTTTGCGACTTCGTCATCGATGAGCTTAATGACTTCGCTTTTTGTCGCCATGTTCTTCGAGATGTCTTCAAGAGAGTCTTCGATTTTCTGTAAGTCAACTGGCATAATTTTACTCCTTAATTTTGTTGGCTAATTTAGTTACTGTTAACGTTAATTGATCTAATTTCTCAGCTAAACTGTCATCGTCGCTGTTGGCGGATGGGTCAGAAGGATCTCTGAGCAGGTCCTTTGCAAATCCGCCCTGATCGGCGATTAAAAGTGATTTGATTTCGTCTAAAGTGTCCTCAACGAAAATCTTTAGATCTTCAACTGATCTATTGAGCTGCTCGATCTCGCCGTGGGTCGATTTCAAGGGATGGGTCCTGTCTTCGAGAGCGGCAAAGTTGTCACCGTTATCGTTCGATGAGTAAAACTCTTTCAGCTTGATCAGTGCCTGCGGGTTGGCGCCGATGGCGACGCAACTGATCTCGTAAAGTTCTATCTTGGTGATAATATAAATATGCTTGCCGTCTTTGACTTCCTCGTGGCCATCCAGAATTTTAAAGCCGATAGATACGGCCCGCATGTGCCTTTTGCTGTAAAGCTTCCAGTACTCAAGACCCAGCGTGGTATCGACGGCAAAATACAGCCGCATCTGTACCTGGTGCTTTTGGGTTTTAAGGGTATCAACATTCCAGGAACCGACAGCCGGCGGCATGCCGTTGGAAAGCCGGTGAAGATGACAGGCCAGGGCCACGGGGTTTTCGATAAATTCACCTTTACGCGTTGCGCCCTCAGCGACCGCTGACGGCAAAACGATCTCGCCGTGGCGATCGATCTTGTCGGTAGAGGGAATAAAGTTGATACTGTGATCGTCCTCATTAATCGCATCGGCTGCCTTATCGATGTATGCGTACATGTGCCGAAGGTCTTTTGTTATAGTATCAGGAAATTTAGGCATTTTTAGACTCCTTGTTTTTTTGCATATCGCTATAAGTGTAGAATTTAATGCTGCTGTAAAATGACAGATCGAATGACTTGCCGGCTGCGTAGCTGGCCAGTGGCAGGCATCGGCAGTTGATGATATTACCAGCTGAGCCTGCGGGATCGCCCGGATACATAAGCATATCGCCGCCGACTATGAACGGCATGTCAACGGCAATGCCTTCGGCATATTTTACGCCCGCCGCTACGTGGGAATCGCGGACCTGTGGATCGCCGCTTGTCAGCCATCTTTTCTTTTCGACGCCGGCGGACCGCATCGCTTCGTGGCGGCCGGTGTTGACGGCGCCTGCCGTTTGGGTTCGGGCTATGCGCTGGGCACGATCGCGGTTCGAGCCCAGGGTCTTTTTAATTCGAGCGCTTAACTTGGCCAGGCCCTCGCTATCGGCCAGGCCCTTGCGAAGCTGGGCGGCGATCGTATCCTGAGTAGTTTTGTTAATGCCGACGATCTTGCTACTCGATGTTACACGTTTGCCTTTTATGCCGGGCCTGTTAAGTACGCGAGTTGCGGCTTCGTCGAGAGCTTCGCCTGAGAGGTTCGAGGCCTCGGTCAGTACCTGACGGATGCCCAGCTCCGAAGCCTTCTCGAAAAATGTATGATTGATGACCTTGATCTTGCCGTTCTCGGTTTTAAGATCGAAAACAACGCGAGCGATGATAGACTCGGTATCTTTGGTTGCGGTTTTATCTGCGGCCAGAGCGGTCTTGAGTTTACCGAGCAGAACGCGCTGCTGGCGGACAAAATAAACGCGCATCGCATTGGTGTATTCGCGCTCGATGCCGAGCCAACTTGCGATCCAGTTGTTCCAGATACGAAGACGCTGCAGCTCGTCGGCTTTGGTTTGCTCGGCGGGATCTTCGGTTTTCAAGATCGGTGTTTCGTGAACAAATTTATCTTCATCATCACCGCCTTCAGGAAGCGACGGGCCGGTTAGCCCTTCGAGGCCGGCGGCGAGTATGTAATCGGAGGGGACCTGGCCCATACCGATCCAGAAGTATTTGCCGGATTCGGTTAAGGGATACGGCAGATCGTGCGCCTCTATAATTGCATTTAGTGGAATGCCGGCTTTGGTCTGGTCCAGTACCTTTGAGGCGATGTCACGATTGACTTCCTGAACTACCGGATGCTGATTGGCATCGAACCAGGCGAAAACTTTTTTGCGGTCGGCGATCGCCTTGTGACGGCCGGTGCGATAGTGAGCGTTACGCGCTAAGGTTATATATCGCGGGCCGCCATATAGCTTGGCGTCTTTGAGATCGACCGGCTCAAAACCGCTGCCGAGCCACTTGGAACCGGTGAACTTCGATAGTATGCCGGCTGTGATCTCGCAGGCAAAAACGCAGCTCAGCGGGATTATCGTATTGGTTATAAAATCTCGCATCGCCGGGCCGTGCGAATACTGGGCCTCGGTTATAAGACCGGCGACGCCCGGAGGCACGCCAAGCGAAGAGCATATCTTTTTGTCGGTCATTTCGGTTATCTTGGCGACTTGCAGATCGGTCAGCTTCATGGCGATCGTTTCGGCCTTCACGCCGCCGGTTAGAACGGCGGTGCGTTTTGTCTTGGCGGCGCCTCGGTGTCGAGAGTCCCACTGGCTGCGGAGCATTCGAGCCTGGTCTTCGTCAACACGTCCGGGAGTGGTGAGGATGACACCGGGCTCTGCGCCGTTACTCAGGGCGTTGGAGTTGTAAAGGGCGGCGGCGAAACTGTAATCGATGTCAAGCGCCGAGGCGGTTACGGCTCCGAGGCCGTGAAAGCGATCGTATGGATTATAATTTTTCCATTGATGGACCTCGTCCAAAGAGAACTTCGCACCCTGACCGCCGAGGCCGCGAAACTCCCAGCCCAGAAGAATACCGGATAAAGTTCTGTCGTGAGTTACAGGGTGCATCTGCGGGCCGGGCACTATCAATATCTCTTTTGGCGGGCTGTCAAGTGAAATGAAAAAGACATCGCCATAAAGAGCGTAATGGCCTATGGATGTAGTGACGAATTGCTGCCAGCTCATTTCCGGGTTATTGAACAACAGATCGTAAGCGCCGCCGGATTCGATGATCCGCTCGTTGATGTCGGACAGGACCAGGGGTATGCCGGCAATGCCGTTGATCAATTTTTGTACGCACGTAAATACGAGACTGACCTGTTTGTACGGTTTAGTCGGCTTGGAGTTTCGGCTGTCGGGCATTTCCTCACCGGCAAGCCACATTCGAGCGTACTGACTCGTACCGTAGGACTTTTCAGAAAATTGCCGCTCGACTTTGGCCTGCAACAGCCCTGCCTGCTCAGCTGATAAATGGTTATC
>SDBT01009330.1_pt1 | contig 15936 bp, 11 predicted proteins | sample 2277101 | NCBI WGS metagenome assembly SDBT01 (sample SAMN10404973, study PRJNA504765) | marine sediment metagenome | isolation source: marine sediment core GS10_PC15, 103 cmbsf | place: Arctic Ocean: Southern Knipovich Ridge | collected 2010 | reverse complement strand
CAGTATGAATGCCGCGTTCCCTGCCAGAAATGCCAGCAGCGCTGGCAAGAGTATCCACAGGGGGTAGAAGCTCGAGAGCACCTCTTCCCGGGTCGCAAACCACAGGATGGTGAGCGTCCAGTAAAGGGGATTCAGCACGAGGCAGAAGCAATTTGCCCCGAAGATCATGTGGAAGTGCAGCAGTGCACGTGGTCCGCCCTTTGAAAGCAGGGGGAGCTGGCTGCGCATGTGGACAAGGTAGGTCTGCAGGTATCCTTTGAACCACCGGCTTCTCTGGCGGACCCACGGGGCGATCCTGAAGGTCGCTTCCTCCCACGTGACGGAGTCCAGGGGCACCGTGCGGTAGCCCTCGATGTAAAGGCGGATCCCCAGGTCGCAGTCTTCGGTCACGTTGAACGGGTCCCATCCCCCAAGCTGCTTGAGGGCCTGCAGGCGAAAGTGATTGGATGTGCCGCCGAGCGGGATGGGAGCGTCCAGAAGATGGAGGCCGGGAAGGAAAAAGTAGAACCAGTAGGAGTATTCCGTTGTGAAAAGGCGCGTGATGATGTTGCGGGCCGGGTTGTAGAAATCAAGCATGGCCTGGAGGCAGATGACGTTCTCCGGCACCCTGGTGAACAGGCGCGCGGCCTTCTTGAGCTGGTCGGTGTCGGGCCTGTCCTCCGCGTCGTATATGACGAGAAGCTCTCCGTTTGCACGGCGGAGCCCGTAGTTGCATGCCTTGGGCTTGGTCCTGGGCAGGCTGACCGGGACGACGATGACCTCGAAGGGCGGGGCCAGTCCGCAGGACTCCAGCGCAGAGCGCGTGGGGTCGTCGTCCTCCTCGACCAGCAGGAGGACCTGCAGCCGGTCGGCCGGGTAGTCCATCGCCTTCAGATGCGCCACCAGGCCCGCCGCGACCCTGGCCTCCCGGTACAGGGGCACCATGACGCTGTAACGCGGCCAGTCGATGGGAGACATGTCCCCGGACGGCACCCCGGGCGGGGGCGCACCGGGACAGAGGAATTGGACGATCAGCTTGTAATGCGCGAACACCAGGTACAGCATGATCACTGCGGTGTTCAGCCACATGAAGGTCGCCCAAGCGTCACGGTAGAACGCGTACCCGAGGGCCAGGAGCAGCAGCGATCCCCACAGACATTGCTTCCGGGAAAGCACAGTGCGGGCGTTAAGCGGGGGAAGACCGTCGATGACCCATCGCGGGATATTGCTCATCGCTTGATCATCCGCAGGTCGAGGAGCGGGCAGCCGGACTCCTCGGAGATGCGGATGAACTCCTCGGCGTAGCGGCGCTGGAGCGGCACTGTGAGATCGAGCTCCGGGCCCAGTGCCAGTACGAGGATGGCAGACCCGGAAGCTGCGAGGGCCTGGTTGTAGCTGTGCATTCGCGTGCTCACGCCGGCCGGGCTCAGCCCGCTGAGAATGGGTGCCCTGTCCAGGACGACGAGCACCGCGGTCGGGACGGGCCCCAGCTCGGCGACCAGTTCCTGCGGAGTCTGCGACCACACGTCGAACTGATATGTTTCGGCCATGACCTCTCCCCCGCTCTCAGGCCCTGTGTACCACTCCCGGCAGGACTCTGCAGGCAGTGTGCAGGAAGTGCCCGCGACGGCCGTCAGATAGAGCAGGCGCGTTGCATGAATGGGGTCGGCAGGGACGCGCTCCCCGGAGAGCCAGCGCTCCACTGTCCCTCCGACAAGCGCCACACCCCCGTGGGAAACAGAGAAAGCCTCCCCGCCATCCCCGGGCGCCAGCTGTTGGAAAGCCCACTCGCCTTCCCGGTGCGTGCTGGTGCTGCCCCTGGCGGAACCGATCTTCACTTCCAGGGGAAGGCTGATATCGTAAAGAAGGGTCGCCAGCAGCCGCCGCCCGTCGCGCGTGCTGCCCTGGTCCAGTTCCAACGAGAAGGGGCGCAGGTGCTCATTGTGTGCCCAGACGGGAATATGTCCCTTTGCCGTCGAGATCCTGTTCCAGCCGGCCGCGGGGAAGAACAGGTCCCGGGCCGCATTCTCACCCGGTTCCCTGACGCGGACTGCAAACACATTCCTGGCGGGACGCCGGAGCCGGAGGCCCGCGCACGGCATGATGACGCCCCGCGACACGCCGTTATAGAACACTTCCACCGAACTGGGGATCCTGCCGTCAAGGAACTGGGGTGCTATTGTCTGCCAGTTGCCGGGTCCGGTGGAGAAGATGGGAAAGAAGTAGTCATTTGCCCTTGCGTCCCCGTGGAGCGCGGGTGGACTCCAGCCGACCCGTGCCATCTGGGACCCGCTCATCTGCTGGTGGTAATACTCCAGCCAGTGTACTCCCTTCTCGAGGGAGATCTCCTTGCTGTGGGTCCAGGTGTTCTGCAGGGGATACGCAGATTCGGGCCCGTGGTTTCCCAGCCAGCTGACCTCTGCGCTGCCGTCGAGTTTCAAGAAACTCCCGTCGTCGGAGTTGATACCCACGAAGTATGTACCGTCCACGGGTACGAACAGGGGGCCCCGGTAATAGGACAGGAAATACTGATTGCTTCCCGCCGGGTTCTCGATCTGATCGATGCAGCTGACGCGTAACGTCTTTGCATCCTCGGCATTGGAGAACGCCTCTTCCATCTGTCGCTGGCCTGTGCGCACACGCCTGGATATCTGTGTCCTCCAGTTCTCGATGACGCTCACCTGGAACCCGATGCCGCTCTCCTCCGACAGGCCTGGTGGCACCTGCTGTACGCTCGAGGGGACGATGTCGAAAGGTCCGGCGTGGGAAGCGGGGACACGGATATGCCAGCCGGACCGCTCTGCCAGGAACTCCCAGGAATACGGGACTGCTTTTCCGTCAGCCGATGTCATCTGCGGGAAAGCGCCCCCGTACTCTTCGGGTAGCGCGATGCGGACTTCGCTGACGCTGCGTCTGGCCGCGGACTCGTTGTGTACGGGCAGGAGCGCCGTTACACGCCATCTCCAGCCGTCCGGTCCACCGGGGGCGGGAACACTCACTGCAGGTGTCCCGGCATCCGGCGCTCCGGCTGTGTCCTGATGCCCTGTCACCGGAAACTGCTCCCCGGCGCCGGTCGCACGCGGAACCTCCGCGGCGCCGGACGGGTAGATCTTGACGGCCCAGCCGTCCGGGAAATCCGGCGGGTAGAGGGCCGCTTTGCCGTCCCGGACCTCGAGCAACTGCTTGACGGCAGTCCCGCCCGTGCGTAACTGCCAGTACTCCGCCGTGTAGTCACCGGACGTCATCCCGGAGATGTCGACCTTCACTTCCGAGCACACCGTGGGGACCAGGCGAGTGCGGCACATGCTATCGTAGCTAAAGAGGAACAGGAACCTCCGTGTGAGGTTGCCCGCCATCAACGCCTGCACGTGCCCCCGGGAACTGCTCGCCCTGACCGGGCGGTGAAGCCAGGAGCCCTTCTCGGGAGTGTCCTCGGCTATGAGGTCCTCGCCTTCCATGAAGTCGGCGATCTGCTTGTAGACGCTGCCGAGCCCCTCCCCGTAGTTGAAATTCCACCACCAGCTCAGGGGGGTGCCGGCGATCTGGCTCACCACCCCGGCCCACAGTCCCCCCACGGTGTCGCGTTCCATCTTGAGCGCGGGGTCGGCCTTCCAGCCGCCGCCGAATTCGCTGATCGTCACGGGCTTGGCCCTGCCCTTGAATATCTCGGCGAAGCCGCGGACCGCGTGGGCCTGTTCCTCCCGGAGACCGGAGAGGGCGGAATACGCGTTGGTGTGGATAAACTCGATCTCAGGCCGGTCAAAGAACTTCATGTCCCACCTGAACAGGCAGACATGGTTGGACACTATGTGGTCGTAGGGGTCAAGCTCGCGCATAAACCTCAGGTGCTGTGTGACCCGGTCCTTGGCGACTCCAGCGTTCTTCGGCGAGACGAGATCGACCTCGCTCATATAGTTCCACGAGTGGATGGCGGGACTGTGGGCGTAGCGGGCCACGATGTAGCGGAGCCGGTCTTCTGCCGGCTTCGTCACACCCGGTTCGCTCCAGTATGATTGTGGACTTACCAGGAACCCGCCATTACGCCGCGAGAAGGGGTTCTGCTCCCAGGAATACCCGGAGGACAGCCGTACGTGGTTCAGCGTCTCGAAGACGAGAAAGATGCCGCGCCTCTCGCACTGCTCGAGGACCTGGTCGATCAGCCAGGCGTTCTTGAGATTATAGCGGCCGATGCCGCCGTAATTGTCCACGGTGTCCGCCCACTCGATGCCCGACCACCAGTCCGCCATCCAGAAACGGACCGTGTTGCCCCCCGAGTCGGCAAGGTCGTCCAGCATCTTCTTCATCATGGAGAGGCTGTTCTGCGCGGGCAGGTAAGGCACATAGTCAACACCGTAGGGGCGGTCCATCGGGTAGGCTATGGCCCACCCGATGGGGTAGAAGAAGCGGCCATCGGCGTGCTCGAAGTAACGGGGGTTTCTCTTCGAGACGCGGATGAAATCGGGCGCAAGGCCCTGCGTGACGGTAAATCGTCCGTCCAGGAGCACCGAGGGCTCTCCGAGCCCTCGGGGCTCTCCGAGCCCTCGGGGCTCTGCCAGCTTCCGGTGGATGCGCAGGGTGTAGTGATGCAGGCCTTCCATCACGGGACGGAACCGCACCCTCCAGTGCTTGGGACCCCTGGGGACTATGAGTTCGCCCTCCTCTTCCATGTACTGCGCGAAGTCCTGGTAGAGGAAGGCGTCGGCCGTCTTCAGGGTCCCGTCGGGTCCCCACACGACCATGGAGACTCGCAATTCATCAGGGTCGAAAGGATTTCCGGGCAGGCTGTCCAGATCAAAGGCCAGCTCGAAGCGCTTCCCCAGGGAGACGGGGTCGGCCATCGGCCGGGCCCAGGCCAGGCCTGCGTTGCCGGCCGGTTCGAGGGCGCGTATGCCGTAAGCCAGCTTGAACGCGGCCTTGCCTTTCCTCTTCTTGAAGACTTTGACACGAAGCGTTCTCAGCCCTGTCACATTCCAGTCTGTCCAGGAGCCGTCGTGTCCGACCGGCTCCCAGTAGCCCTGTGCATCGCGAAGCGGGACGTAGAACCGGAACTCGCCTTCCGGGAGCGGCTCGAAGACGTAGTCGTGGGAAAAACTGTGATGGTGGTCGCCTTCTGCGATGACCTGCACGGTGCATTCGTCGATCCTGTCCGAAGACGTAAGACTTAACTCGAGCCCGGCGGCGTCCCGGACTGCCTCGCTTTGGGCCGGGAGCTGAAACGAGAAGCTGAGAGCGTCCTCGCCCACCTCTGGTGGCGGCGCTTCATGCTCAAGCACGATCCCGGGTAGATGCCTTCCTGCCTCCAGGTGTGGTTCCCGTACAGGGAAGGGTCCAGCTGTCCTGTCCCGCAGATACCTCAGGGACACCACTGTGAAGACAATGGCGAAGAAGATAAGAAAGCCGTTCGAACGCAGTATTCTCATGGGCTCCGGCGAATCGAAAGGGGCCTCAATGCAGTCTATCCGAATATGACGGGAACACCGATGTAGCCATATTGCGTGGGATTATCGCACGAACGCGGCAATACCTCAAGAAGTTGGAAAGTGACACCTGAAAGGTGTGCCTGGAAGGTGATACCTGGAAGGTGACACCCTGCGGCCACGGTGAGATCGGGAGGAGACAGCGACCGGAAACAAGTGCCCCGTGCGATAGAATGCACGGGGCTGCGACTTTTGTCGCTCTCCAGGGCGTTTAGCACATTTATATAGCGGAGCAAGTGGCCTGACTAAATCACCGCTTTCACTACAAAGATACCCGGTATCGGGCCAGGATGTCAAATCTAAGATCCAGTCCCCCCGCCGCAGGCCAGCCTCTGCCCGGGCCCTACACCTTGAAGAGACCGAGGACAGTAAAGCCCTCCTGCATGAAGGCCGAGATCTCCGCCGGGGGGACTCTCTTCGAGAGCCGGTAGAAGATGAGAGCGTCCCCGGCGCCCTCTGTGCTCAGTCCCTTCTGTCCTTCGTAGTAAGAGATCGCCTTATTGCTGAAGAGAGCTCTTATCCTCTCCTCGTCCTCCCCTCTGAGCAAGTAGCGCTTCGAGAACACGGGATGCTCGTCGAAATCTATGTCCTGGTAGCCGAAGACCTTGCCGATCCTGTGAAAGACGTGCTCGGGCCGCAGGGCGAAGACCGGCAGCCGGAGGGACTCTCCCCGCAGGCAGATGACCGTCTGGGAGTGGGTCTGCTGATGCTGGCCGCTCCCGACGGTATATCTGTAGTCAAGGATGGTGACTTCGAGCTTCTCGGTACGGCCCTGCATCACGTTGGCCATCTTCCGGGAATGCCCCTGGGAAAACAGGTTGAACACGCCCAGGCAGCTGTTCAGCTCATAGCCACCCTTCTTCGAGAAGGAGAAGCTCATCTGTCCGGCCAGGGCCTCGAGCGCCGCTGTCCTCTTCCTGCCGCGGAGTATGCTGAAGATGATGATGGCACCTGCTATCCCTGCGAAGACGATGATGGCACCTGCTATGAGAAACTTTTCCACCTGCTTCCTCCTCTTGCGATCTGAGCATCAGGGGCCGGCGGCCCCGAAGGCTCCTTGCCGGGGCACATCATCCCCGGCTGGCTCGATGCGAGCCTGCTCGCTCGTGCCTCCGTCCCTGCCTGCCCTGATATTGCTGGCGGGGCAGAACGCAGTCAAGATGTTCCACTGGTGCGATGCAGCTGCTGCTGTGCTGCAACAGGGTCGCTTTCTGCTTGAAAAGCACAATCTTCCCGTGATAGCATCCGGAACGTCAGGAAGACGCATTTCGTCCGGCGGGATGGTCATCCGGACAGGGCTTGCCCGCAGCGACCATCAGAGAGGTGGCGAAGATATGGATTGGTACTATTCTGCAGGAGACAAGCAGGTAGGGCCTGTGCCCGATACCGTGCTGGCGGAACTCATCAAGGCAGGCACGGTCACAGGGCAGACGCTTGTGTGGCACGAGGGAATGGCCGACTGGAAGCCCTATGGCGAGCTGCAGCAGGCCAGGGCCGCCGTGCTGGTCGCGCCTGCCGCTGCCCATCAGGCTGCCTGTTATGAATGCCGGAAGCTCTTCCCCCAGGACGAGATGCTCCGCCACGGCAACTCGTGGGTCTGTCCCGCGTGCAAACCGGTATTCGTCCAGCGGCTGAAGGAAGGCGTGGCCCTCAAAGAAGGGCTCGTATATGGAGGATTCTGGATCCGCGTCGCGGCCAAGATACTTGATTCCCTTATCATGCTTGCGGTCAATTTCCTGATAGGTCTTCCCCTGCAGTTTGCTGAAAGGATGAGCGGAGAACCCACTGCCCTTTTCTATGTCTATTTCGGGATCACATACATCCTGCAGCTATCAGCAAGCGCAGGTTACACGATATTCTTCCTCGGCAGGTATGGGGCCACGCCTGGAAAGATGGTCTGCAAGCTCAAGGTGGTCACTCCGGAGGGCAACAAGATCGGTTACGGCAGGGCCTGCGGACGGCATTTCGCCGAGATGCTCAGCGCCATCTTCTGCATAGGCTATATCATGGTGGCCTTTGACGAAGAAAAGAGAGCTCTGCATGACCGCATCTGCAACACCCGCGTGGTACAGTGCTAGGCGGGGAAGCGACCGGGGGCGGCAGTGACATATCGACCGGGGCACGCACATCTCCTCACAACAGGATGAGGATCCAGGCGACAATGCTCCCTGCCTGTACCAGATGCAGGAGGCGCCTGCCGCCGGAGATCATCAACGCGGCCGGCATGCAAGACTGCCCTTCCTGCGGGGTTGCCGTGCGGGTGGACGCCTTTCCCGCCCTCTTCAGGGACCCCCGTCCGGGGCAAGCGGGCGAGGCCCTGGTGGTGGAAGACACTTCGAGCTGTTTCTACCATCCGCAGAAAAAGGCCGTCGTCCACTGCCAGGGCTGCGGCCGATTCCTGTGCGCGCTGTGCAATGTCGAGTTCGCGGGCAAGCACCTGTGCCCTCCATGCCTCGAGACGGGCAAGCTCTCGGGCAGGATGAAGAACCTGCAGGGCCAGCGGATCCTTTACGACAGCATGGCCCTGGGTGTGGCACTCGTGCCGATGGTCCTGATGTGGCCCGTGACGGTCCTGTCCGCCCCGCTGGCCATATTCCTGGCCATACGTTACTGGAAAACCCCTTTGAGCATCATACCGCGGACCAGGGTCCGCTTTGTGCTGGCGATCATCGTGGGGTCGCTGCAGATGGGCGGATGGTCGCTATTGATATACTCTCTGATCACCGGGTGAGACTTCTGGAGCCATGAGAAAACAGGCTAGCGAGTACCGGCGCTTATCGAGGACAGGGCTTATCGCACTCACTTCCCTTCCCTCTGCCCTCTACATCGCCAGCGACCACCTGCTCTGTGTAAGGGTACAGTTCTTATCAGAGAGATACAAGCGGTTCTATTACCAGGATATCCAGGCGATCATCACGCGCAGGACGTCAGCCGGGAGAGTCTGGAACATCATACTGGCCATAGCCGTCGGGCTGCTTGCATCGGCCTGTCTCATATGGGGCCCGGGAAGCGGCGGCGCGATCTTCGGCTGGATCGTCGCCGGGTTCTTTTCTATCCTCCTCGCGATAAACTGGATGCGCGGGCCCACCTGTGCATGCCACCTCGTCACCGCAGTCCAGACCGAGCATCTGCCCTCGTTGAACCGGCTGCGCACCGCCGGGAAAACGATAGGTCTCCTGAGGGCACTGATCGAGCAGGCACAGGGACAGCTTCCGGAGGGAGAGATCGAGGTGATGCAGGCAGAGACACCTCGCAGCACTGTGTCACCCCCGCCGCCTGGCGCCCTCCCGGTGCAGGCCCTCCGGCCACCAAAGAGCTACCGGGGCAATGTGCACAGGATGCTCTACTACCTGCTCTTTGTCGACGGCGGCCTCACCCTGTACGGGGTCTTCAATAGCCATACAGCGCTTCTGTTCTTCAACCTGGCCTTCTTGCTCGCACTGGGCGTCTACATCGTCATGGCGCTGGTCCGCCAGGCCGGCACCAGCATGGGCAGGGGGTTGAAAGGCATCACCTGGGGAGTACTGGCCTACCTGTGTATCAGTGTCATCGCCGGGTATATCTATTCCGTCACCGTCTTCATGCGGGACCCTGCGCTTGCCTTCAACCAGTTGAGATACATCAGGTCTGTCGTCGCCACGTCGCCCCTGGAGTCCCCGGCTCTCATGGCTATGTATGTCTTCTCAATACTGTGCTCTTTCTTGCTTGGTGTCTTCGGGATGATACTCTTGATAGCATATCAGCGCCAGTACAGTGTCCCGCCCCCGCTTCCGGGCCAGGAGCAATCCAGCCGGGAAGCGCAGGGCTCACAACAACCGGATCGCGTCTTGCCATGACAGGTATAGAAGGCCTGCGTTGTCTCAACCACACGGAGCGCGAGGCGGCTGCCCGCTGCCTCGAGTGCAACCGTGTCTTCTGCCGGGAGTGCGTCACTGAATTCGAACACCGCGTGATCTGCGCTTCCTGCCTGAAGAAGCTGGCCGGTTCCCATCCTGCAAGACTGTCGCGTCTCAGCGGGTTTTCCAGGCTGGGCCAGTGCCTGCTGGCCATCTTCTTTCTCTGGCTGGTGTTTTATTCGCTCGGCCAGGCTTTGCTTCGAACGCCGGACTCTTTTCACGAGGGCACTCTCTGGCAGACCCCATGGTGGATGGAAGAATGAAACGCAGGGACAAACGGCAGCGAGGCAGGGTGGCAATAGACATGGCGGAGGAGGCCGTCCACCTGCTGAGGTCTTCGCCGCCGGGTATCCTGGCATGTTACTACCTCGGGAGCCTGCCTTTTGTGCTGGGCTTCCTGTTCTTCTGGGCGGACATGAGCCGGGGGGCCTTTGCCGAGAGGCACTGCGTTCCGGCTGCACTTGGGCTGGCACTGCTCTTCGTCTGGATGACCTGCTGGCAGGCGGTCTTCGTCAGGCGGCTCAAGGGGCACGTGTTGGCCCGGAAGCCCGAGCCGTGGACATCGAGGAGCTTTCTCCGGATGGTGATGATCCAGACGATCGTCCACTCATCAAGTCTTGTTGTATTGCCTCTTGCTTCGATCCTTCTGTTCCCGCTTGGCGTGGCCTATGCCTTCTACCAGAACACGTTCGCTCTTGCAGACTACGATCGCGACGGGCCAGGGACGGCCTGCAGGAGGTCCTGGCAGCAGGCATTGATCTGGCCCAAGCAGAACCATATCATGCTCCTGATATTCGCCCTTTTCGGCCTGTTCGTCTTTGTGAACCTCGTCAACGGGATACTTGCTGTCCCCCAGTTGATGAAGATGCTCTTCGGGACGGAGACGATGTTCACCAGGAACGCATGGAGTATGCTCAACACCACCTTCTTTGCAGTCATAGGATGCCTTACTTACCTTTGCATGGACCCCCTGGCCAAGGCGGCTTACCTGCTGCGCTGCTTCTACGGGGAATCGCTGCGTTCCGGGACAGACCTCAAGGTGGAGATACGCAATGTGAAGGCCCGGGCAAGGACGGCAGCGGTAGTGCTCGTCTTCCTGCTGGCTTTCCAGCAAGTCCTCCTGGCCGGCGCTTCCCCGCCCGGGGAATCCCCGCAGGGCGTTGACCCGCGGGAACTGGACCAAAGGATCAGCGAGGTCATCCAGCAGCCGGAGTACAGCTGGAGGATGCCCCGCGAGAAGACCGACCCGGAGGAGGACAAAGGGCTGCTCGCGCATTTCATGGATGGCGTCCTGGACACCATCACCGGCTGGTACAGGGGAGTAGTGCGCTTCATGGAGAGGATCGCCGACTGGTTCGGAAGGCGCCTTCCCGAGCCGGCCGGGTCCCGCAAGCAGCGGTCAGGTTCGGGGTGGATAACCCGGACGCAGGGGCTGATCTTCGTCCTCCTGGCCGCCGCGGCCTGCACGCTGGCGATCCTGCTGCGCAGGCTGTGGCTGGCGCGCCGCCGCCTGGGCATCGAGATGGCCGGCCAGGCTGTCCCCGCTGCACCGGACATCACGGACGAGAGTATCGTGGCAGACGAGCTCCCGGCGGACAGGTGGCTGATGCTGGGCCGGGAGCTCCTGGAAAAGGGCGAGCTGCGGCTGGCCCTCCGTGCGTTCTACCTTTCCAGCCTGGCGCGCCTGGCCAGGGGCGAGCTGATCACCATCGCCAGGTTCAAATCCAATCGCGATTACCAGCAGGAGCTCACCCGGAGGCGCGGGCGAGCGGGACCTCAACTGCTCAATGCCTTCGCAGAGAACGTGGTCATATTCGAGAGGATATGGTACGGCATGCATGAAGTGACCCGGGACCTGCTGGCTGTCTTTGACCGTAACCAGGAAAGGATCATCGCCAGTCTTGAAGAATAGTAAGTTCGCTGTCATCGCGCTGGTGGTCCTGCTGGGCCTGTTTGCATTCGGGCTGAGGCAGCTGTTCGTATTGCGTTTCAGGGGAGGTGATGTCTATCCCCCGTACTCTTCGCTCCGTGCCGATCCCCTGGGGGCAAAGGCCCTCTACGAGAGCTTCAGTGATCTGCCCGGGCTCTCAGTGAGCCGGAACTACAAGCCGCTGGACAGATTGCAGGACACCAGGGACTCGACCCTCTTCTTTCTCGGAACAGACCACTGGATCTGGTACTCGGACAACCTCGCGGCAGATCTTGAAGCATTTGCGACAGGCGGGGGGCGGGTGGTCATCTCACTGCTCCCTGTGACCGCGAGACCCCTGTGGGAGTCCATGGCAGAAGAAGCAGAAGAAGATGAAGAGAAGGAAGCAGATGAAAAAGAAAAGGAGGACGGGGAGGCGCAGGAAGAACACCTCACCCCGTTGGCCGAGCGCTGGGAGTTCAACCCGGGCTATGACAGCTCCCGGGAATCCCGGGCTCTCTGCCTCCTCAGTAGTGAAGCGGACGGGCCCGGCCTGGAGCCCTCGATCTCCTGGCATACGATCCTCTTCTTTGACGACCTCGGCAAGGACTGGAGCGTGATCTACAGCCGGGAGGACAAACCGGTAATAATAGAACGAAGACTGGGACGGGGCACGATCGTCCTGTCGACGGATTCCTATTTTCTGAGCAACGAGGCGATGTCGGAGGAGCGGCACCCGGCACTGCTGGCGTGGCTGGCCGGGGCCAGCGATACGCTGGTCTTCGAAGAGACCCATCTCGGGATACGAGAGAGCCGCGGGGTCGCTGCGCTTGCCAGGGAATACGGCCTGCAGGGGACGTTCGCAGTGCTCATCCTGCTGGCGGTCCTCTTCATCTGGAAGAGCATCGCGTCCTTCGTGCCGCCGTACAAAGAGCATCTGCTGGAGGAGCACTCCGATTTTGCCCGGGGCAGGGATGAACTGGCGGGCCTTGTCAGCCTCCTGCGCCGCAATATCCCCAAGTCCGATATCCTGAACGTCTGTTACCGGCAATGGGACAGGTCTGTTGCCCACAGGCGTAAGAGTCTGCACGGCAAGTACGAACGGGTGCGGGCAGTCATCGAGACCGAGAAGAAGCAGGCAGCCAGGGAGCGCACTCCGGTGAAAGACTACCAGGCTATCTGCAGGATACTGGCAGAGAGAGGAGGCAACTAAGGTGAACGGAAACCTGGAGCACTTGAAGGATGTCCTGGCGCGGGCGAAGCAGGAGATGGCCAAGGTGATAATCGGTCAGGACGAAGTCATCGACAAGGCCCTGATCGTCATCTTTACCGGCCACCATGCCCTGGTCGAAGGAGTACCCGGGGTGGCCAAGACACTGCTGGTGCGCACCCTGGCGCATATCATGGGTTGCGAATTCTCGCGCATCCAGTTCACGCCCGACCTTATGCCGGCGGACATAACCGGGACGAATGTCTTCAACCTCCAGCACAACGAGTTCGTGCTGGTCAAGGGACCGGTATTCACCACCTTCCTCCTGGCCGACGAGATCAACCGCGCTCCGGCCAAGACACAGTCGGCCCTGCTGCAGGCCATGCAGGAGCGGATGGTCAGCATAGACCGCGATACCCATCAGCTTTCACCGAACTTCACTGTCTTTGCCACCCAGAACCCGATCGAGTACGAGGGCACATACCCGCTTCCCGAGGCACAGAAGGACCGTTTCGTCATGAAGATCACCATGGGCTGCCCCGACAAGGCACAGGAATTGACGCTGGCTAACCGCATGCTGCGCCGTGACGACTCCCCTGAAGAGACCCTCGCCGCCGGAAAGGTGCAGAGGGTGATCACATCGGAAGAGCTGGTCACACTGCGAAAGTGCCTGGAAGAGATCGTGGTGCGCGAAGAACTGGTCAACTACATCGTCGACATCGTCCGCCAGACCCGGAAAGCGGAGAACGTGCTGGTCGGAGCCGGTCCCCGGGCCACCCAGGCCCTGATCCTGATCAGCCGGGCCTGCGCGGGCATCAACGGCCGCGATTTCGTCACCCCGGACGATGTCAAGGCGATGGCCGTCCCGGTGCTGGAGCACCGGCTGATCCTGCGCCCGGAATTCGAGGTGGAGGGATTGAGTGTGGTGGAAGTAATAGACGATATACTGCGCCAGGTGCCGGTACCGCGATGATCGTACCCCACTCCAGGCTGCTCTGGTGGGTGGGCATCTTGGTCCTGCCCTTTGCCAGCGTGATGATCATCCTGCCACAGGCGACGGCACTGTCGGGCTCTATCATCATCGTGTTCGTCGTACTGGCTGCGGCGGACGCGGTACTCGGCCGCCGCGCTCTGCGAGGTATCGAGGTCCGGCTCCCCGAGCAGGTGCGCCTGGTGAAGGAACGGGAAGGCGTGATCGTCCTGCAGGTCGAGAACGAGGCCAAGAAGGCCCGGAGACTCAGGCTGGGGCTGGCATTCCCGCCGGGGATATCTTCGCCCCACGAGGACCTGACGGCAGTGCTGCCCGGGGGGAACCGCTCCTCGCGGGTCTCCTGGGAGTGTACGGCCGCGGAGAGAGGCGACTACTTTCTTGATGGGTGCCACATGGAATGCCTCTCGCCCCTGGGGTTCTGGGCGGTGCGTAAGACAACGCCGGGCCGGGCAAGGATCAGGGTCTATCCCAACCTCCTTACCGAGAAAGAGCACCTGGCAGCCCTGTTTCTGAACCGCGGGTTTTTCGGCCTGCATCCTCAACGCCAGGTCGGCCAGGGACGGGACTTCGACAAGTTGCGCAAGTATATCCCAGGCGACAGCTATGATGAGATCCACTGGAAAGCCACCGCCAAGCGCGGCCGGCCCATCACGAAGGTCTTCCAGGTCGAGCGCACCCAGGAAGTGTACGTCATCATCGACACGTCGCGATTGAGCGCCCGCAGGACTGCGCCATCCGGTGGGGACAGCGGAGACAGCTCCACCACGATACTGGAGCGGTTCATCTCCACGGGGCTGATCCTGGGACTGGCGGCACAGAAGCAGGGAGACCTGTTCGGAGCCCTGACTTTCAGCGACAGGGTCGAGGGCTTCCTGCGCGCCAAGAACGGCAAAGCGCATTACAGCGCCTGCCGCGACCTGCTTTACTCACCTCGGGCCCGGGTGGTCACTCCCGACCTTGATGAGCTTTTCGTCTTCATACGGCTCCGGCTCAGGCGGCGGGCACTGCTGTTCTTCCTGACCAGCCTGGACGATCCTGTGATCGCAGAAGGGTTTCTCCGCAACATGGACCTGATATGCCGCCAGCACCTGGTGCTGGTCAACATGATAAAGCCCGTTTCCGCGGAACCGCTCTTTGCCGACCCGGACGTGTCATCCGTCGATGACCTGTACCACAGGCTCGGAGGCCACATGCTCCTGCACAACCTGAGCGAGACCCGGAAGCTCCTGCACCAGCGAGGCGTGAGTTTCAACCTGCTGGACAACGAGAAGATGTGTGCACAGCTGGTCTCACAGTACATCAGCATAAAGCAAAGGCAAGTACTATGATCATCGATCTGGAAAAGTTCATGCGCCAGGAACGCAAGTGCTGGGGCGAATTGGAAGCGATACTGGACAAGCTGGAGAGAGACCTGGCGTACAGGATGGACCTCGAGGAGGTAAACCACTTCCATTACCTGTACCGGCGCACTTCGGCCGATCTCGGGAAGATAATGACTTTTGCCGCCGAGCCCGACATGCGGCGCTACCTGGAATCACTGGTGAGGAGGGCATACGCGGAGATCCACGAGAGCCGGGAGCGGTCTCACCGCTTTGCCCCCGCGCAATGGTTCTTCCACACGTTCCCCCGGACCTTTCGGCGCCATGTCAGGCTGTTCTGGCTGGCCCTGGCCATTGTTGCTGCCGGAGGAGCGTTCGGAAGTGTCGCAATGGGCCTTGATCCCGGGGCAAAGGAAGTGCTGATACCGTTCCACCACCTGCGGGGGGACCCCTCTGAACGCGTGGCGCAGGAAGAACAGGCCAGCGGGGACCGACTCGAGGGTGCCAAAGCGCAGTTCTCCGCCATCCTGATGACGCACAACACCAAGCTCTCCATCTTCAGCCTTGCGCTGGGGATGAGCTGGGGCATCGGAACGGTGCTCCTTCTCTTCTACAACGGGGTGCTGCTGGGGGCGATAGCGGCAGACTATTGCCTGGCTGGAGAGACGAGGTTTCTCCTCGGCTGGCTCCTGCCTCACGGCTCCATCGAGATACCGGCGTTCGTGCTTGCAGGCCAGGCCGGACTGCTGCTGGCTGTGACGCTCATAGGAAGGGGAAGCCGCATTCCCATGAGGATGAGGCTGAGGGAAGTATCAGGCGACCTTGTCACGCTGATCTGCGGCGTGGCCATCATGCTTGTCTGGGCCGGGATCGTCGAGGCCTTCCTGTCGCAGTACCACGAACCTGTTATTCCGGCTGGTGCAAAGATAGGATTCGGCGTGGTCGAACTGCTGCTGCTGGCTGTCTTTCTTGCCAGGTCGGGGCTGAAGAAGACAGGGGAAGGACCGGAGGCCGCACGGTGAACGGCGCAAGGAGCTCCACGGTGTCGATCAGGACTCATGCGGGGATCGCCTTCTCCCTGCGGCTGGCGGGGCCGCTGGCACGGATGCTTGCAGGGCTCCTCCACCTCCTCTGCCTCAGTGCCGCCGGCATTGG
>SDBT01009329.1_pt1 | contig 15938 bp, 10 predicted proteins | sample 2277101 | NCBI WGS metagenome assembly SDBT01 (sample SAMN10404973, study PRJNA504765) | marine sediment metagenome | isolation source: marine sediment core GS10_PC15, 103 cmbsf | place: Arctic Ocean: Southern Knipovich Ridge | collected 2010 | reverse complement strand
GGTCTATATTGATTATATAATGGACCAGTTCAGGATGAGGAGAGAAGGAGTGTGGTTTATGAACAAAGGTAAACCTACCTTTTTAACAGGAAGACATTGGTACCAACTCCAGTGGGGGAAAATGTTTGAAGGGGGAATATACCCGGATTATAGGGATTGTCAACGATTACTGGCCTATCGCAAAGAGGCATGTTGGCGAGATAGAATGTGTATGGGTCAGATATTTTTAAAATCCAGACAGACCGGGTACACCTATGGGATTGTATCAGATTCAACAGAGACAATAACATCTACTAGAAATAAAGTTAATGGACTTACCTCTATGACTGATGATGATGCCCGAAAAGCATTTGCAAAAATGTCTTATCTGTTCCAAGAGTTACCTTTTTTCTTTCAACCTATTGTAAAGGGGCGTGTTGACTCCCCAAACAAGTTAGATTTTGGAAAACCTACTGATTCGTCTAAAAAAACTAAAAAGAGAAAAGATACCTCAACAGAAGGATATGTTAATTCTTTTACCGATTTTCAAGCCACAAAGGTCAAGGCTTATGATGGACAAACTATGCTTTTTTATATAGGTGATGAGGCTGGAAAATGGGATAGGGCTAGTTATATAGAACATTTACACACACTTCTTCCAACTATTTTCCGGGGAGGTAGAGTTACAGGTAAGGTTTTCCTAGGGTCCACAATGGGAAAGTTAGAAGCCGGAGGAGAAGATTTTAAAAAACTCTATTTAGGATCTAAGGTTATACAAAGATTAGATTCAGGATATACCTCTACAAAACTATATTCTTATTTCTTACCCGCCCACAAGAACTTTGAGGCTTGTATAGACAAATATGGTAAGTGCTGGGAAGAAGCCCCAGAAGAAAAGATATTCAACGTCTTTGGAGAGCCCATTATAAAGGGGTCTGTTGAGATGATTAAAGAAATGTATGCTGACGCAAAGAAAACAGGAGATGTGGCCTTAAACGCAGTCTATAGAGCTTTTCCTATGACAGAATCTCACGCTATGAGAGATGAATCAGACTCCTGTGTGTTCAACCTCACAAAATTGACTGATCAATTTGATTACAATGATGAACAGGATCAGTCAAAACTATACACAAGAGGAAATTTTTCATGGGAAAATGACGTTAGGTTCTCCAAAGTTATATGGACCCCTGACGACAGGGGACGATTCAAGGTTTGGTGGCTGCCCTCCGCTGCAGATGGAACCGCTGATCTAAGAAATAACGTAAAGACGGCAAGAAACACACATTACCCAATGAATGACTACGGGTGTATCGGTGTTGACTGTTATGGCTCTTACACAATTGGAAAGAACAAGCAGTCCAAGGGGGCGGCCCACGCAACCTCAGACGGCACAAACACTGTCGGGGTTCCTAAGAACAGGATATTATATGAGTACATCGATAAACCGGTTACTCAGGATATATTCAACGAGGAGATATTAATGTCTGCTTGGTTCTATGGACTGCCTATACTGGCAGAGAATAACCGGAGAGATTTCGTAAGATACGTTTATCTAGCCAATTGTCGAGAGTTTTCTATGAACAGGGTAGATCAGCCAACACATAAACTTGCCGGAGATGATTTGTTTCTGGGGGGGCAACCTATGAAGTCTTTTGACATACTTGACTCACATGAAAATGCTATCAGGACTTTTATACAAAGGCACGTAGGATACGGGACAGAAATAGAACATATGCTCCGTAATGAAGGAGAGATGGGCACAATGCCGTTTAATGAGACAATAATGGACCTGATGAAGTTTAGTCCGTCGGCCCGTACTGCCCATGATGCTACAATTTCATTGGGACTCTCTCGAATGGGAATTCAAAGACATAAGTATCAGCCTCAGATTAAAAAGACAGACCCTAAGATATATAGATCCTTGGTTAGAAGATATGACAACTCTGGGGATATAGGAACTTTTATAGACCCCGACAAGAAAAGGTAAAAATAATAACGCTCATAAAAGTATTATATTTGCAAATATGGCTATAGTTTATAGACATCGTCGTTTAGATAATTTTCAAGTTTTTTATGTTGGGGTTGGTAAGAATGAGAGTAGGGCTTCTTCAAAAGACAGTAGATCAAAATGGTGGGAAAGGACTGTTAATAAATCTGATTACGAAATTGATATTTTAAAAACCAACATGTCTTGGGGGGACGCTTGTGAACTAGAAATATTTTTAATATCTGAATATGGTAGAAAAGATTTAAAAAAAGGTAATCTAGTTAATATGACGGATGGGGGAGAGGGATCTTTGGGGAGAAGGACTACTGAAGAAGCAAATAAAGAAAGGTGCGAGCCCGTTTGCAAATACTCCCTAAAAGGAGAATTTATAAAAGAGTATCCATCAGGTTTAAAGGCTGCCAAAGATGTTGGTAGTAGTAAGGGTAATATTTCCAGTGCTTGTAGTGGTAAAATAATGTCTTCGGGGGGATTTATGTGGGCATATAAAAAAGGAGATAAAAAAACCTTACCCACTTATAAAAAAATAAAGAGAGTAAGCCTCAGAAAGTCAGTGACTCAGTTCACATTACAAGGTGTTTTTATAAAAGAATATTCATCTATAACTGAAGCAATAAAAGAGACAAAGATTGGAGACGTTGGGTCGGCTTGTTCAGGAAAATTAAAAACCGCCGGAGGGTATCTCTGGAAATATAAAAATAAATAAATGGCTATAGGTAAAAAGAAATATTTAAAGATGCCGAAGGTCAAATCTTACCCCGATCCATTGGCCTCTGATGAAGAGAAAAGAAGTCCGGAGTATGCCTACCAGATGGGATCACGTATACAGTATGAATGGTGGTATATTAAGAGTGGTAATGTACAAAGTGGAGAAAGATATTTTGATAAGCGTCTACGTTTTGATAGGTTAAGAAGATATGCCAGAGGAGAGCAAAGTACAGATCTTCATAAAAAATTGATCACTGATGGTACCTCTACCACAGACTCCAGTTTCTCTAACTACGATTGGCGTCCTATCCAGATTCTACCCAAGTTCATAAAACTCATTGTAAATCAAATGCTGGAACGTCTCTATGAAATAGACGCTCAGGCAGTGGACGGTATTTCACAGGGGCTCAGGGATGATTATAAAGAGGTGTTAGAGAAGTATATGATCTCAAAGAATCTCTTTGCAGACACAAAGAACTTATTAGGCATCGATCTTATCCCCTCAGATATGGGAGAAATGCCCGAGACTTCCGAAGAATTAGATCTTCATATGCGTCTTAAATACAAACCGTCGATTGAGATTGCAATTGAGGAGGCTCTACAATATACCTTAGAACTTAATGATTACGAGGAAATACAGAGAAGGGTCCTAAAAGATCTGGTTGAAATAGGGGTATCCTGTTTACACCATACCACAGATCCTACCAAGGGAATCTTAGTAGAATACCGGGACCCGGCAGATATGGTCTGGTCTTATCCACAGGGAGGGTTTAAAGATGTCTATTACTACGGACACGTAAAAAGAATGACTCTTAATGAGCTTCAAAGGATATCCGGGAAAAAATTTGATAAAAAAGAGTTGGAGAGTTTTAAGAACGTTTCTTCAGAGTGGCAAACGTACAACAGTATTTCGGATCAATTCTGGTACCGGGGAGAGGATTTTGACAACTGGTTGATAGACGTACTATTTTTTACTTATAAAACTACCACCACCACCAAGTACAAAAAGAAGTACAGGGATAATGGTTCTTACGGGATAACTGAGAAAGGACACGACTTTAAAAAAACAGATCAAGTTCTTGAAAAAGAGAAGAAACAGGGATATATGGACTACGACATCCTAGAAGACGTAGATGATATATGGTATGAAGGTGCCCTTGTTTTGGGTAGTGATATGATCTTTGGTTACAGAGAGATGACAGACATGGTAAGACCAGAGGGTTATATCAACAACAACGTAATGTCTAACTACATAATGTACGCCCCGGAGATATACCAAGGGAGAATACAGGCACTAGTCGATAGAGTGATCCCGACTGTGGACCAACTTCAGCAGATACAGATAAAAATACAGCAGTTTATAGCCAAGGCCAGACCAAATGGATTAGCTATAAATGTGGATTCATTAGAGGAGGTAGATCTGGGGACCAGCGGATCTTTTGACGTTCTTGAGAACGTAAGGTACTACGATCAAACAGGCAACTTCTTATACTCTAAAAAATTAAATGGTGGAGCATACGATCCCAGTGGAATGCCTATAACAGAGATAAACAACGGAGTTATTGCCGGGTTAGAACAACTTATGAACGCCTATAACTTTCACCTAAATCTCTTTAGGGACTTTATAGGAATACCTATTGGGGCAGACGCTTCTTTACCTGACCCCAGAACCTCAGTTGGCTCACAAGAGATGGGTCAAAACACATCCAATATAGCTACAAGATACATCTTAGAGTCTCAGCTTAAGATGACTCAATACCTAGCCAACGGACTCGCCCTTAGACTCAAAACTATATTCAGATACCCCAACTTGAAAAAAGCCTACATAAACTCTATCGGGAAGATCAACGTAGATATCTTAGACTCATTTAAAAAGCTCCATCTGCATGACTTCGGTATCACTATAAAACTAAAACCCGATGCCCAAGACCGAGCTATGCTAGAGGCAAATATTCAGGCTGAAATTTCTGCGGGTGGTCTGTCTACCACAGATGGTATTGACATTAGAAAGATCAGTAATATATCTGTGGCTAATGAATTGCTTAAAATAAGGAAAGAAAAGCACCTTAAAACTGAGCAGAAGAGAAAATTAGAGGTTATAAATGAGCAAACGAGGGATAACATTGAGACGGCTAAGGCTACCTCTGAAGTTAAAAAAGAGGAGCAGGGTTATATAATAGACGGTAAAATTTCTTTGGAGCTTGAAGAAAGAGAAACTGCCCGATTAAAGATAGACTGGGAGTTAGATGCCAAATTAGACCTTATGGCTCAAGAATACTTCTATCAAACAGGTATAGAGTTATCTAAGGATGGAAATAAAAAATCCGCTGAGAAAGAGAAGGAGGACCGAAAAGATAAGAGAACAGCCATCCAAGCTACCCAACAATCTAAGATGGTTGACCAAAGAAACAAAAAAGGATCGCCTATAGACTTTAATTCATCTCACACCAGTATAACCGGGGAATTAGGTGTAGATGACTTCAGAGTATAGGATAAAAATAAGCATACACTTTATTTACTATTTTTGCAATAAATATAACTAAATCTATCAAAATGACATTATTCAAAAAAGGACAAGGCTCTAACAGGGCTACGCAGATACTCTCAAAGCATGGTGTAAGTGCTCCAGAGGAAAAAACAGAGGAACAACTAGCCGCAGAGAAAGAGGAAGAACAACTAGCAGCAGAGGCAAAAGCAAATGAAGGAAAGGCAGAAGAAGAATTAGCCGCTGAGAAAGCAGTAGCCGAAAAAGCGGCAGCAGAAGCAGCTAAGGCACAAGAAGGAAAGACGGAGGAAGAGATAGCGGCTGAAAAAGAGGCAGCAGAGAGGGCAGAGGCAGAGAAAGCCAAAGCAAATGAAGGAAAGACGGAGGAAGAGATAGCAGCCGAGGCAAAAGAAAACGAAGAAAAAGAAAAGGCAAAGAAAGCAGCAGCGGAAAAAGCTGAGGCAGAAGCCCAAAAAAATAAACCGGTAGAACTTACAGAGGAGTCTATGCTCTCTTATCTAAGCGAGAAGCTTAAAAGAAAAATAGAGAATTGGGACGATCTGACACCAAAGGAGAAAGAAATGGATCCGGAGGTAAAACAAATCTTAGATTGGAAAGAGAAAACTGGTTTATCCCTATCCAAATGGTCTGAGTATAATAAAGACTACTCAAAGGTAGGAGACTTGGAAATAGCGAGAGAGATTCTTGCTCAAAAAAATCCAACGTTTACTGCAGAGGAGCTTAGTTATAGTCTTAAAAGATTCATTTTTGACGAGGACGTTGACGAGGAATTAATTCGAATTCCAAAGAGTATAGCTCTAAAAGAGTATGCTCATAAGGGTAGACAAGAGTTTGAGAAGAACCGGTTAGATTTGAAAGAATCTAAACCACAGGACCCATCTCTTACTCAAGAGCAGCAAGATGACATAGCTTTTGCACAGGAGGCTAAAAAAGGGCAGGAACAATCTGTTCTAGATAATAAGACCTACGGTGAAGACTTAAACAAAGCTGCACTGGCTTTAGATGGTTTAAATCTTAAGTTGACAGATGATTTAACTATAAAATATGATATTCCGGAGGGAGATAAAAAAACCTTGGCGAAATCAATTTTGGAGATGCCTCATTGGCATAATGAGGATGGTAGTATAAATCACAACAACATAGCTTTAGACGGGATAAAAGTTAGAAATTTTGATTCTATTATGGATGCAGTACTTAAACAAGGTATTGCAATCGGAAAGGAAGAGATGATTCAAGGCAAGCCCAATTCAAAAACAGGTCTTGACGAACAATCTCAAGGAGGAGGAGAAACCAAAGGGGGCAATATTAAGGAGGTAGTTGCTAATATAACAGGATCTAACAAACCTAAATTACGTTTTGGACAAAGGACTTCAAAAAAATAAAATTTTAAATAGATAAATAAATGGCATTAGCAGCAGTACCGGCGGTACAGTTAACACCAAGTTCGATAAAGGCACCAGCCCAGACGAACTACATCGATATTTTCGATTACACCAACCAGTTCCAGCCGGACGCATACGAAGAATTAATCTCCATCTATGGTGATCAGTCCCTAACCGGAATGATCTTTAACATGGGTAGTGAGATGCCTATCTCTTCAGATCAATATATCTGGACAGAAAAAGGAAGACTACACACATCCTATGATGCGGTAACCCGTTCAGGGAATGTGTTCACACAAACAGATCACGTATATCGTGTAGGAGAAGTTGTAGCTGTATCTGGAAACGCTAACTCTCAGTTAGGACGTATTACAGCAGTTGCAGCAAACACCTTCACCGCCTTACCATATAAGGCAGCAGGTTGGTCTGTGGGAACCACAGGTATTCAAGCCTTCATTAATCACTCTGAATTTTTAAAAGGTTCGGCGGGTATGGATGGAAGTTTGGAAACTGACTTTACAGTACTTAGAAACAAAACTATTATCGAAAGAGACAACTACTTAGCTAGTGGTTCTGAGATCACTCAAGATTCTTGGGTGAAAACCGATAACGGCGGCTTTGTATGGTACTTACAATCAGAACTTGATGGAAGACGAAGATTCGAAGACCGAATCGAAATGGGAATGTTACAAGGAGAAGAGGCCGAAGCAGGATCAGAGGCCGGTGCAGCCGGATTTGATGGTTCAGAAGGTTTATTTGAATCTGTACGTGTAAGAGGAAATATCTTTGACGGACTAGCTAGTACTCTAGCCGAATGGGATACTATCCTTAAGCGTTTTGACGCACAAGGTAAGATACGAGAGTATATGTTTTATGTAGATAGAGATCAGTCTCTAGCTATTGACGACTTACTAGGTACGCTTAACGCCGGATATTCTGGAGGTATTTCTTACGGAATGTTCGATAACTCTGAAGAAATGGCAGTTAACTTAGGATTCATTGGCTTCCGTAGAGGAACTTATGACTTCTATAAGTCAGACTGGAAAGTACTTAATGACCCAACATTACTCGGCTCTATTGCAGCAGCCGACGGTAAAGTAAGAGGTCTATTAGTACCTTACGGAGACACAGAGGTATATGATGGAACAAGTCCTATGGCAGACCGTATTACTCAACCTTACTTATCAATCAAGTACAGAGTTAAGGGTAATGAAAATAGACGACACAAAACATGGGTTACTGGATCAGTTGGATTAAATGTTCCTACGGATGACAATGACCACATGAGAGTGCATCACCTTGCAGATAGAGGAATTTGTACAATTGGTGCAAATAACTTTATGATTTTTGAAGGAGCGTAGACTAATATGGGGGAGCTAAGTCTCCCCCTTATTTTATATAAATCAAACTAAACTAAATTAAAATGACAGCACGCAAAAAGCTGGACTTAATTGATAAGTCCTACAAAACACTAAGGTACCAACCCTTAACACTTACACTAAAAGTAGGTATAGATAATAACCTACTGATCTACTGTAAAAAGAAAAAAACCCAAAGAGCTATCAGGCATTGCCCTAATGAGCAATCTATATATATAGATGAGCAATCAAAACTCGCTGTAGTACAGCCTATTATCTTTATTAATGGGTTTATAAACACCAAAAAAGAGGATACCATAACTCAAGAATTCTTAGAGGTTCATCCAAAAAGAGGGAAAACCTTTGAATTGGTTGATGTCGGGGCAGACGCAATTAAGATAGTAGATGAAGTAGAACTTATTCTGGACGCTAAAGCTGCGATCAGAGAAAGGGTCAAAGAAGAGGGTGGAATAGAGGAATTAAGAGCAGTAGTCTCTGTTTTAATAAGCAATGTAGGGGAAGCAGCTAAAATGTCTCCGGCAGAGCTTAAACAAGCTGCCTACGACGCAGCAGACACTAACATAAGCCGCTTTGTAAACGACGATGGAGAAGTCACTATTTTTGATGACACCTCTATCAAGAGAAAGGCTATAGCACAACACGCATTTGACTCAGGTATTATCCAAGCCAGCTCTCAAGGAGATAAGATATTGTGGGCAGATAACAAGAACACAATTTGTTTGGTCCCTTCAGGGAAACCTTACCTAGATTTCTTCGCTGAATACTTAGAGGAGGAAGAAGGAATGATGGTGGCAAGAGAGATTGCCAAGAGAGGATAAAATTAGGTTATATCGTTTTTTTGTTGTATACTTGCATTTATTGTCTTTAATTTTAAAATCTAATCAAAATGAATAATATACAAGTAGTTAAAAGAAAATTAGCCGATAAAATTCACTACATTAAAATGTCCATACACGGTGTTGGAGTAAAACAACCTAATACCGATTTAAAAGAGGGACCAATGATTGCCTTTCATACTCCGGAATCAAATGAGGAGGAATGGGGGATTATTCAAGATATTAATAAAGAGTTTTTTAATACAGTTGATAAGATTATAGATAAGAATAAGGGAAAATATTTAGAGTCCTTAGTTAAAAGACATCTAGGTGTAGATGAATTTGGACCTAAATATATTAACCTTTACTAGAGGATAAAATAAAAACAGCATGCACTAGACGAGCCCCTTAATCGGGGCTTTTCTTTGTCTGATATTTTTTTCGTACTTTTGCTCAATAAACAGTACAAGATGATAGATGAAGTATTTCAAGTATTAAAAACGATAATCAATAAAGAATTGAGGGGTAATTTGACTCCATCGGAGTTTAACTTAGTGGCTAAACAAGTACAGGACAGTATATTCAGAGGGTATTTTGAGGATGCCAACAGGGATAAGAACAAGGAAAATAGGGGGCAGGTAAATCAGAACTACGCTAACCTCTCTTTCATACAAAGACAGAGAATAGATGAGTTTTCATTTACTGCAGGATTAGCTTTAACTGCTCCAACTGATCCACCACCAGCTTACTCTATATTTACCCTACCTGCAGATCTGTACCTGATAAAACACAGGGGGATCTCTTCTGGAAACAATATTATAGACGAGGCTCAGGGTTCACATCTTTTATCTATGATCTCATCTTCTGTGGCACCAAGTAGTACTTTCCCGGTTTATGAGAGACAAGGAAATCTGCTTAGAGTGTATCCTAATACTATACTTGTAGCCGACTGCAGGTATTTGAGAAATCCTTTGGATCCTAAGTGGACATTTACTGTAGTAAGTAATTCTGAGTTATTCAACATAGCAGCAGGAGATTTCCAAGATTTTGAACTCAACACCTCAGAATTTTCCAGAATAGTTATAGAGATGTTGTCTTACTTCGGTATTAATATCCGAGAGCCGGAAGTAGCTAAGTATGCAGAGGCCCTTAAAAGAATAACAGAGGTAAAAGAAGAAGCCTAACAATTAAAACAAAATAATATGCCAACATCAGGCTCTACAAATTTGGATTTATATTATGATGATCAACAACAGTTTGGCCAGCATCAATATGTAACCATTAAGGACATAGTAAATAATTTTGTGTACGCTCAGGACGACGGTTCTTGGGTCCAAAATGCAGATAGAAACAGGGTACTCTTTCACGCCAAAAGAGGAGTACAAGAGTTATACTACGACTCTGTGAATGAGATCATCTCTATAGAAGTAGAGTTAAATCCGTCACTAACTATAGCACTCCCACATGATTACGTACAATATGTAATGATATCTTGGGTTGATGACTGTGGTAAGAAGCACCCGCTGGCTATAGACAACTCCAGCAACTTGGCCAAATCCTATCTACAGGACAGTAATTATGACTTCTTATTTGACGGTAATGGGGATATACTGGAAGGATCTCACATACAGGATGTAATAGGGTGTTCTCCAAAAAAAATAGACTTCAGCGTAGATGATATAAACACCATTATAACGCCTTTATATAGTAGATCCGGACCATTCAACACCAACAGGTCTAAGATTTTTCCTAATGGAAGTTACAGAATAGACAAGGACCGGGGGGTTATTCAGTTTTCCTCTACTGTAGACGGTAGAATTATAGTGCTGGACTACATAAGTGACGGTCTGTTTCAAAGAAGCGACAGCGAGATAAGAATACATAAATTTGCAGAAGAAGCCATGTACGCTTACATCTATTATATGCTTGTCAACAGAAAAATGCTTGTTCCGGAGAGAGAAAAAGCTAGAGCCGAGAGACAATGGTGGAATAATAAACGTATCGCCAAGAGACGGATCAAGCCTATCAGATACGAAGAAATCAGACAGGTACTTAAAGGCAGCAGCCGGTGGATTAAAGACGCTTAAATGGCAGAGAATAAAAAACTTTTTTTCGAAAGGATGGAGAAGGATTTGGACAGCAGGTTGTTACCTGATGGCCGATATCGAGATGCCCTAAACTGGAAGATGTCCACTTCTTCTGGATCAGATGTGGGAGCTATGGAGAATAGCCTGTCTAATAAAAAACTTACCAACTTCACATTAGGGGCTTTTCCTAAGACTATAGGAATGTTTGCTGATAATACAGACAATAAAATATATTGGTTTGTAGTATCGGACACACTTGACTCTGTCTTAGAATACCACGAAGATACAACGTTGGCTTCCATAGTTGTACAAGACGCTTCAGGTGGTATCCTTAATTTTAACAAGGATTTTTTTATAACCGGGGTAAACCTAATAGTTGACAGCGATAACAACACTCGGTTCCTTTGCTGGACAGATAACTTAAACCCCCCCAGATGTATTAACATCGATAGGGCTAAAACCTATGGACTTACCGGTTTTGACGCCGCCGACATTTCTCTGGTAAAAGCTCCCCCACTAGTTCCTCCAGTGATCAACTTATCCAACACTCCCGGAGTTGAAGAGAACAACATTAAAGAGAGATTCCTAAGAATTGCGTACCAGTATCAATATCTGGACGGAGAATTTAGTGCTTTCTCACCCTTTACAGAAACAGCCTTTTTACCGGGAGTATTTAATTTTGATTTTGCCCTAGCTTCTAATGAGGGGATGGTTAATAAATTTAATAATATAGACATAGCCTTTAATACAGGTTCAGATATAGTTAAAAGTATAAACCTAGTATTTAAAGAGTCCGGAAGCAGTGTAGTATTCCTTATTGGAAACTTTAATAAATCAGATGAAGGCTGGACAAATAATTTAGAAGTAAACCAATCATTTGCTAATAATAAGGTCTATGAGGCCCTACCTGATGATCAACTATTAAGAATCTTCGATGCAGTGCCCTTAAAGGCACAAGCACAGGAGGTAATTGGAAATAGGTTGCTTTTTGGTAATTACACTGAAAACTTTGATATAGAAACCGCCAATGGGACCAGAATACCTATAACATTTTCCCTGCAGAAAGATACTACCGCTATCTCCAACGAGGTTGGTACAAAATCCCTTAAGAGTAACAGGGACTATGAAATAGGTATGTTTTACAAAGAGGATGCAGGGGGGAGAATGACTACTGTACTAGTTAGTCCGGATAATACTATATTCTTTCCAAATTCAGACAGTATCAAGCAGAACAAAATAAAGGTTACTATACCCCATGAGGCTCCGGCTTTTGCTGATAAGTACGGTTTTTTTATAAAACAGTCGAGGGTAGATTATGATACCCTTGTACCTACTCGTTTTTATGAAGATGGCATCTATGTTTGGATAAATTTAGAAGGAGACGAAGTAAATAAAATATCTAAAGGAGACTTTTTATATGTAAAATCTGATACAAAAGAAATATTAGATGGTACAGTACAAACCAGAGTTCTGGAAATAAAAGATCAGGATGAAAATTTCCTAGAACTCCCTGCCGTAACAACTGTAGAGCAATTAGCGGGAACTTATTTTAGAGTTAAACCTACGGATTTTAGATTAAATATATCTGATTTTGATTTTTACACCTTTGAGTCTCTTGATAATACACAGACCAGTAATAATAACCCCATTAGATCAGAGGTTGATGTTGTAGAAAAAGCGGTTTATTATGGTACGACAGGTTTAGATGATTTAACACAGAGTGGTACTTACACAGGCTCATTAGATATAAGGTATATTATAAACATAGTTGATGCAGCACCTTCTCCAGATACTTTTGAGTGGAGTGACGACGATGGGTCATCTTTCACTGGTCCCATTGGAATAACAGGTGGAGCACAACTAATGAATAATGGAGTTAGTGTCACTTTTGGAGCCATAGATGGTCACGATGCAACAGACACTTGGATAGTTAGTGCCAAGGCAGTAGCCGACAATGGGTTTGGAACTGATGAAGACAACAGATCATACTCTATGTTTAAATCACTTCCCTCTAATGGAAATATAAACATAGACGATGTTATACAGGGTGGAGCACAAATAACTATAGAGTTTATTGAATATGTTAATAACACTAAGGTTCAGGACGTAAATAAAACATTTACATCTAGTCAGAGGTACGTTAATCTGGAGGAGTGGTTTGTTAGAGATAATATAATAAACAACTTAGGGACACTAGTTGATGCAAACATATGGTTCAGAAGAGGTGAAGCATCTCCCGCAGGAGGAAACAGATTTTTTACGCAGGATGCCACAGAGGATATGACTATGATAGTACGGTCTCAAAATACAGAGGGGGCCAATCAGATAATTACAGGCTACAGTAAATTAGAGATACTTCAATCTGATCAACACGTAATATTTGAGACTATACCACTTAACGATGATTCTCAATTCTTCTTCGAAATAGGTAGAACCTATAGTATTGATGGAAGTAGAAACCACCTTGGGTTTGATGCAGGGGATACAAGTCAAAGTGGATTAACAAACGCTCAGATAATACTCCCAGTATTCAACTGCTTTGCTTGGGGAAATGGGTTTGAGAGCTATAAGATAAAGGATCTGTTCAACGCTAAATCTATGAAGATAGATAGCAGACCTTTGGATACAATACCTGATTACAGACAGAATGTAAGAATAGCGGATCTGACCTACAGCAAACCATACGAACAGACTACTAATTTTAATGGGTTGAACGAATTTAATCTGTCTACAGCTAATTTTAAATCTCTCGACGACAAATACGCCTCTATACAAAAACTATATTCAACAGACACAGATTTAATAGTATTCCAAGAGGATAAAGTACATAAGATCTTATTCAGCAAGGACGTACTGTTTGACGCCGATGGAACCGGGAATATTCGAGAGAGTAGTAAGGTATTGGGACAAGAGGTAGCCTACGCCGGAGAATACGGTATATCTATAGAACCAGAAAGTTTTGCCCAGTATGGGAACTTCAGATACTTTACAGACTCCAGAAGAGGTGTGGTCTTAAGACTAGCCGAAGACGGAATTACGGAGATATCTCAAAACGGGATGATAAGTTACTTCAGAGACAGTTTCTTAGAGACCAAGGGAGGTAAAAAAATAGGGGCCTATGATCTGTTTAATAAGCAGTACGTATTGTCTGTAAACAACACTGCCACCGTAGCTTTACAAACAGTTCTTGCAGGGACTACTATAGAGATGTTATCTTTAGGTGCAGATCCCCTCATTTTTATCTCTAAGGTAAGAGCCTCTACCGGGGACGTACTTATAAACTATGATGTTACAGGAACAATAAACGTAACAGTAACGGAGGAGGGAGTTCTTTCAGATTTAGGAAATATTACGGGTACAGGTACCTTGAATTATAGTAGAACTGATGACACCGTAACCGAGTTAACAATAACTATTGATGATGTAAGTGCTGCCCCGTCTTTCACTATCACGATTCCAGAGCCGGTTGATGTACTTGCTGCGGTAGTCGCTGCAGGAGACGCCCTGAGTATATTCAGAAATAAATCAGATGATATCAATGTACTGTTCAACGACACCTTTGTAGACCCTGTTACAGTTACCATAACCACTCCACCAGTTAAAGGTACGGCTATGGTAAACTCTAACCAGACGATAAACTATATTCACGGTAACGCAGATTTACTACCAGATGTGCTTACTTACCAGATAGATGACGGAACCACTACGGCCACCGAAGATGCAAATATCACTATTTTAGTAGATGCTTCCGGGGGACCAAATGGAATAGCCTTTAACCTGTCTACCAAATCCTTCTTCTCTGATATAGGAAGTGGGGAGGGTGCCTGTGATTTTACAATAGATGACGTTAAATACCACAATGGTCTTGGTGTATATCCGGTATCAGGGGATACTGTCTACAATGAGTTGGGTATAACCACTTTGTTTGCGGGTGGCGGTAAGTACTACGCAATAGATGGAGGAAAAACAATTAAAATCTCAGATGCCGGGGTGGTTGACGACCTATGGTTATGTGGCATTGACACTGTTTAACCTACCCATATTTTGTCCTTTAAGACTAGATAAATTACGTGCTTAGAAACCCCAAATATTTTCCCTATATCACTATATACCATATTTGGATTATTTTTTCTTATCTCCCTTATATTCTCAGCTTTTTTAGAATTGAGTTTTACTAACCTTGTATTTCGACTTTGTTCTTTTCTGGTGGCCCATTTACAATTATTAGGAAAGTATCCTCTATTATTATCTACTCTTTCTATAGTAAGATCTTCCTGATATTTATTGTTTATAGCCCAATTATAAAAACTCATAAAGTCTTTTTTCCATTCATTACATACAAAGATACCACGCCCCCCATAATAATTATAAGCCATATTATTTTTGTTATGGCATCTTTTTATCATATTATGGTATATATTATATATCCTTGTTTTTGATAAACCGTGTGTTGTATTCCTTTTTAATAACTTCTGTTTTCTTAAACAACCACAATTTTTAGTATTTTTACTTTTTATGTTTCCTATCTCAGTTTTGAACACGTTTCCACAAAAACATTTCCATTGTGCTTTTCTGGACCCCTCCGAAGGAACCTCTTTAATAAAAGTTATACCATTAATAACTTGACCTTTTTTATACTCTATTCTGTTTGGCATTTTAAACGAGTTTTAGTGATGAACGAATTAAAAAGAAATGCGTCAACTCCCCTCGTTCTTAGAAGCTGTCCTACAAGAGCAACCAAGTAGTTAGACACATTTGCAAATGTAAGAAAAATAAACGAGACTTTTTTAACTATCTTTGTAGAATGGCAGAATTAATTCAGTACACGGTTTCCTTTGACGAAAAAATTAAAGGTTTTTCTTCCTTTCACTCTTACATCCCGGACTGGATGACCGGTCTGAACAACCGTCTTTACAGCGTGAGTGGGGGACAATTATATATGCACGATGATACTGACAACCTAACCAGAAACACTTTCTATGGAACAGCCTTTAACTCTGAGCTTATAACCATTATAAATGAGAACCCATCTGATATCAAAGTAGCTAAGGCTATTAATACCGAGAGCAACAAAGCC
>SDBT01009328.1_pt1 | contig 15940 bp, 7 predicted proteins | sample 2277101 | NCBI WGS metagenome assembly SDBT01 (sample SAMN10404973, study PRJNA504765) | marine sediment metagenome | isolation source: marine sediment core GS10_PC15, 103 cmbsf | place: Arctic Ocean: Southern Knipovich Ridge | collected 2010 | reverse complement strand
CACCCCAACCCGAACATGCGAGTAATTGATCGAACGATGCTCAGCGGTACGTTCACAACAGGCGAAGCGGTTGTTGGAGACTCATTGGAAATCACAGATATTACTCCGTATCTGACTTCGCTAGAGATTACCGATGCTTCGAATTACGTTCTCGACGAAGATTTCGAAGTCGGTGAAACAGTCACGGGACAAACTTCTGGTGAGACGGCAACCGTGGGTGTGTGGACTCCCGCTCCAGTTGGCAATCCAGGATCGGTGCTGACCGTTATCAATGAGAGTGGCCCGTTCACAGCGGGTGAAACTATTACAGGCCAAACGTCAGGGTTCTCAATCACAGAGGCCGGTCAAGTGACCATCGACGCTGACTTTGATTTGGGAGAAACGGTGACGGGTCAATTGTCAGGAGCGACAGGCGTTGTTCTTGAATGGACCCCGGCTGGTTTCTTAGAGGCGGGCAGCGAATTGATCTTGGGAGAAATCGTCGGTGGACCATTTGATGACGGTGAAGATATTGTGGGCAACACGTCTGGCTCAGAAATCACCGTTGACGTGATCGTTGAAGTTGGGACAGAAGGTACGATTGATGCTGACGAGCTACCGGCCGCGGGCGAGAGTCAGATCATTATGTTTACCAGTGGTGAGTTTAGACCGGGCGAAGTAATGATCGGTCAAAGTTCAGGTGCCACGGCGCGGGTCGATTCGCTCAGCAGTTTGCTCTATTCAGACGGTATGCCATGGCGAGACATCATAGTTAGAGACTTTGCACGCAACATGCCTGTGGCTGAGGGAATCCTATGTGTACCGACAGACACACAGGAAGTCCTGAGTGATGCAGGTTATCCAAATGAAGATGTCGGTGGGCTGGATGGCTCCGGCCCGACGGACTAAATAACTCTACGGAGAGAAGGTAATATGGCTCGATGCGAACCATTTAGGTGTGACTTTAGACGATTCTTGGCTGAGAAGTTCAGGGAGTTGTTCGGTCTAGACACAGGCGACAACTTCTATCTCATGCTTTCAAGGGTAACGTCTTGGGAACTTGAACCCACCGACCCCGGTGCGGACGATAACAATCCTCCGTTCAACGTGGATTCGGTGAAGTCAGAGAACGAAGCCTGGGAACAGGCCTTCGGTTTCAAGCGAATCGGTGTTGGTGATGTCGTTCTAGTGGTCCCACGAATCAATTGGGAACCAGGACGAGTGTTCGACCAGTACGATGACGATGTAGCTTTGTTCGATCCAGACGACCCCAAACAGTTTTACGTTTTGGTTGACGGTCGAGATGTCTACAAGTGCTTGGGTAACAACTTCGGTGGACTCTCCACCGAGAAACCAACCGGTACATCTACCGAAGCATTCGTGCGACCCAACGACCTATACCGTTGGAAATTCCTATACCGTGTACCTGAGGACCTGCGTGATTTCTTGACAGAAGATTTCATGCCAGTAGAATTCATTCGGGGTGAAGGGTTGCTGCCCGATGAGAGACAGCTACAATTCAATGTGCAAGAGGCAGCGATCAACGGGTCGATTGACTTCATTGATCTTATCAGCCCGGGCGATATCGAACCACCATCATATCCGTTCAGCGTACCCGCTAACGTGAATCAGTTCGTGCAGCGTAGCGAGAACGCTATCGAAGATACGAACACGATTGTCAGCTTTCCTGCTGTCGGTCAGGTTGAATTGAACGTCACCGCTAGTGTTGTGAACGGTGCATATGATAACATGGTCTTGCGAATCATTAGCGGCACGGGTGACGGCGAAGAAAGAATCATCGTCAGCTATGACGGTCCCACCCGAACAGCAACACTCAACACATCATTCTCCGCCAATGTTCTCACGGGCGACAGTTATGAAGTCAAGAGCCGTGAAATGAAGGGTGCATCTATTCTGAGTCAAGTCAACGACGTGTTCAACGGTTACGTTGTCACCATCGTTTCTGGACCGGGAATCGGTCAGGAGCGTGAAGTCGTTAGCTATGATGGTGTTAGTCAAATCTTTACTTTGGCAGAAGCATGGGAAGCTGACTTGGTTGCAGATGCAAACCCGGCGCTATCGAGCTTCTATACTATCACACCAAAGGTTACGATCACTGGTGACGGCGAAGGTGCAACAGCATCGTCGGTTGTAAACGCCGAGGGAGTTCTCACACGAATCAATGTGGTAAATCGAGGCAGCAATTACACACGCGCCAATGTTGAGCTTACCCCTCTGTTCCCGTTAGGTTCGCCAGAGCCGGCAGTTGCCGAAGCTGAAATTTCTCCACCGGGAGGTCACGGTTCGAATGCTGTGAAGGAGCTTTGTGCTAGACGAGCCCTCATTGTGGTTCGCACCGACCAAGATGAATTGGGAGTGTTCCAGGTAGCAAACGATTTCCGGCAATTCGGTATTGTTCGCAACCCGGTTCTGAACGATGGAACTGGTACAATTGCTGGTGAGGAAATCCCACCAGAGCTAAGAATCGAAGTTGTTTGGGATGGTTTCAACGCATTGCTCACTGGCTCATTCACGATCGGTGAATTCTTGATCGGTGACGAGAGTGGTAACGTTGGTGAAATCACTGAATGGGAACCTGATGGTTCGGGTGAAGCTGGTACGTTGGTGATCCAGAATGCAACCGACAAAGATTTTGTTTTGCCTGAGGGTGCCAACCCCGGTGAGTTTCTACACCAGTTTGATGGGACTCCGGTATTCACGGGCACAGATATTGCGACTGTGAAATTGGTGTCTGAGCTTCCGCTGAACTCACCTGAAACTTATCGACAGTCATGCCAGATCACACTTCAATCAGACGGTACTGTTGCTGGTCAACTGAACGACGATTCGTTCACGTTAGACCGCATCGCTAAAGGTCAGAGCGAGCTTCAGTTGGCAGATGCTTCTCTATATGTTTCGGGTGAGGATCTACTCTCCAGCGAGACAGTCACAGGACAATCGTCAGGTGCTACCGGAACAGTAGTTGCATGGACCCCCGCCTCTGTGGGAAGTCCTGGATCAGTGGTTTCTCTGAGCGGCGTTTCCGGTACTTTCTTGGACGGCGAAGTGGTCACTGGTGGTACGTCAGGTTTCTCGATCACAATTGATATCGGCGGTCAAGTCGATTCCACAGTTGAAGCTATCATCGTGCAATGGGAACCAGCAACCGACGGCTTGACCGGTGTTCTCAGCTTGGTTGGTGTTGTGGGAGACTATGATATCGGAGAACTGATTGACGAATTTGATCCCGTGACAGAGATAACAATACCCGCTATTGGGGAAGTTACTGCAAAGAGTGACCCGGAACTGGTTCATACTTCTGGAGAACTGTTATACATACAGAATGTAAAGCCCATTCAGCGTGACATTGAGCAGGCTGAGGAATACAAGATCCTCGTTGAATTCTAAGGAATTGGTGCATGGTTAGTACGCTCGACTTTAATGTAAGCCCCTACTTCGACGACTTCGATCCGGACAAGAAATTTCTCCGGATGCTGTATCGTCCCGGGTTCGCCGTGCAGGCGCGGGAGCTTACACAAATCCAAACTATTCTGAATGACCAGATTGACAAGTTTGCCTCCCACATCTTTGAGGACGGCAGCAAGGTCATCGGTGCAAACATCGCGGATCAGAACGTCACGTTCCTGCGGGTTGACCCGCAATTCGCCACTGTTGATCTAGACCTTGAGCAATTCATCGGCTTTGAAATCGTAAGCGACACTGACTCCGATCTCGTAGCGACCGTGTACCATGCGATCGGGGAAACCGGTGACGATCCCTATGTGATTCTATTCATCGAATACACCAGCACCGGTGCTACAGACGAATTCCAACCTGGCGATGTCATCTCGAAAGTAAGTGACCCAACAAACCACAAAGCAACGGTCAAGAGTACTCTGCCAGCGGCGGACAACATTGCTATAACTGGCGACGCCATCATGGCGTCTATTGCTGAAGGAATCTTCTTCGTTGAAGGGTTCTTTGTTCTGAACGATGCTCAGCGAGTTGTGCCTTTCAGACCAGCAGTTAGTCCTGCTGACGACCCGGCTCCTGTAAATGTTCGGTTGTTCTCGGGCATCAATGCTCGCGTCGGTTTCGATCTCGTTGAAGATGTTGTAACCTCTAACGACGATACTTCACTACTCGACCCTGCGTTTGGTTCACCCAACTTCAATGCTCCTGGCGCTGACCGTTTCCGCATTCGGTTGTTGATTGACTTTAGGTTGTTCCCTGATACCGCTGAGACACCAACCGAATTCTCTGATGAAAACTTCGTCGAGTGGCTGCGAATCCGCAGAGACATTGTTGTTCTGCAAGCTGTTCGCCCCGACTACTCTGCTCTTGAGAATGAAATTGCTCAGAGAACAGAGGAGATCAACGGTAGCTTCACGGTTCGACCCTTTACCCCTGACGTTCGTCCCCATCTCAAGAAGGATTTGTGGACTCTCAATGTTTCTTCGATCGTAGGAACGTTCCAGGTTGGTGAAACGATCACCGGCGGCACTTCGAACGCGACCGCTCAGGTAGATTTCATTGGCAGCTTTACGTCAGCACCCACCGATCAAATTGAAGCAATACGAATTGTGGGAACGTTTATCGACGGTGAGACGATCACCGGTGGTACTTCGACAGCAACGGCAGTCATTGATGCTTCAGGTGTCGAGTTGGTAGAAGATACCGAGGGCGTCTTTACTCTCGCCCAAGGTGGAGAAGAGGACAAGATTGCGTTTGGTCTTGAAGCAGGCAAAGCATTCGTTCATGGATTCCAGTTTGCGAATCTTGAAACAGAATTTGTCAAGGTTGACAAGGGACGCGACACTAACGAGGTTTCCGGCTTCAACATCAACACCACCTTTGGTAACTATGTTTTGGTTGATTCTCAAGGTGATACATCGTTCGAAAACTGGAACTTGGTGTTCGATATGGACACCGTTGACGTAGTGAATCTGCTCGATGCAGGTAGTGTGCAAGTTGGTACGGGGCGAGTTCGCCAAATTCAACGCGACAGTGCCGACGCTTATCGAGTCTATCTCTTTGACACGACCTTTGATAGCGGCAAGAGCATTATTGATGTCCGCGAGATCAACGATGCTGCAACTCTGTTCTGGTTCGTTAGAGAACCCGAAGGTATCGACCCGTCAATCGTGAACCGACTGGGCAACCCTGCAACTATTCTTTTCGAATCGAACCGCAACACTCTTGTTTTCCCGGTTCCGGTCGGTCAGTCAACGGCTGAGTTTTCTAAGACTGACTGGAGAAGTCAGCAGCAATTCACTGTTTCGTTGAACGCTTCTGGAATTGGCTCGGTATCAACCGGAAGCCCTGACATTCGATTTGTCGGTGGCAATCCTACCGTCGTTGATGGAAGTGACCTTCGGTTCTATACCGTTATTGATCCTATCACCGCAGACATTATTGATATGTCAGTGGGTGCTAATTCAATCGTAACAAACAACAACTTGCCGTTCTCGAACGGGCAGGTTACTCTTACTCTTGACACCCCTTCAATAACTAGTCAGAGTGTGACTTTGATCGCAACTCTGGAAGTCAACGATGCAGGTGGCACCGAACCCACCATTCGCCGCAACAAGGTATTGCAGAAGAATTTCACGGTTCCAACCGACATCAACTTGGTTGCTGACTTGATTCTCAAGGGTGGTGGTTCGATTGCAACACCGGTTGCTGGCGCTCTTACTGATAACTTCGATTTCGTAACTCCCGAGCTTATCACTCTGCCGTCGGGTACTGCTACGCTAGACCCCGCTGGTACGATCGTTGCTGAGCTTTCGTGGACATACGCTCTAGGTGATGTCGGAACTGTTGCTGACTTCGTCCCAGGAGAAGTAGCCACCGGAGGAACTAGTGCCTCGACCGCTATCGTCAACTGCGATTTCATTGATGTCGATGCAAGTACGACCCTGGCAGCCGGCGACCCCGGTCCACAAATCTTCTTTGCTGGCGAATATGTTTTTCAGGGTGCCACGTTTGCCACCGCCACCGCCGTCGCGGTTGCATTGAGCCCAACCTCATTCAGATTCGTCCAGGGGCAATTCGACGATAACGTTATTATTACAGGTCTATCTTCGAATGCTACGCGAAGGTTCTTCGTCACGACGGCATCGGGCTTCAGTGTCTATCGCGCCGCGATGTATGACATGAACATTAGCACAACGGGTGTGTTCAGCGAAAACGAAGAAATCACGTTTAGCTCATCGTCCAATGTTATCCAACTACAAACGGTTTTCAACTACCGAACTATTGCTCTGTTCACTCTCGACACCGGCGCAGATGTCTTTGCGATCGGCGATACGATCACCGGTGCCCTAAGTAATGCAACAGCAGAAGTAATCGCTGTTACGCTCAAAGGTAATGTTCCTCTATCAGACATCTTTGGTGTGGTTTCTATCACTGACGCGGCCGGCGGCGGCGCAGATGTAACCCCTGCATTCTTCATTGATCCAGGACAGCGTGACAATCTTTACGATCATGCTACCATTGAGTATGATCCGCTTAGTGGAAGTTCAGCGATTCAGCCGGTTAGAATGGTTGTCAACTACTTCGAGCATAGCGGCGATGGACCCTTGTATATCAACTCATACACTCACGCGAGTTCGAATATTCGCTTTGAGGATGTTCCATTGTATACCAGTCCGCAAACCGGGTTCACCGTAGCTTTGCGTGATAGCATCGACTTCCGTCCTATTCGAGATCCAGCAGGGGTGATTCAGAAGGTATTCTTGCCACAAGCTGGTCAAGCATTCGACGCCACTTATGAGTTCCATATTCCCCGAATCGACAAGATTATTCTTCGCAAAGAACAACTGTTCGATGTCATCCGTGGAATTCCAAGCCTTGAAGCAGAAATTCCAGCAGACGAACCTGAAGCTCTGACGCTATACGTCATCTCTATTCCGCCATACACATACAACGTTCAAGATGTGTCACTTCGTTATATTGAGAATAAGCGATACACGATGAGTGATATCGGTGGTATTGAACGTCGAATTCAACGACTTGAGTACTACACATCTTTGACATTGCTCGAACGAGAAGCTGACGCTCTGCCCATTCCTGACGACGCCGGCGACAATCGGTTCAAGAGTGGACTTATTGTGGACTCGTATCAGGGTCACAACGTCGGTGACGTTTTGAATCCGGATTATGATTGCGCCATTGATCCCGAGGAAAAGGAACTTCGTCCACCATTCATTGATAGAATCATTGAATTGGCTGAGGATGTAGGTGGCACCAGCAACATTGCTGTTTCAAGCGATGGTCTTGTAACTATGTCATTCACCCCAACCGATTTGGTGTTCCAGCCTCTGGCAAGCACAGCTATTAGTGTGAACCCCTTTGATGTTGTCAACTGGATGGGAAGCATGACGCTCACCCCACCGTCTGATATTTGGATCGACGTTGAGCAGCGACCACAACTTCGGGTCAATCTTGAAGGCGAGAACGACGCCTGGGCTGCAATTGCTACCGCAGCAAATGGTGCTTTGCCTAACGGTTTCGGTACATCTTGGGGTGGTTGGGAAGCCAACTGGACCGGTAGAACCGAACGTCGTCGAACGTTCCGCCGAACAAGTCGGCGTCGTCTCAGTGCTCCCCACGCTTCGCGGGCTCCTGATGGTGTCATGCGTTTGAAGGTTGAGCAGACGACACAAACAATTGAACGTACCGTTGAAACTGTCACCGGTCGTGAGACACGACAAGGTATCACAACCCGCGTTGTGCCCGAGAGAATCGAAAGATCAATAGGCAATCGTGTAGTCGATGTCAGTATTCTGCCGTTCATTAGACCGCAAGATTTGGTAATCAATGCCGCAGGCATGAAACCCAACACGCAGGTATTCCCATACTTTGATTGCGTTGAAGTATCCGGCCGCTGCACACCGTTTGGTGGTGCCCAGGGCGATCCCATTACCACCGATTCGGCTGGTAAAGTTGTCAACCTGACGTTTAACATCGAAGCGGGTAGATTCAGAACCGGCGATCGTTTGTTCCGTCTAACCGACGAACCAAACAACATTGTTGCCAATGCTTTGACTTCTTCGGAACAGATGTGGAATGCTCAGGGTCTATTGCAGAGTCGTGAAGAAGCAATCGTTTCAACTCGCGTTCCTGTTCTTCGTCGTCAGTCGGTCACTCAAAGTCGTCCGGCCCGCGATGTGCGAACCCGCGACCGAACAGTAGAATCTCAGACCAGAGTCCGTTGGGTTGACCCACTAGCACAGACATTCTTGGTTGATAGCAACTTGTTCCCGAACGGAGTGTTCGTGACCAGCCTTGATTTGTTCTTCCGAGCAATACCTGTCAACTCAAGCATCCCGGTTACGATTCAGCTTCGGCCGGTCGTGAACGGTTTCCCGCACTCCGCGGCTGTTATCCCGTTCTCAGAAGTAAGTCTTGAGCCATCGGCTGTGAACATCAGCGACACTCCTGATCCATCTGATTCGAACACCGTAACAACCTTTGAGTTCTCGTCTCCCGTGTTTCTTGCAGGTGGTCAAGAGTATGCGATTGTCATTCTTTCGAATAGCAATGAGTACCTGACATACGTTGCCACGATCGGTCAAGATCAGTTGGGCACCGAGGACAGAATCTCCGCACAACCATACGCGGGTTCGTTGTTCCGTTCGCAGAACGCTTCAACATGGACTCCCGATCAAACATCCGACTTGATGATGCGTCTGAATCGTGCCCAATTCGACACTGGTTTGGTTGGTCAAATTGATTTTAGAAACGTCTTAGCTACCAACATGCAGAGTACCCCACCGGCAACTCTGTCCGACACAGCAGGAATCAACGAGCTATACTTGATGGCAAATCAACTTGAGTTCCCAGATTCTAACTTGACGTATTCGATTGACACAGATGACGATGGTATTCTGACCGGTCAATTCAGAACAATCTTGTCTAACCAGAGAGAAAGATTCAATGAGAAGCAAAGAGTCTTGATGACCACACCAGCGGCGTCTTTGATTCTTCGAGCAACATTGACTTCTGCTGACGATGCAATCTCCCCAGCGATTGACCAATCGCGGTTGGGTATTATTGCGATCGAGAATAAAGTCAACGACAATCGAAATACGAACACCGAAGAACCGACCTACAACGGCGAACTTGAGCCAAGTGCTTTCCCTGCTCACGATACCGAAGTAGTTCCAGACGATGGATTCAATGGTCCGATCTCCCGCTACATCACTCGTTTGGTGACACTGGAGCCTGGTTTCGAAGCCAGTGACATGCGAGTATTCTTGACGGTCAACAAACGAATCGAAACTGAGATTCAGGTATTCATAAAGCAACAGACGCCCGAGGCAGAAGGTGACTTCCCAGACGAACGGTATCTTCAATTGAACCCGGTCGAGGATCAAATCTCTCAAAACGATGACGATTTCCGAGAAATTGAATACCGTCTGCCTACTGAGTTGCCAGAACCGTTCAGTAAATTTGTAATCAAAGTGACGCTGTATTCTAGCAGCGACTCGGTAGTACCGAGAGTAAGGGACTTGCGAGCAATCGCGGTGATCTAATCATGGCAAAGAAGAAGGCTAAAGCTCAGACTCCAGAGTTGGTAGAGGTTGAAGGTCGCAAGATGGTGCGTGACATGCACTCGAAAGCTATTTTGAATCGTGACGTGACCGCACGCAATGCTTACTTGCAACGTCGAGCGAATCGCCGAAGCCGACAGATCGAAGTAAGTTCCCTGAGAGTTCAGGCACAATCACAGAATCATGAAATTGCGGAACTGAAAGCACAGTTGGCCGAGCTAAGTAAATTAGTAAAGCAGAAAACCACTACCCGCCGAAAGAAGTCCGAGGATAGCTAATGGCCATTGACCTAATCAATATTAATAACATCGTCCTCGCAGACGACTTTGAGACTTGGCTCGATAGAACGAACGAAGTCATTGATGCATTGAACCCATTGCAGCTCTATGACTTCTACGATAACTTCTATAACACGGGCGACGGTGTTGCTCCAACTATTCCGGGTTACACTGGTCTAGCAGACTTGACCGAGGCAACAACGCTCGGTCTGAAGATCACGCGAGACATTCGTTTCCTTGGTGACATGCTGATCGAAATTATTCCCGAAGCACCTTTGGGGTTCAACAGCATCACAGGTCGATTGGCATTCGTGTTCACTGGACCTAATGCGCCCCCATTGCTCGGCACATCTTGTTCGCCTCCCGATCGAGTTGAACGGAACGACTTGTTCATCGTTTATGACTTCGATGCCAACGTAACGAAGATTGTTGAAGCCGAGGACATGCTTCCTCCGATCATTCGATGCGACCACCAGTTCGGTGAAATCGGTACACCAGTGACCATCACGATCAAGGGTGACTTGGTTGTTGACGGCACACAGACAATTCTCAGCACAACGAATGTTTCTTCTTTGGACAACAACATTGAACTCAATGCTCTAAATGCTTTGGAGCTGATTGACAATACCAATTACGTTTCTGGTGAAGATTTCGTCAATGGTGAAAGCGTTTCGGGTCAAACTACAGGTACATCGGCACAGGTTGTATCGTGGACTCCTGCTCCGATTGGAAACCCCGGCTCGGTGTTGGTCGTAACCAATACTGCTGGTGTCTTTGTAGATGGAGAAGATGTACTCGGTGGAACAGGTGGTGCCCTGATTACCATTGGGAGTCAAGCTCCTCCGATCCCGACGCTTGCTGCCGGTGACGATACTATAGCCAACAACGGTGGTATCTGTTTGCTCTCAACCGATTTGTTCGGTGGTTACTGCATTCGATGGAAGGACACTGGCGACCGATGGTTCGTCAACGACGCAGGTTGGGAAGTCGATCAGAACTTCAATGTGTTTACGACAGCAGTTGAAACGCAAACCGGTGTCTTGGATCTACAAGGCGGTGGTGGTGGTCCTTATCCCCTGATCGTGTCCATGCGGTCCACGATTGATCCCAACTTCCCAGGTTCCGACGATCATTGGGAGTTCCGGCATCGGGCGAACCCGACTGTATTGCCGTTTGGCTATCCACTAAACAACTATCCAATTGGTGGTTCGCCGTTCCTTGTTGATGAAGGTACGTTTGTTTTGGTCCACGTCGCATCGCTTTTCCTTGACGTTGGCGGAGCCATCCTTTTTGATACCATTACACCAACGCACGATCCACTAATCGTAGGATTCGCACGCAACCTCAATGCTGACTTGCTTGATGGTTGCCACTCTAATCAAACACCAACACCGTTCAACATTCCTTGTGCTGGCGCGACCGGTGAGATTGATCCCGGATGGATTCCATTCACCGGTTCAACCGTCAAAGAAATCAATCAGACCGCTCACGGATTTATTCCGGGTAACGTTGTTCGCATTGACAAGATCAATCCCTTTGGTTACGTTTTAGCTCTGGCTGACAATAATAACTTGGCTTTCGCTGAGGCAGTTGGTGTTGTCGAGAACGTCATTGACAATGACAACTTCGAACTCAACCTGAGAGGATGCATCGAAGCAACCACAGTCGAATGGGATGCTGTTACCGACGATGTGGGTCCAGGCTTAACTCCTGGTGCTGTGTACTTCTTGTCCGACTCCAATGCTGGAGAGATGACTCAGACTGAGCCGACTCCGGGTGGTGTCAGCAAGACCATGATGGTTGCGATTGACTCTACGACCGCAATCGTAATGAACTACGTTGGTGGTCTTACTGATCCGACATCGGGAGTACCCGCTATTGAGTTGACGAATGATGTGCTGGCTATTGGCTTGCTTGGTTCGCCTTTGGTAACTTCGATTGTTGAAAGAACTTCCCGACAAACTGCTGTAGGTGGTACTCTTCCGTTGGTCGTTCAGGACAATGACAGTGGCTCAGGAAACAGAACTTTCGAAATCACTATGACCGCGAACACGACGCTTGAGTTGCAGCAGCCTGGTGCATCATTGGTCGATCCGGTTACAAATAGTGTGACGTTGATTATTCATCAAGATGGTACTGGTGGATGGACACCCAACATAACGATTTCAGGTGGAGGTACTATTGCTTGGGATAACTCAGTAGCCCAACCGGCTGCACAGACCACTGCCCTCAAGACTACTCTGTATGTCTTGGTAAATGTAAATGATGTTCCTGGTGTGTGGTATGGATCCCGAGCAGTATTTGAACTGTAATGAGAAAGTCTGTTCACTTCAGAATGTTACTTGGGGCTGGTGGCTTCGCTGCCAACCCTGATGGTCCTCTCGCTGTAGAATTCTGCAAGCGAACACTTATCCTTGGATCAACACTTCTAGCGAACGATCAGATTATTCCTGCAAACGGTGCAACGATCATCGGAGTTTCAAACTTCGTTGGTGGTGTTGCGAGCTTGACGGGTGGTGCTCCCGATGTTCACTGGGACGACGATGGTGCGAACGCACTCACACCTGCATCATTCGATTACACCCTTCAAGACAATGTTACCTTTCAGACATCAACAGCAACGGTAACGCTGCAACCGTTCTATCCGCTGACACTTTGCGTCGATGATGGACCGGGATTCAAAACGATAACCGAATTTCATACGCTGACCATTCCCAAGTTTGGTGCGGCAAGTATAGGTCTGAATGATACGTTCGGTGGTGCGACATCGCCTCCACCTAACGTGGCAAACCCGGTTACTCTAACCGTGTTAGAGCAGAACACTCCTGCTTATGTAACTCTATTCGATAGCTCGGCACCGGGCATTTCTACTTTGGTGGTGCCACCTGGCGTCAATCAAATCGAAGTTGAATGTTGGGGTGCTGAAGGTGGCCGCGGTGGTTTTCATATTCCAGGTGGTCCTAGTGCAGTAACAGTTGCCGGGCTTGGTGCCCACCGACAAGTTACCAATCTATCTGTGACTCCAGGACAAATTCTCAGCATTGCTGTAGGTGGTGCTGGTGTTCAAGGAACAGATACACTCGCACCCCCGGCTGTGGGTGGCAACATTGGTTCTGGTGGAGCGGCTGGTGTCGGATTCGCCGACAACTTGTCCTTTGGTGGTCGAGCAGCCGACGATAGCTTTGGTTTCCCTGATGGTGCTGGAGCTGGTATGTGCCCTGGCTGTTCGGGTGCTGCTGGTGGGTCTGGACAAGATGCTCCCGTAGATCACTCCGAAGGATCAGGTGGTGGTGGTGGCGGCGGTAGTGCTGTGACCACAGGTGATGCAACGACTAATACAGGTGCTCCCCTAAACCAACTCGGTCCCGTGTTGAACGTTGCTGGTGGTGGTGGTGGTGGCGCTGGTACTTTGACTGACTTGACCGGTCGTACGGCTGGGCAAGCCGGCGGTCCCCCAAACATAAACAGATTCCTCAGTTCGGCGTTTTTTGCTTCAAGAGGAGACACTGGTGGATTCGGTAGTGCGTCTGCTGGTGGAACCGGTGGTGGTGGTGGTGGTTATCGCGGTGGCGACAGCGAGCCCACGACTGATCTTTTCGGTTTCAAGCAAGGATTTGGTGGCGAAAGCAACGACGAACGATATGACTTCGCGGGCGACCGAGCCCCAGGCAATCACATTCCAAATGTTGTGAAGTGGCCGAGCTACTCTGGTTCGACAACGACCGAGTTTGTTTCGGTGCAAGTCGGTAACGGTCGAGTTAGAATTCGCGGAAGAACAATCGTCGATCAGCTTGGTGGTACAGACTTCCCAATCAATTGCACGATCACTCAGAATGCCTCAGACGTTTTTGTAACATCTGACGTACCGTTCGGTGCAGGTGGAAACGAATGTTCGTTCTTCTACTACTTGACCGACACTAAGACTGGTCAAACTTCTGCTATCTGTGAAGTCAAGGTAGACGTTGTTGCTAACTTCATCGACGCGGTGAACGATAGCGGCATCGGTGTCACCGAATTAGTCAACAACAATGTTTCGATTGCAAGTTTGGAGAGCAATGATACTTTCGACGGCACTCCCATCTTTGCACTTGTCCCTGGTAGTGCTGTCAACTGTACCGCGATCATCATAGGTGCTAACGTGGTAGTTGTTCCGGTTGCTAGATCAACGTCAACGACTTGTTCTTTCCAGTATACCATCACCGATCCACTCATGCCTCCAGGATTCGAATTCCTTGGAGCAAACCGCACGACAGATACAGCAACGGTGAGCATGAACATCAACTTACCGGCGCCGGTCTGTGCGAATTTCAATTCTCCACAGAATCTTGTAGAGAACATTGGTCAGGGTCCACCGTCGATACTTGTATCTAAAGCAACCCTGTTGGGTCTAGGCGGAACTAACTGTGGTTCTCAACCATGTACGTTTGTGTTTGTGGGAACGGGCGAAGTTAGATGTAACGTGACCGATGCTGGCGCGAATGTGTCAGTGGTATCAACCTCACCGGCCGCAGCCGGCAATGCTACTTGGCTATATCGAGTGATGAACGCTCAAGGTGTTCTTTCAGGTTTTTGCACCGTGACTCACAACGTCGTTCCCGTACCGTTCACGATTTTCTTTGATTCGGGAGGAGTCCACACAGACACCGGTCCGCCCTTTGGTATCACACAAGCTAACAATAACAGAACGGCTGTGGTAGTTCCCGGTGGTACGGTTGCAGTAAAAAGCGAAGCATGGGGAGCCGCGGGTGGCGACGGAGGCGACAGATGTGATCCTTTCCCCGGGCCGACGATTTGCTTTGGTAGCGTCTTGCGACCAGACGGAGGATTCCGTTCGGTTATTAGTGTCGGTTTCAGTGGCGGTGAACAAATCAACGTGGCTTGCGGTGGTCAAGGTCGAGATGGAGCCGATAACACAGTCGGTTGTTTCTTTCCGTCAAGTAGTGGTGGTGGTGGAACCGCGAGACGAACATTAGGTGCCGGCTTCTTTTGCGGGCCCTTGGCTCAATCCGGGTCTTGCTGCGGTGGCGGGAGCCCTCTGGTAAGTGCGAATCCGCAAGGTGGTTTTGGACAATTGGGGAACTGTTCGCCCTCCTTTACTACTCTAAGGGGATCTGGTGGTGGTGGTGGCGGTGGCACTTTGGTTTGGCTAAATGCACTTTCACCTAATGTGATGTGTGCTGCTGGTGGTGGTGCTGGTTCATCTGGCGCCGGCGGAGGTCCGGGCGGCGGTGTTGGTGCTGGTTGCAGCGGTAGTGCCCCGAATTGTCACCCGCCAGGTTGTCAACTCGCTACGGGCGACGGAGGAGCTGGTGGTGGAGGTGGTGGATTCCGCGGCGGCAACGTCGGCGGCGGTGGTACGGGAGGAAATAACGCCGCGGTGGCCACTGGTTCCAACACGCTCTCGTCCTGTTCATCCGGTGTACCCTCTGGTGCCCCATCCGGACTTGGTCGCGTTAGACTACTATTCGTCTAAGAATTATCAACTCCACAAGTCCCCCAAAGACTAAATACTTTCAGAGTTGTAGTATAGGAATACCACATGGCCGCAGCCGATGCAAACTTACTGATCGAACAGGGCTCCACGTTCGAGATTTCGATTCAGATTTTCGGATCTGACGATACTCCTAGGGACTTAACTGGTCTGCTGGTCAACGCTCAACTTAGACGAAATTACCAATCCCGAATGGCAACGGACTTCGTAGTGGAGATCACAACTCCCACAGAAGGTGAGTTCAAATTGAAGCTCACCGCCCAGCAAACGAAAATCTTGCGACCTGGGAGGTATGTGTATGATGTTGAAGTCGTTGACGACACCGTTTCGCCCATCGTGGTTGCGAGAGCGTTGCAAGGGACCGCAAGAGTAACTCCTGAAGTAACAAGGGTCTGCTAATATGCCTCATGAACCTGGATCAACTATCGTTGCACAAGGAAAGCCGAGCGTTCTGCTGGGCTCACCTTCGGGCAGTAGAATTTTACTGAAGGAAGTTGGATCTTTCAAGACGACTTCGCTTTCACAAATTACCGGTATTGATATCACCGGCGCACAAGATGGTGATGTGTTGATTTTTAATTCAACTACTGGAAATTATGAGACTGGCGCTATAGATGCCGGTCAGTGGACTTAAC
>SDBT01009327.1_pt1 | contig 15942 bp, 11 predicted proteins | sample 2277101 | NCBI WGS metagenome assembly SDBT01 (sample SAMN10404973, study PRJNA504765) | marine sediment metagenome | isolation source: marine sediment core GS10_PC15, 103 cmbsf | place: Arctic Ocean: Southern Knipovich Ridge | collected 2010 | reverse complement strand
CCGGTCCACGCCCGTTTCTACGGCACCTTCCCCCGCAAAATCAGGCACTATGCCCTTGAACAGGGAGTGATCTCGGTCGAAGACGCTGTGCGGACATCCACCTCTCTCCCTGCCCAGATCCTCGGCCTGCAGTACCGGGGACAGATCAGGGCACCCTTCTTCGCCGATATCGTGGTATTCGACCTGGAAACGATCCGGGACACCGCCACCTTCTTCGAACCGCACCAGTATGCCGAGGGGATCGATTACGTGATGGTGAACGGGCAGTTCGTTGTCGAGAAGGGTGAAATGACCTGGGAGCGGGCAGGCAGAGTCCTGATCCGTCCCGACTGAAATGTCATTTAATCATCATCACCAGCACCAGGAGTGATTCGCATGTCCTGTAAAAGAATTCGCGATTCAGTACTCATCCCCAGTTTCCGTCTGATGTCCATTCCCATGCTCCTCATTTTCCTGGTCTCCACGCTCTCCATCCAGGATGTGCAGGCGCAGACCACGATCACCACCCCGCAGGAGCAGTTCGGTCATCAGCTGGGAGATGACTACTTCCTGGCGAATTACCGACAGCTCCAGGAGTACTGGGCGATACTGGCGAACGAATCCGACCGGATGATTCTGGAAACGATCGGTGAATCGGAAGAGGGACGCCCCCAGCTCATGGCCATCATCACGTCGCCGGAAAATCACGCCAGGCTGGACCATTACCGGGAGATTTCCCGCAGTCTGGCCAGAGCAGAAGGGATATCAGGGGAGCAGGCCCGCGCACTCGCCGCTGAAGGGAAGGCGGTGGTCTGGATCGACGGGGGGCTCCACGCCAGCGAGATCCTCGGCGCCCAGCAGCTGATGGAACTGGTGTACCGGATGGTGAGCCGGAACGACATGGAGACGATGCGGATCCTCGACGATGTGATCCTGCTCGCGGTCCAGTGCAATCCTGACGGCCAGGACCTGGTCGCCGATTGGTACATGCGCAACCCCGACCCGGAGCAGCGGCGCACCAGCGGTCTGCCCGTTCTCTACCACAAGTACGCGGGACATGACAACAACCGGGACTCGTTCATGTCGAACCTGATCGAGACCGAGAACATGAACCGGATCCTCTACCGGGTATGGAATCCCCAGATCGTCTATAACCATCACCAGACGGGACCGGCCGGAACGATCATGTTCGCCCCACCCTTCCGCGACCCGCCCAACCACAACCTCGATCCTCTGATCCTCACGAGCATCGAACAGGTCGGCCTGGCGATGCACGGCCGGTTCGTGCAGGAGGGCAAAGGTGGGACCACGATGCGGTCTGGCGCCGGCTTCTCGGTCTGGTGGAACGGCGGCCAGCGCACCACTCCCTATTACCACAACATGATCGGGATCCTGACCGAGACGAACGGAAACCCGACCCCGATGCAGATCCCTTACCTGCCCAATCGACAGATAAGCAGCAATGACCTCCCCCTGCCGGTGGAGCCGGGCATCTGGCACTTCCGCCAGGCGGTCGAGTACTCGATAACGGCCAACATGGCGATCCTCGATTACGCCTCGCGCAACCGCGACCACCTCCTTTTCAACATCTGGCGCATGGGTATGAACTCCATCGAACGCGGGAATCGGGACAACTGGACGGTCCTGCCGAAATGGATCGATGCCGCCAATGAACAACGGGGCGGAGACCGGGACCGGGCTGCCTGGGAAGCGGGCCTGCATGACCCGGCCCTGAAGGACGCCCGCGGATACATCATCTCTGCCGCTCAGGCCGACTTCCCCACAGCAACCAGGTTCGTGAATGTCCTGATGAAGAACGGGATCGACGTGCACCGGGCCACCCGGGAGTTCAGCGTGAATGGAAAGCGCTACCCCGCCGATTCATACATCGTCATGGCCGCCCAGGCATTCCGACCGCACATCCTCGACATGTTCGAGCCACAGAATCACCCCAACGACTTCGCCTACCCTGGGGCTCCTCCCACGGCTCCCTACGACAACGCCGGCTGGACCCTGGCATTCCAGATGGGGATCGAGTTCGACCGGATCCTCGACGGATTCGAGGGTCCTTTTGAGAAGATCGACTGGCTGGCTGAAGTACCTGCTGGTGAGGTGTACGGACCCCCCGGTTCGGAAGGATTCCTGCTGAGCAGTAAAGTGAACAATGCCACAATCGCCATTAATCGCCTGCTGGCGGCTGGTCACGATGTCTACTGGCTGACGGCACCTGTCGAAATAGCGGCCGAAACCGATGAGTCACCCTATGCGGAAGGCACCTTCTATATCTCATCCGGTTCCGGAGTTCGCTCCATGATCGAAGAGTTGGCTGCCGAACTGGGACTCGACTTTGCCAGCCTGGCCGATCCCGCCTCCGGCCGGGCCCTCAAGCTCCGCCCGGTCAGAATCGGCCTGTGGGATCGGTACGGAGGATCGATGTCCTCCGGATGGGTGAGGTTCATACTCGACGAATTCGAGTTCGATTACCGGCTCGTCTTCCCCCAGGAACTGGATGCAGGGAACCTCAACAAGTCCTTTGATGTACTGATCTTCCCCGACGGATCGATCCCGGGTGGCACCGGAGGTGGGGGTCGCGGATCTGGTCGTTTCGGCGGTGGCACATCCAGCGTTCCGGAGGAATACCAGGATCGGACCGGATCGGTCACGGCAGACATTACCATCCCGCAGATAAGAGAGTTTCTGGAAAAAGGCGGCACCGTGATCACCGAGGGAACCGCTACCAACCTCGGGTATCACCTCGGCCTGCCCATCAGTAACCACCTTGTAACAATGAATGAACAGGGCGAGGAGCAGCCGCTGCGTTCCCAGCAGTACTACGTCCCCGGATCCATCCTCGATGTAAAGCTGGAACACATCAGCCCCGTGACATACGGACTGGGAGAACGGCTCGATGTCCTCTTCAGCCGTAGTCCGGTCTTCAAGCTCGGCGCAGACGCCGAACAACAGGGTGTGCGCCGCATTGGCTGGTTCGATTCACCTGCGCCCCTGCGCAGCGGATGGGCCTGGGGACAGGAACATCTCGAGGGCGGGACAGCCCTGATTGAAGCCGCGATCGGTGACGGCACCCTTTTCCTCTATGGACCGAGGGTCACCTTCAGGGCCCAGTCCCACGGGACCTTCCCGCTCATCTTCAATGCCATCTACTATGGCACTGGCGAGGAACGGAGGATCAGATAACACGATCGACTTTTTCACAGAGGCAGGGAATGTCCTGCCTCTGTGCTTTCATGGGTATCGAAGAGGCATACTGCACCCGATCTGATTCGCCTCTTGTTCATACAGACTCCTTGCCTTAACCCACCTGTAGGAGGTTCCCGTATGTTCAAAAAGAATAATCTGGTCGTAGCACTGACAGCATTCGTCGTCCTGTTCGCTACGGGATGGCTGTTCTGGGGCCTGATTTTTGCCTCCATGTACGAGAACATGATGCCCGAGATGATGGGTAATCCAAACATGTTGATTATGGCCTGTTCGCTTCTCGTCTGGGGACTGGCTCTGGCTGCCGTCTACCCCAAGGGCTTTGAGGGAGGCTCACCCACCAGTGAAGGGATGCGGTTCGGCGTGGTAATGTGGCTTCTTGCCATGGTCGGTCCCGGTCTGGGCATGAAGGCATCCATGGAGGGTTACGGGTGGAATGCTTTCAGCATGGACATGGTACTGGGTCTCGTCCAGTTCCTGATCGTCGGAATCGTAATCGGTATGGTACATGCCAAGATGGCTGGCGGTGCTGAACCGGTATCAGCTGTTGCACCAGCCCCACCGGCACCTGATCCGGTTCCCGTGCCAGCTCCACCGGCACCTGATCCAACTCCGACACCTGAGCCAGAACCAGCACCACCAGCACCCGATCCGACTCCAGTTCCCGATCCAGAGCCTGCCGGAAGTGCTGATGAAGGTGAGAAAGAAGGCTCAATGTAACGTTCAGTAGTATCTTCCCGCTTCAACCGGTGCAGGATGCTTGAACATGTATACTCCTGCACCGGTTTTACATTCAATTATGTACCTGGGTGGCGGAACTGGTAGACACCAGGTATATGCGGGTTTGCAATGGATGGGATTAAAAGGGAATCAATCCGGATACAAGGGCCGGATGATCGGTTACAAAGCCATCAATGCCCAGGGAGATCAGACGTCTATATTCAGCCTCATGGTCGCTGAAATCATCGTCTTCGAACCATGCAATCATCCGGTGGTGTGGCCTGTCATTCAGATAGTCAGTAGTGGCCCATTCGCTGTGCGGGATCACTGCATCTGCGTGGCACCAGTCGATAAAGCGATGGGAACTTGCATACCAATAGACTTCCGGTCCTGTAATCAGACCGGTGATTATCCCCGGATTATCGTTCTCAATCCGCTTGATCCGGTACGCATTGAAAGAAGTCAATATGGTTCGGTCCTCCAGGCCACGTTCCTTTACCATGGCAATTACTGCTTCTTCCAACCCATCCGAACTGACCGATTCCCCTTTCAGTTCAATATCGATCAGGACATCTGGCGGAAGAGTATCGAGAACAGTAGCGAGCGTGGGAATGACAGCCTGAGCCAGAAAGTCTGATCGGTAATCAAAGGTAAGCGATTGCAGTTGCGTGAGGGTCAGGTCCTCGATCCTGCCGGTACCATTGGTCAGATCCTCAACTTCATAGTCGTGGAAAACGATTATTTCACCCGACTTGCATAACTGTACATCCATCTCCAGCCCCATTGCCCCCTGCGACAATCCGTAGAAAAAGGCAGGAACAGTATTCTCCGGGTATGGTCCTAATCCTCCCTTGTGCGCGATCACAACAGGCGTCCTCTCCCAGAAGGGATGGCCCTGTTGCGGCTTAAAGGGATGACCGCACGAAACCATTAAAAGGGTTGCCGCAGGAACAAGAGCTCGCAGGAGGTCTCTCATCATCATCTTCCTCCTCCCAGATGCAGCCCGGAGCCGAACACTATCACCCATTCATCCCTGTTCCACAGATCGCGGCTTCCACCTGCCAGATAAAGGCGCAGTCGCTTCTGTGAGAATAGTTCAACTCCCAGGTAGAGTTCTTGCCGCGTTCTTGAATCGAGGTCATATGTGAGTCGATGGAGGAGAATCGGGCTCCATCCCCTCTTCTGTATGCTGAGCGCCTGTGTCGTGTGGATAAACATTCCCTTATCGATAACATAGGTCCCAATACCCAATCCCAGTCCCGCCTCAACACCCGACAGGAACTGATGCTTCCTTTTCAGGGCCGGGAATTCAACTGCCTGGTACCATTCTAAATCAATCCCGGGTTCATCTCTGGCTCCGGCCGGAAAGGCAAACCCGCCACTCAACTCACCACTCCCTGTCATGCCTCTACTCAAGGTAACAGAACCAAGATAGGGTGGTGGCGCAGTGACGGATGATTGCACCCTTATCGCTACTTCACCCTGAGATAGTGGACGGGCCGTTCTCAAGGTCAGGCATCCGCTGCTCGTTGTTGCGAATACAACAAGAATGCAGGTCAGAGTGAAGATCCCGGGTTTCACGCTCATAGCGAAATCATAGCGCCGGCACCCCGGCTTGACTACGAAAGAGATGCCCCGGAGATCTCCCGGACCCGATGGTCATATTTTTCTCCCAAGCCGAAAAGGCAACCCTGTACTTGAACTCCAGCTTTCTCCTATGATATCAACTACAGGAAGATTCTAAACGGAGAGGAATACAGTGAAAAAAATGACGGTTGTCGTTGCATTGATGGCAGTGTTCACCCTGGCCATCTGTTTTATCATTCTTGGCGCCATATCGGTCGAGTTGATGGATTCACTCGGAATCAATGAGGGACAATTCGGCACATTGGTAATGGGGCTTTTCCTGACGAGTTGTATTGTGCAGCTGATAATCGGCCCCCTGGTAGATAAAGTCGGTTACAAACCCATAGCCATTCTCGGATTTGTTGTTACCAGCGCCAGCATGTTCATACTGGCTTCTGCGGCAACTTTCGGATTGGCTCTTGTCGCCTGTATTCTGTTGGGTATAGGCGCCATGTCCTTGAATACCGTTGGAAATACGCTTATCCCAATCGTCCTCTTTGAAGGGAAAGATCCGGCGCGAGCCAGCAATTTTGGCAACGCATTTTTCGGGCTTGGATATGTGCTCACACCTCTCCTCATCGTCTTTTTCCTCAAAACTTTGAGTTTTAATTACAGCACTTCATTATCAATTATTGGAGGATTGGCACTTGTTTTTCTTGTTTTCGCCCTGACTGCAAGCTATCCGGAGGTTGCAACTGGATACAAGTTCATGATGGCTGTAAAACTCCTGGGAAACGGTACAGTCCTGATTGCCGCTCTGGCTTTGTTCTGTTACATATCGCTGGAGATATCTCTGGGTACGTGGATCAAACCGCTTATGGAACAGCTCTTCGGTGGCAGTGCCAACGCGACATACAATGCCGGGCTGGTCCTGAGTCTTTTCGGCGTTGCGATGATGGCCGGCCGATTCATCACCTCCACCATCAAGAACCTGACCGCTATGGGCAATAAAGTCATCCTGCTCATGTCGGCTGTTTCGTTCGGAGCTATCGTGCTCATGATTATTGCCAACAGCCCGGCTATGGCCATTATTGCCGTGCTTCTCGCCGGACTGGCTTTCGCTCCCATTTTCCCGACAATCGTCGGAGTCACCTTCGCGAAATTCGACTCCAGCCTCTATGGCAGCATTTTCGGGATTATCTTCGCAGTAGGATTACTGGGTGGAACATTCGTACCGAAAATCATTGGAAACCTGAGTGTTGGTTCAACCGTCCAGCAGAGTCTGCCCATCACAGCGGTCATGGCGGGCATCCTCTTTGTGATCGCGTTGTTCATGGGCAAGGCCGGTAAGCAGGAAGAAGAACCCGCGGCCGAGATTCCTGAGCAGGGAGAAGAACACACAGCCGATTCGCCAGACGAGTTACCAGAATAGAATCAGCCGGATAGAATATGCCGGGGTGGCGGAACTGGTAGACGCCGGGGACTTAAAATCCCCTGCCCCTCTGGGGCGTGCGAGTTCGACTCTCGCCCCCGGCACCAATGTTTACAAGGGTTTGTGAGAATCATGGTTTTTACCATCAATCGGAAATCACTCTCGGGGTAACGGCTGGGGTAACACTTGATGTGCAATATTTAATACCGATTCGAGGCGGGATTCCTCCAGATTGGGGGCAAATGAGCACGCGAGCTGAAATAATTCCTCAGAATATTGGATGTGTAAGGAATGTGTAATGGGTTCTTCTTGGGACTCAGCAACCTTTCTACTGATCAATACTGAATTGGTTATTCAGAAAGATTAACGGCTTCGAACAGAGGTTATGCTAACCGACGCCCCTGCATGAATGGCCCCTGCTCTACTAATGTGATCAGTCCCCTTTTCAACAGCTACGACCTCCAGTACAATTGCCCTCGACTCCTCGCACTGCTGGTTATCTATCTGCCTCTGCCCACCTGACGATGAATAACGGAGGCTTAGATCTATGGTCGGTAAGACTGTTGGACATTATCAAATAGAAGAGAAAATCGTTGAAGGTGACATGTGGGTTGTGTACCGGGCTGAGGATACCAAGCTCAAACGCACCGTTGTCCTAAAATTCCTTCCTCCCGATGCGACCCGTTCTGCTGAAGCCCGGGAGCGTTTCATCCACGAAGCCCAAGCTGCCCCAGCTCTGGACCACCCCAACATATGTACCATATATGAGATCTATGAGACCGATGTGACCTACCCCCAGTGATTGATACAACGTCAGAGTTAGGATGTCGCTGCCAATGATGGCGGTTCGATTTTCTCCAGAACTGGCGGCCTGTAACCCAGCGAGTTGTGTGGTCTGACCGTATTGTATTCGTCCCGCCACTTTAATACCAGAATCTAAGTCTCTGGGCTACCTTGATCGCCAGACATTCCCGCGTGTACTCATCCACGATCGTCAGCAGTCGCAATGCCCTACCGTCGTGGGTGCGATCGTACACAAAGTCATATGCCCAGACATGGTGCCGATACTCTGGTCTCTTCCTGATACAAGACCCGTCGTTCAGCCATAGACGCCCTCTCTTCGGTTATCGTTGAGGCACATTGAGCCCCTCTTGGCGCCAGATCCGTTCCACCCGCTTGTGATTGACCTGCCAGCCCTCAGCCTGCAGGAAAGCAGTGATTCGCCGGTACCCATACCGCCCGTACTACTTGGCCAGATCGATGATCCTAGCCCTCAACTCAGGCTCATCGTCCCTGATCTGTGGTTGATATCGCTGTGTCGATAGTGACAGTCCCAAGACCTTGCAATAGCGTCTCTCCGATACTCCCAGTACTCGACAGACATGTTCAACGTTCTGCCGCCGGCGATCCGGGCTCAGAAGATTCCCCGGGCTGCCTCCTTCAGGATATCAATGTCCAGGGCCTAGTCAGCGGCCAGCTTCTTCAGTTGAGTGTTCTCCTGCTCGAGATGCCTGAGGCGTCGGACCTACTCGACCGTCATCCCACCGTATTCCATACGTCAACGTTAATAGGTCAGCTCTTACACACTGATCTGTCGTCAAGCCTCTGCTACCGTTATCCCATGCTTGATATTAACTTCTGCTTATCTCAGGAGGTTGATGATCTTTTCTAGTTAGTAGCGTTTTCTGGCCAAGATGAATCCCATTTATGCGTGTCTCAGTCTTACTTACGATCTGCATCAGGACTAGGGATCAGGTCATTTCCGTTGGATCTATGCAATTTTTGAGCCTTGAGATCTATCTTACAAGAAACCGATTCCTTCTTTTGTACATCAGCAAGCTCCCGTGTGTGTCAGGCAGGAGATCCTTGTCAGTTGTGTTTCTTCGACTTTTAACATTATTGGATTGATTTTCTATTCTTTTATTTGATGTATATTATTGTGGTATTTGTTTTATTTATACATGATGTTTTTTCTTATTTTTTTTAATATTTTGTTTAATTATTGTATATATTTCTTCATGTTCTATTGTTTCTGGTCTTTGCTTCACATTATAATCAATTTGTTTTAAAAGTTCATTCATGGATTTTATTTCTCTATTATTCTCTTCTGTTTCTATTTTTTCTTCAATCGCTGTCATCATTTCTTTATTTATCATATAATAAATGATTTTTTTATGTTCTTTTAGTATAGGCTCCATAATCACATTAGCCCCATTATATGTCTCTGATTTATATATATATATGATTTCTGATTCTATTAGTGTTTTCGCGTATTTCAATTCATCTGTGTTATTAATATTATCTTTTATATCATTAACAACTAGTTCTATCATATCATAAATTTTCATCCTTATTAATAACTGCACTATTATATTTTTACATTTATACGACATGTTCTTGAATTTATCTGTTAATATATATAAATGGTCGTTTTCTATTATTGTTGCGAAAATATTTTCTATGTTTATGTTATGATATTTATGTTTCATTATCATTTCAGTTATTATACCATAATATTTTTCAACAAACATCTTATTTTGCGGCTGTTGTTGAATTTTATTTATAACTGGATATATATATATTATATAATGATATTTTTGTTCTATGATATTTTCTAATAATGTATCTATTGTATCTGAGATTAGATATTTATTTATAACATCAACCCATATTTTTATTGAATCATACATCGTATTTTTTTCTGTCTCATGTATATCTATAGTTCTTTTAAATATTCCCTTTGTTATCTTTTCCTTAAATATTACTCTTTTATTTAATGATTGCAATTCCTGGCTAAAGATTAACAATATATTATCATTATCTTTTACATGCTGCCTTTCGGCTAATGCATTAAGCACATCTTCTGATATAATTATGTTAAATGCTATTCTTCTTATATCAATGTACATTATTATATGTTCTATGACTTTATCAATTGGTGCATACAGTATTATATATTTTATGGCGGTTCGAATGTGACTAATGATTGTTTCAGATGTATAATTATTATTCATAATATGTTTATGCAATTCCTGCGAATCACGACATATGTTATTTACCATTGCTGAGTCTTTGTGATCAATATATACATTAATAATAGCTGTCTTATTGATGTGACCATAATTATTATAAGATTTCATAATATTATCCATGTGATTAGCATTATAAATCATATCATATATGTGATGGACTTGATTATAAGCATAACTATATCTTTCTAATATATCTATGATATTATTATAATATTCATCCTTTGTATTAACTTGCAGCAGCATGGCATTCCGAATCATATCATTAACGATATCTATATTATCTATTTTAAAAGCATCTGATTCATTAATTATTATATGCATTATATTCGTTATATCAGAAATACCAGAATATAAATTTATCACCTCCCTCCAATTGGGATAATCAATATATTTTACTAGCTTATCAATATAGTCCTTTTCTTTTATTTCGACTGCAGTTAAATATTCCTGAAATGTTAAATGTTGGAATCCAAATGTATTATCAGAATATCCAACTAATAAGCCACTTCTATCACGAATGAAATTCAAAAATCTACTAGCAGTATCGAACGGATTAGTAGTAATACCAACATCTGGTAGGATGGATGAAATGTATTTCGTTAATGAATCATTTTCAATCGATTGTAGCCCTTGTTCCTGTAAATATAGAGCACATTTCTGTAATACTGGAAGACTCTTGTTTATACTAAATTCAGGTATCATATGTTTCCACGCATCCCATGAATCTAAAAGTATATCAACACATTGACTATATAATCTAAGTTTATCATCAGGCAAAGAACCCCTACTTTCAAATACAATAGCCATCAATGTTAGCAATAAAGGTGTTTTTGCTAATTCTTGAAACCTTTTCGTGTGTTCAGGGTATCTTGCAGTATTTTTATATTCGGATGGATATAATTGCCCTATCAGTGAATTGGCTTTTAACTCTGCCGCTTCTAATGCTTTATCTTTGTCATATTCATCTTTACTAGACGATAATTCTATGGCACTAAACCATCGTTTACAAAATTGCCTGACATCACTTTCTTGGAAGTCTGCAATTTGTATTTTTTTAAATGATGGCATCGGATCTCCTACATAACTTGCCATCCTTGATGTTATGATATGATAATTACCTGGATATGATTTGCGAAATATGTCAATCCATTCTATTACTATTTCCTTTTTAATGTTTACAATAACTTCATCAAGTCCATCAAACATTACAACACACTTTCTTTCTAATAATAGATTCTCTATATAGTCTCTTGATATCCCCCATTCATATACGCGACTTAGTCTTACTAAAACATCAATTGGTGATGATTGGTAATCATTTGTGGTTAGCTTTCTTAATACAATCAGAATTGGTAATAGATTCTTACTGAGATTAAATTGATTAATATCATTATTCTGTGCTAATGATAGCACCAAATGTTGTAACAATGTGCTTTTACCGCACCCTGGACCACCGAGTATCATTATCAATCTATTATTACTGAATATATCCTCCTTACTTATATATAATTCGGACTGTAATAGGGCCGGTACAGGAGCAATATATTTTTTTCTACGTGATACCATCTCTGTACTGATTTTTGAATAAGAAACTGATTTAAATCTGAGAGGTATAAAGACCCTGTCAACATCAACATCAATTGCTTTATTCAATCTCATGCCATGAAGGTTAATTATACTATTATGTCTAATCACACTATTACGATAATCACTTTCCATATTTCCCATAATGATATCTGAGTATTGTTCATACATTTTAACAGATTTTTTGTCTAAAAATCCAATTTGTTGTAAGGCTGCCAATATTGATGGTCTAGTAGGAAGAGTGTCTACCTGCCCTGAAAGAGAATCATAATCTTTCAATAATTTAGCGAGAGTATCGTTTTGTTTTTTATTAGATTTACGATAAGTTAAATATATAATGATTAACATAATCCACGTCGGCACGACAATTAATAGATCTACTACATTGTTCGTAATGATATTAATTATATTATGCAGTAGATTCATATGAGACGTGCCAATAGTACTTGTTGTGAATGCAATTAACCCTATTGTGCCTTTTGATATTAGTCAAGTTATCTCTGCCCTTTCATGAAAACCAGTTTGTCAGTAATAGGCCCTGCTCCCCGATACTTGATACAGGCCGACTCTCATTTTGACAGCTGATCGGGTCCCGGATATTGTCCCCGTTTCGGGGCAAGGAGGACTCACGCATGCGCACCAGCCGATTCACTGAAGAACAGATCGTCATGGCCCTGCGACAGGCTGAGGCCGTGTCCCTCGCCAATAATCCATCCGACCGCATAGAATAAGCGTTTGTGGTATTTGAGAGAATCTTGATTTAGGCCGTCTTGAAACACATTCTTATCGAATGAATCGACTCCTATTCTGTCTGTTACACACCCTGAGGGTCAGTCTTCACTCACGCCATGATCTGGTTATCGAAAACCTGGCCTTGCGGCAACAGCTCTCTACTCTCAAAGCTGAGAAAACCACACAGAGATTAACTAAAGTTGATCGCCTGTTCTGGGTAGTACTGCGCTGGCTCTGGTCGAGATGGGCAGACACACTCATTATCGTTAAGCCGGAGACTGTTGTTCGGTGGCATAGAGCTGGTTTCAAGACCTACTGGCGCTGGAAATCGAAGACGAAACGAAGGGGCCGCCCGAGGATAACAAGAGAGATTCGTGAGCTTGTTTGTAGGATGCGACAGGAGAATCCTACTTGGGGAGCGCCTCGTATCCATGCGGAACTCCTTAAGCTGGAACTTCGATGTATCGGAAAGAACTATATCGCGCTACCTGTGTAAGCGGCCCCCTGGAAGGCATGCACGTCAAAGCTGGAAGACATTCCTGCATAACCACCGTAGCGCGATTGCTGCGATGGACTTCTTCACAGTGCCTACTGCGACATTCAGGGTGCTCTACGTCTTCTTCGTCATCCACCACGAGCGACGACAAATTCTCCACTTCTCGGTGAGTGCAAATCCAGGTTCGGACTTCGTCATTCAACAACTTCGAGAAGCCTTCCCGTATGACACTGCTCCTCAATACCTCATTCTTGATCGAGATACGAAGTTCAGCACAAAGGTCAGAGGAGTGATCGATTCAATGGGGATTGAGGGGAAGCGAATAGCCTATAAGAGCCCTTGGCAGAATGGAGTGGCGGAGCGATGGATTGGTTCAGTTCGCCGAGAATTACTGAATCACGTAATTGTACTCAATGAAGCCCATCTTCGCAGGCTGTTGAAGGAATACGTGGCTTACTACAACGCAGATCGAACGCATCTGTCACTTGAGAAGGATGCACCAGACATTCGGCCAATAATGCCAAAATCGTGCGATAAAGCACAAGTGGTTTCTCTGCCACGTGTTGGTGGGCTCCATCACCGATACAAATGGATTGCGGCAGCTTGATATCAATTCCATGTGTCTGATTGTCCTGATATGCAATGCACTGATAATAGTTCACTAGATTCACATTGGTGCTGGGCAATTATGTCTTCGGAGATAGGTATTGAAGGAATTCATCGCAGCAGAGAGTGATTGAGGCTCTTTCACCATCGTGGATGAAGCGGTCGGAGAGATTCTTCTTACAATATAGGATTCAGGATCTACTTGGATGGATTATTGGCGAGGGACAGGAGCATCTGAAGCCGATCATTCTGGTGGCTGTCCAAACTGGCATGAGGAAAGGAGAATTGCTAGCACTCCGTTGGGAGGATCTCGATTTCGACCAGAACCGGATACTTGTGCGGAACTCGAAGAATGAACGACCACGGAAGATTCCGATGAGTACTGAAGTCCGGAATCTATTACTCATCCTTCAGAATAGGAGATACCACCCTGAGCGGGTATTCGCGCGCCGGAATGGTCAGCCTGTAAACAACTTCAATACAGCCTGGTTTGGTGCTTTGAAACGAGCAGGATTAGTCAAAGGAGACGTAAGATTCCATGATTTACGCCATCATGCCGAGTTCCGGATTATGCCGAGCTGCTGTTCTCTTCCTGCTTTCTAACTCCACCACCATTGCAACTGCGTAGTTGTTCGTTCGGCATAATACGTCGGTCTTCTCCTGACTGGCCATAAGGCCAGGGAAGGAGGAAACATGCTGGATCACTTCTTTGAGGACCCTGGATTAGTTGCACGACTTCGCGTATGTCCGGTGGGATCGTATCTGGACTCTTTCGCACTGTATCTGACTGAGAAGGCTTATGGGCCATCCACAGCACGGTGTTACATCAAGATCGTCGCCTGCTTTGGGCGCTGGATGGCCCGAGCAGGTATCCATGAGTCCGACCTTTGCGAGTACGTTGTCGAGCAGTTCGTTCGAGAGCGACAGCGCCAGGGGTATCGGCTACAAGGCTACGCCGGGGTGATTGGGATATTCCTTGAACACCTTCAAGGACAGGGATTAATCGTTGCCCCGGAGAGTATACCTGACCGATCTGAGATGGGATTGCTGAAGAGCCGATACGGGCAATATCTCAAGAAGGAACGAGGTCTTACCGAGACAACGGTGATCAGGTACCAAGGTACCATAGACCGGTTTCTTGCCGAGCGGTTTGAGGGGAAGTCGCTGCAGCTTGAAGTACTCACCCCGTCTGATATAACAGATTTCGTTCGATCTCGCGCTCACTCGGTAAGCCCGAGTGGAGCCAGTTTGATTGTCACAGCGCTCCGCTCGTTTCTGCGGTTTCTCTTTCAACATGGAGAGATCCCCACCAATCTGGCTGCTTGTGTGCCCAGCGTTGCACGATGGCGACAAGACAGTGTCCCCAGGTATCTCAACGCAGAGCAGGTCAATCGTCTACTTAAGGCATGTGATCGGCACACATCAACCGGTCGGCGGGACTATGCCATTCTCCTCTTGCTTGCCCGACTCGGGTTTCGGGCAGGCGAGGTGGTCAATCTTGAGCTTGAAGACATCGACTGGAGAAACGGAGAGATCACCGTTCCAGGCAAGGGATTGGTACGTGATCGCCTGCCACTGCCGGTTGATGTAGGTGAGGCATTGGCCACGTACCTGAGCAGGGACAGATGTAAGTGCACCACCCGTCGAGTGTTCCTATGCATGAAAGCTCCTCGACGTGGTTTTACATCGGCAGGGGCTGTAAGCACGCTCGTAAGGCGTGCTATTCTCAGAGCAAAACTCGACCCGCCCTTCAAAGGAGCCCACCTACTTCGCCATAGCCTCGCCACGGGGATGCTCCGAAGTGGAGCATCCATGGCCGAGATCGGAGAGATACTCCGGCATCGCACACCTGCCTCGACGGAGATATATGCAAAGGTTGACTTCAAGAGCCTGCGCGCTATTGCACTCCCATGGCCTGGCGAAAGGAGTGGTTCGTGAGTGGGCTCGGGGAGGCATTGGGTCAGTACCTCGCCACTCGCCGAGGTCTCGGATATGAGCTGCGAAATTCTGAAAGGTTGTTGCGCAGCTTCGTGGGTTTCATGCAGCAGCATGAGGCACACTATATCACCACGCAGCTTGCAGTCGATTGGGCAAAGCAACCTCGTGAGGTTGAGCCTTCAACGTGGGCCCATAGGTTGAGTGTTGTCCGACAGTTCGCCCTTTGGGTTAGCGCTTCTGATACGCGCACGGAGATTCCTGCAACTGCCCTACTTCCCCATCGCTACCGACGAAAACCTCCCTACATCTATACAGATGACGAGATACAGAGGCTTCTGGAAGCAACCCGCCAGCTTCCATCTACACACGGTCTCAGAGCGCACAGCTACACGACCTTGATCGGTTTGCTCGCGGTGAGCGGCATGCGATTGAGCGAGGTGCTGTCCCTGGATTGCCGGGATGCTGATCTCGATGAGGGGATTCTCACCATCCGTCATACCAAGTTCGGCAAGACCCGCCTGATCCCGGTGCATTCATCAACGTGCGGGGTCCTCCTGGCGTATGCCCGAAAAAGAGACCGCCTGTTCTCTGCTGCTCTGACCCCGGCGTTCTTCATCGGAGAGCGGGGTGCTCGGATCACA
>SDBT01009326.1_pt1 | contig 15944 bp, 16 predicted proteins | sample 2277101 | NCBI WGS metagenome assembly SDBT01 (sample SAMN10404973, study PRJNA504765) | marine sediment metagenome | isolation source: marine sediment core GS10_PC15, 103 cmbsf | place: Arctic Ocean: Southern Knipovich Ridge | collected 2010 | reverse complement strand
ACTAGATTTCATATATTCTGTATCTATCTCCTCGACACTAACAGTTGTAATTTTAGGTATTTTAGCCATAAATGGTATATTAGTTTTTTTTTCGTTTGAATCAATTTCAGTAAGGGAAACTTCAGAGATCAAACTACTTTTTTTAAGGTCTTCTGGTTTCTCAGGAATAATACTCGGCTCAGGGAAATTAATTTTTTGATCCGATTTTTCTACTATTTCAGGAGATTCGAGTTTTGGCATATTCGCGGGTAGATCAGAATTGAAATCTGACTCGGGAGGTTCTGGGAGAGGTCCTAATTCTTCTAGTGTGTTTATATCAGGATCAAATTCCGTTGGTATTTCAGTTAAAAAATCTGAATCAGGAGTGGGAGGAACCGGTCCTATTTCTTCTATTAGCTCTGAAATTAAATCAGGTTCTTCTAATTCTTTAGACTCATCTAAAGATTCAATAACCTCAGGTATTGAATTAAATTCAGGCGTAGGTGTTAAAGGCTTAGATTCTTCAAAGATATCAAAGATAGATTCTGATTTATCTGGTTGCTTTAGTTTGAAATCAGGTTCTTCTGATTCTTTAGGCTTATCTAAAGATTCAATAACCTCAGATATTGAATTAAATTCATGTGTAGGTGTTAAAGGCTTAGATTCTTCAAGGATATCAAAGATAGATTCTGATTTATCTGGTTGCTTTAGTTTGGAATCAGGTTCTAGTGGAGGAGGTACAGGTTCGGATTCTTCAAGAATATCAATTATTGACTCGGGTTCTTTAAGATCTTCTTGTTCAATCTTAGATTCTTGTTCAAATACGGGCGTAATTTTTAACTTTTGTAATTCTTCCTCAATTTGTGCTTGTACTTGCGCAATGGAATTTGTCCCCTTTTGATTGGTAAGCTTCTCTGATTCAATTTTATCTGGAATATTAATTTTAGGGGGAGTTTTAGGACCTTTGATTACTGGAATATTAATTTTAGGGGGAATTTTAGGACCTTTGATTACTGGAATTTTAATTTTTGGAGGAGGTAATTTTACATTCTTTTTAGGTCTAATTGTTTTTATTATCCTCTTTGAAGAACCCCTGTTAAGAGATTCCTCTTTCTTATCTAATTCATGCTTTAAAACATCTATTTTTTGTTTAAGCCCATCAATTTCTCCTTTAAACTGTTCAGAAACTTTACTCACAATATCATCGATGTCAAAGTTCTCTGGTTTTAAAGCTATTTCTGGTTCTGTTTCTAATTCTGTTTTAGAATCTGACTCTATTAGAGGAGTCTTTTCATCCTTGAGCTCTTCTTGTACCTCTTGTGGTGATTCATCTAAACTAATTACATTTTGAATTAATCCAGGCAATTTAGATTCTACAAACCATAAGTCAAGTGTGTCCCAATTTTCTAACCCAGATAATGTAGTTTCAAAAAGTCGCATGTTAGCTCCTACTTGAGGAGTATTCAATGTTATTAGATTCTTAATTTTCTCGATTAATTTATCACGGGCTTCGATTTCATAATCTGGAGTCGGTTCTTGCTGTGTTAAGAAAATATTGATTTCATTAATTTCTTGAATTACTTCTTTAAATTTCTCTTCTTCGCTCATGGAGGATTAACTAATATTGTGATTCGGTTATCTCTTATACTTTGTTCTTAAGTATTTAAAAACATTTCACTAATATATTTGTTTCCGATATCAAAAGTTTCAAATTGCCCGATCTTTTGGGGATATGACTTCATATCAGCATGGGTTATATAACTCTGTGATAACAAAAAATGGAGATGAATAGAAGAATAAAAATCAGAAATTGTTTTTGTATATAATTTTTTGTTTTCATATTATACTAGAAATTCCTAATCTACTTATTAATGGTGAGGTGCACTTTTTGAACAAATTAAGATATCGCAATTATTAACCTGAGCTTATCTTCCTCTTTCTAAATAATATATGGATTATGTTTTTTATTTTTCACTTGCTGGCAGATATATTGTAAAACGAGAACCCTCATAAAGTTGGCTTTTAACTGTAATTGCTCCATTACTTTCTATTATGTAATGCTCTACCATTGGCAAGCCGAGTCCTGTGCCATTCTCAGAACCTTTTGTAGTAAAAAATGGGTCAAATAACCTTTTTTGGATTTCTTTATCCATTCCAATCCCTGTATCTTTAATCGAAATAGTGATATATTTCCCTGCTTTTAAAGAAAACCTTTCCAATTCTAAGTTATTTGCTATTAAGTGATTTTTTGTTTTGATTGTAATTGTACCTCCATCTGGCATAGCATCTCTTGCGTTTTGAACTAGGTTTATGAGAATTTGTGCTAATTTTCTTGAATCAATTTCAATTTTATTTAAACTACTGCTTAAATCCTTTTCAATTTTAATGTTTGAACTAAGTGTAGGACGCAGAAGTTCCATTAATCTCGTAATACTTTTATTTACATCTGTCGTTTTCTTTTTAGTGCCATTACTTACCCCAAATTCAGAAATCTCCCGAATAATCTCTGAAGCATTAGTCACTGAATCACAAATCTCCTGTAAAAATCGAGATATATTCTCTCCAGATTCAAGATTTATTTGAGCTAATTCGGCATTTCCCTTTATAATCGCAAGAAAGTTATTAAAGTCATGAATTAACCCTTGTGAGAGTAGTCCTAAATTTTCAAGATTTTGCAACTTCTGCAACCTATCTTTAATTATTTCAGTTTCTTTAATAGCTAGGTTACGACTAGCATTATTAATTATCTTTAAATCACCTGAGGTTTTGGTTAATACAAATTGGTGAGAACTAGCTATATCTAACAACTGAAATTTATTATAAATGCCAACTGGGTATGTACAGATGGCGATGATTTTTTCAGTTTCAAAGACGGAATTCATTTTGATCTCATATTCCACAAAAGATTCCAACTCTTCCATATCTAATAATTTTACATCCCCAGTAATCCTTAGTCCTTTAAAACCTTTTTTCAAAGCATCATTTAAGTTCTTTAACCATCCATTTATTACATCTTTGGCAATAAATGTGCTAGATTCCTTGTACCACTCGTCATATTCAAAGAGGTTAAGCTGGTTTTTGCTCAAATAAGAATCAAGATTTTTTACTTCCTTTCTAAGAGATTCCACGACTTCTTTCTTACTCAAGTCTACTGAAATTACCCATATACAACATTCATTATTTTCTAATCCTGATTTAAAGAATGACACTAAGACATCTAATAAATCACTTTTATTGTCATACAAATAACAAAAATGGGTTCCAAATGAGAGTCTTTCCAGAACTAGTGAATTATGATTTACCTTCTCTTCGATAGCCATTAAAATCACTTAATTATCCATATAACATAACAAGAGTAAATACATTTAAATAGTTATTGAGGCAAACATAAAACATCACTTTAATGGAAAAAAGAAAAAAAAAATGTAAAAAATTGTTTTTGAGCTTATCTTTCTCTTTCTTATAAACTGACAATATTAATATGGAATATCTGAATGAAGAAATTAATGATTATAGAAATATTCTTGAGTTGGACGTGTAACAACGGTTAATTAAGTCAAGATTTCTTGTTTTTGAGTGACATAGAGCTTTACTTCCTTTTTAGTTTGTTTTAATTGCAGAATGAGAATAAATAATAACACACCTGACAGACCAAAGAAAAATACAGACACTAATATCAGCGTTTCTACAGTAATGAAAGATGATAATAAAGTACCTAATGGAATAAAGACAAATGATGCAATTGAGTAATAGGTATGAAATAATTGATATTTAAACGTTTTATGCTTCTTATTTGACGTTATATCTGCAAATAGAGAAGTGTAGGCAAAACTGGCGATGCTTCCGAGAAAATAAAAGAGAAACATTAATAACATGAATATCGGGAAACTAGAAGACGTCAGTACTACTAACAATATCATGTAGATAAAAAGCACGGTAAACATTATCTTTATTTTACTATAATTATTACATAATTTTTTAGCGCTAATACCCCCTATTAATTCACCAATAATGAAAATAATGAAAAATGAGCTATAGATTATATATGATTTAGTTCCAAACTTATTTTCGACCCAAGAACTAAATAGAAATGAATAAAGTAAATCAGAGCTAGCTAAGAAATATGCAACATATAAGAGTAAAATGTGAAAATTCTTAAATTTAATATTTTTTTCAGAAACTCGGATTACAGGCATGGAAGTTTGCTCTTCTTCTTTTTTATCATCATCATATGAGAGAAATTTAACTTTTCTTATAATCACCATGTTTATTATGATGAAAAGCACAGATAGAAGCCATCCAAAACCAAAGAAGTAGTTCCAGAGCTTTAGTGAATAAATATCAAAAACATTAAATGTGAAAAATATGGATACTCCTAAAAATCCTGACACTCGGGCTATTTTTACAATAAGGAGGAGATTATTTTTAACTTTCTCAGATTTTTTACTAATTGTTAAAAAAAGATCGATCATGACAGCTCTAATCATAGAAACTGAAAAAAGATAAACAAATAAGAATATACCAAATAAAAACAAGATATCTTTACATAAGAGAAATATCAAAAAACTACTTCCTAAAACAATATTCGAGCTATAATAAAGCAATTTGCTATTTCTTTCTTTTTTTATATACTTGCCATAGAAAAAACCTGTCAAGGGAGTTATAAACAAGAATAAGTAAGCGAAAAATTGAACAAATGCTAATTCTGTACGATTCACTTGCAGAACATTTAAATAGTAAAAAGGAATGTAGTTGATGTAATAAAATTCGAATATTGCGAGAGTACTATAAATAAAAATGAATCCTACATATGTGCTATTTTTGTTAATCTTCATGACTCATTATCTCATCATAGAAACTTAATATTCACTATTCAGAATGTATATTAAAAAACTCAAGTTTTTTCTTGAAGAGATTTTTTATAAAAAAGAAAAAAAAAAAATAAATATTAATTGGATAAAAACTCGTTTTGTAATATATTCAGAGCCTCTTGTTTTTGGCCATTTTTTAAAATATTAACTTCAATGCCTTTCTTATAGTCTGTTATAATTTTATGGTCATTAAAATAAGAGAGGATGATAATTATGCAATTCTTCACCACTTTCTTATCTTTTATACCGCTTAAAAAATATTTTAGATTACCTAACATATAACTTGCCAATGTTACCGTACTTTTCTCAAGACAGGCTATTATCCGACAATAACACTCCTCTTCGTTCATTATTACAACTGAAATGTTATTGTCACCAAAGATTATATACAACAAGGTTTTTTATAGATAAAATATCAATCGCAATTCTTTTTGACTATCACCTACCTGAAAGGTAAATTCAGAGTCTGATTTCAATGAAAATTCTATGGAAAAACTAACCTAAAAAACAATTAGATTTTATGATTTTAGTTTATGATAAACTTAGTTAGTTTTCTTCATATATCTATCGAGATATTCTTTAGGTTTATCTTTCATTTTATCAAAAATCTTCCTTCCTCTCTTCTTCAAAATAGTTTTTATCAGTTGCCTAACCGTCAAAAAAATTGTAATAACAGAAAAAAATATGGCTAACACAAACATACTCATTTGAAGTTCTCCTCTCGTAAAGAAATTAGATGTAATCAAAAAACCTGTAAGAATTACACAACTAAGGTATGCAATAATTCTCACTTTCCTATACAACGTTGCTAATCTTTCCCCACAATCTGGGCAGAACCATCCAGTATTTCTACGTGCTTCAATATTTCTAGGATCAGATCTAGAAGTAAATAAATATACTTTTTCAAAGCGAACAATAATTATAAAAAATCCTCGTTTGCGAAGGATTAGGAATAATATAAGATCACTACTAATGGTTGTTTGTAGTGATTACAAAAGAAAGATATACGATAAGAAAGAAGAGTTAAGGGAATTTGATGATTATTATGACAATGAAGGTATCCAAAAAAAAGCTAAAGAACTCAACGATCAATGGTGGGATATTGAACGTCCATTGCGAGCTTCAATTTTACTCTGCCCCGCCTGTTTTCAATCCGATAAAGATATGACTTACAATCCTGTGCGTAAAGAATGGTATTGTACAGAATGTTATGCCAAGTTGAAGATAGGATTCACTGAAGACGGAGAACCGGAGCAGTTCCCCTAATTTAAAATTTTTATTTATTATTTTTAAAATTTATGCCATATTCAAAAAAAAATTTCTACGAAACCCTTTGTATCAAGGAAATTAACTAAATCTCGATTTTCCTGAATATCTTGATTATACTCTACGGCCTCTATGGCCTCCTTTACGTCTGCAGTGATCATGACTTTTTGGCGTAACTTCTTCTATTCTCCCAACCCGCAGCCCAGAGCGCGCCAAAGCTCGAATGCAAGCTTGAGCTCCTGGACCTGGAGTTTGAGATTTATTTCCTCCTGGCGCTCTTACCTTTATATGAATACCTCTAATGTCTTTATCCTTTAGGTCATTCGCCACCCTAAACCCACATTGCTTCTGCTAGCTACTCGACTCGAATAGCTATATGGCAGCATATGGGGATGACTCGTCACGCGATGCTCTCACAACCATTCCTGCTGTACATTTTGCAAATGTTTCTGCACCGGAAAGGTCGGTTGCGGTTACAATGGTATTGTTGTATGAACTGAAAATGTGTACGATAGCCCATTTCATATTTTCTGTAATTTATAAATCACCATTTATTAATTATTAATCTAAATTGGTTTAATATATTACTATTAGAATAATCAATACTGTAAAAAATATTAATTTTCTGGTTTTTTCTAAAGATCTTTTTTCTGATTACTTAAAATTTAAATTCGTTCAATGAGAATTATTGGTATTAAGGAAAATTATATATATAAAAACTAAGGATAACAGAGTGCAAATTTTTCTTCTTCTCATCTGAATTCTCAATTAATACTTATTCAATTTAATATTTAAACATTTTATAGTGGATTTAACTTCATTTCATTTTCTGTCTTGCGACATTTCTTGCACTACAAGGAAGGATATAAATGACGATACGCTCTTAAACCGAATATCATCTGGAATTTCGTGATGCTTTACACGTACATACCTCTGTAACCATTCCTTAAGAGCGGGTGATAGAGATATGCTCTGGATGGCTGTTTTTTTTCGTGAAAGGTATTTTTGAGAAGGCATTTATTTAAAATATTTTGATTTTTGGGAACTATTAAATTAAGTTTAAATATGATTTAAATATTGCCTTGATAAAATAATAATTCGGAAATTTTTCCTCAATTAAAGCGATTACAAATTCTTGTTCTGCTAATTGGTATTTACCAATTTCAGAATATTATTCACCCAATTCTGAATATGTAGGTAAGTAATCTTGGTTTAATTCTTTTGCCCTTTTAAAAACAGGGATCGCACTCTGATAATTTTTTTCTTTTTTTAATAATACTCTTGATAAAATAGAAGGTCGTAATAAAAAGCGGAAAACGTTAAAATAATTCCAAGAGTTATGAGAAAGATAACTTTTCTATTCATTTTCATTGGATATTCACATACTACTAAAAATTGATAAAAATCCAAAATACTTATTTTATTCATCTTGACAGATTAGGATTTGTTAGTATTATAATTAGTTAAATTGTAAATATCTAAACTTATCAATTGAATTTTTTTAAATCTGAAATTGTCAAAGTAATTTGGTGAATTCTTTCCTTTTAATTTTCCTCTTAAACCTGATAAAATCCTAAAAAAAATTTACATATTCCAGTCGATGACTCTCGACATCCTCAATAATTAGTGAGAGTTTTTTTGTTCAATCTTTAATCTCACACAGTTTTTGAATCAGTATTTCTTTGTCAAGTTATTAAATTAATTAATAACTTTTCTTATTTCATAACAAAAGGGTATACTATAGAATTGTGGAGATTAAATATTTAAATGTAATGAGGATAAAATAATTCCAATACAACCTATAAAAAATTCACTTAACTTGATTCTTTTACAGCTGAAATGGGACTGTTAGGCGCGAAGCGGATAAGATTTTCTTCATCTTTTTTTACGATATAAGATGGTGCATCAATTTTTTTCGCACCTACTTGGATGTGCCCGTGTGTGATGTACTGCCTTGCTTGATAAACTGTACTCGCAAGTCCTTTTTCGTACACTAGAGTTTGTAATCGCCTTTTTAATACATCCTCAACGGTCAAAAGTAGTATATCTTCAAATGCTGCCTCAGCACCAATTATTCCTAATCGATTCAATTTTCGAATTAGTGTTTGCTGGGCTTCAACAGCTCTTTCTTTCGGTAGAGTTCGAGAACGACGAGCCAAACTTCGCCAATTTGCGAGTATTGTTCGTGATTTCCAGAATTCACGCTTATTTCTCAGTCCGTATCTACCCAGAAATTCTAGTTCTTCACGTATTCGTTCTTTTTGAAATGGATGTTTCGGTTTTTTAAATTTTTTCTTGTTACGACGTGGGTCTCCCATATTTCATCATCTTAATAATTATTGCTTGCTTTTTAAGCTCCTTCGTACAACTCCAACTACTAAACCATGGCGCCCAGTACTTTTTGTACGTTGTCCTCGGACTTTTAATCTTAAATGATGTCGCACACCTTTATAACTTCTGATTTTTTTCATCCGATCTATGTCTCTTTTAACAGTAATTTCCAGTCTATTCCCAATTACATGGTGATCTTCGCCTGTACGCAGATCCTTCATTCTATTAACCATCCAGTTGGGAATTCCATTTTCAATAGGTTTAGTAATAATTTCTTCAATTCTATTCAGATCTTTTTCAGATAAAGCTCCGATCCTTACTTTTGGGTCTATTTGTGCCACAGTTACAATAGCTTGTGCGAATCTTCTACCGATTCCTATAATTTGTGTTAAGCCATACTCTACTTTTGCGTTTCCATCAACTTGAGATCTAAGACTACGAAAAAATACTTTTTCTCGAAAATTTTTTGGCCGAATTGCGGATAAAGAACTCATTCGAACTCAATCAATTAATAATTTGTTTTTCTATTTGATTTAATGCTATTAAATATAGAATTTAATATTAAATTTTTGGTTTTGCCTTAGAAATAGTAATAGGGGATGTAAAGTCCTTAAAATTAAAAGATCTCCCGTGAATTTTTTATTTATGAAAAAGTTATTTAATTATATGTCAGAGATTTAAACTAAATAACACATAAATAAAACTTATAAGAAATTTAATGTTTTAATTTGCTCGAGAGGTTTCATTTTGCTTGATATTGAATTGTTTCGTAAGAGTTTTGAAAAAATTATAGATTCAGAAAAAAAAAGGTTCAAGGATCCGATTATCGCTGAAAAAGTGTTAGAGTTTGACACAAAATGGAGAAATGCATTACAAGAATTACAGGATTTAAGAAAAAAGAGAAATGAAATATCAATTAAAATCGGAGAATCTAGAAAATCGAAGGAGTTTGAGAAGGGAGATGATGCAATACAAAGCTCGAAAGAAATTAAACAAAAGATTGAAGCATTAGAAAGAGATGAAATAGAGTTTCTTGAGCATAGAGAGAAGTATCGGTATAAAGTTGGTAATATTCTGCATGGATCTGTACCGAATGGGGAAACTGAAGAGTTTAATGAAGTTTTGAGGACTGTTGGGGAGTTACCCAGATTAAATTTCAAACCATTATCACATGTTGATTTGATTAAAAAAATAGACGGTGCAGATACAAAAAAAGCCTCAGAAGTAGTAGGATCAAGGTTTTTTTATTTAAAGGGAGATCTAGTATTACTTAACTTAGCTCTTCTAAGATTTGCTTTGGAAAAATTATCAAGTAAAAATTTTATTCCAATGTGGACTCCCTATTTTACCAAACATGAAATAATGAAAGCAGCAGCAGAATTAGCTGATTTTGAGGAGCAATTGTATAAAATCCAAGATGAGGATCTCTATATGATAGCTACATCCGAACAAACATTAGCTGCCTATCATTACGATGAAATAATCGATCCTAGTATATTACCAATTAAATATGCTGGAATTTCATCATGTTTTAGAAGAGAAGCAGGATCACATGGGAAGGATACTTTAGGAATATTTAGAGTTCACCGTTTTGAAAAAGTTGAACAATTCATTTTTTGTTCTCCAGAAGACTCATGGAAGTATTTTGAAGAATTAATTTCAAATTCAGAAGAACTCTACAAAGAGCTAAAAATTCCTTATAGAATTGTAAATATAGCCTCAGGAGAATTAAATGATAATGCGTCTAAGAAATATGATTTGGAAGCATGGTTTCCTGCATCAGAGAGATATCGGGAATTAGTTTCCTGTAGTAATTGCTTAGATTATCAAGCAAGAAAATTAAAGATTAGAATGGGAAAAGTTGGTTCACAACAAGCGAAGAAAATTTTACATACTTTAAATTCAACTGCAATTGCAACTGAGAGGACTATTTGTTGTATACTTGAAAATTATCAAAATGAAGATCACTCAATTACAATTCCAGAAGCACTTCAGAAATATATGAATGGTAGAAAGATTATTAAAGTACTAAAATAAAACAAAATATAGCTGAAAATGATTGAAAAAAATTTAGAAGATTTTGAGGTTTTTTATCAAGATAGGTTAAATTCTCAATTTTTTAAAGTTAGAAAAGTCGCAAGAAAATCAATATCAGACATTAGGGAAATTCTTATTGAAATTAAAGTATGCTTAGACCATTTTTTAGAAGTGGGTAAGGAAAAAATAGATAAAAAGGCTCAGAGATCATTAAATTTTTTCTCCGATCGAGTTAGAAAAGAAATTGATGAAATAGATCTTCCTAAGGATAAAATTAATTATGATATCATTATGGATTTATTAAATTCAGTAAAAAAATTATTTACAAGTATTAATGAAATCGCAAGAAAATCATTACCAAAGTTCCATAAAGAAGTTCAAGCAGAAATAAAGGAATTGAATTATATGACTCGTAAATTGGGAAAAAAACAGGGAATTTTAGATGAATTAATGAGAAAAAAATATACAGAAGTAAAAGAAGCTGAATATTTACTTAAAAAATTACCAAAAATCTTTCATTTAAAGGAAAATATTGAACATGCGAAGGCTGGTTTAGATGAATTTGAGCAGGAATTGGAAATTCGAGAAAAAAAACAAGAAGAATTAAATATTCAGCTATTAACTTTAGATAAAAATCAGTTATTTAAAGAATTAGAAAACGAAAATGAAAGACTATTTCAGTTACGATTAAAGATTAATGATGAAATAGGATTTAAAAAAGCATTAAAAAAGCTAAAATTTGAATTAGATAAAGAAACATTTCACATTCCAAACATTGAATTGAATTATCTCAGGGACTTCCTTAAAAGTCCTATTAAAGTTTTAATAAATGAACAAAAAGATTTACCAAAATTCACGAGTCTTATGGTACAATTACGGCACGTTTTAGAAGAAAACAAACTAAACTTAAAATCTGATACAAGAAATAAATCAATTGAACAAATTAATGCAATTTTTGATGAAAAACACTTACAAACGAATATTGAGAATTATTTACTAATTAAAAATGAAATTAAAAGCATTGAAAAAAAAATAAAGGAAGCAGGATTAGCTGACAAATTGGAAACGTTAAAGAATGAAATCTCCTCAAACACGATAAAAATAGAAAGTTTAGAATTAAAAGTTGCAAGAAAGAATAAGGATTATACTAAATATTTAGGTGCCTTAAAAAGTGAAAGAAAAGAATTTCAAAATTCTATTGAAGAAATACTGAAAGAAAAATTGAAACTTAATATCTTATTCAAATTTTAATTTTATTCTCTCTCTACAATCTTAAATGTTCGATTATTGCTTGCAATCTTTTTCTTAATGGAATATTTTAAGTTATTTTTTAAGAACTTAAAAACCTCTGTATGTGTTAATTTAAATATCTTTAGATATTCAAAGGAAAAAATTAAGTCTTGAATCACATCGATATCAAAACTAGCCCGAAATGAATCATATATCGCGATTTTTTTTATATTCCTCTGAGATGCGTTTTTTAATAACGCAAATAAGGATGGGGTGCTTGGATCAGAAAAATAAGTAGATACAATATTAGGGGGATTTCTTCCTAAAATTGAAATCCCTGCTGAATGAATAGCAGGACATATTACTAGCTGATTTACTTGTACGAGATTGTGAATTTCATAAAAATTTTTAGCAGTAATTAAAATTAAATCTAGAAAAGAAATTGTAGTATTCTTACCGTCAAATTTATTAGTAGCTATCTTATTTAAATCGCTAATTACTTTATCAAAGGATTTAGGAGGAGATGTCACTTTTTCTCTTATTCCTATTAAATTATAATTCTCAGCAAGTTCTAAAATTTCAGAAGCATTACAGTAGACGATTTTTTGGTTAAAACATGTGACATTTGATAATGTTTTCCCAAGATCCTTGAACATTGCAATCGTTAATTCTATAAGTTGTTCGGTTGAGAAATAATCTCGTAGTCGAGATTTTGTACGAGATAATGGAGCAACCGGAATAATTAAAATACTCATTATGAATGCTTTTTGGAAACTATTTTACCTAATTAAAGACTATAATTTATAGGTTACAATGAGAGTTTATTAAAAAATTTAAATATTATTTCAAAGTATTTAGAATTTCTACTGATAAACTTTCGAATACGTTATTAACATTTTCATTTAACTTTGCTGAAGTCTCAAAATATTCCACCCCTAAGTTTTTTAACTTATCATCAATCATTTGTTGAGTAATTTCTCTTTTAAGATCCGATTTATTACCTACAATGACATAGGGTATAGTCCCACTCAATTCCTTCATTTTTGATATCCAAAAATCAATATTCTCAAATGAGGTGAGATCATTTAAGCTAAAAATTACCATCGCACCTACAGCTTGAACAAAGTAATATTCATTTGCGAATAAGGCATGCTTTTGACCTCCTAAATCCCAAAAATACAGCTTAAATCCTTTTTTTTTAATGTCTTTCTTTAAATTAGGGTTATTTAATTCAAGTTTTTCAATAATTTTATTTAAAACAATTTCTTTTATTAAAAAATTAGCCCCGATTGTTTGCTGGTATTCTTCACTAAATTTACCATCAACATATTGAGCTAATAAGCTAGTTTTGCCCACACCAGCATCTCCACAAAGAATTACCTTTCCTCGGTAAGACATTTCGCTTTATCCCCTACCTTTACATAAGTCTTAAGTATATAATTCAAATTATTCCGATTGAAATTTAAATTTTTACTATAAATTTCTCATTATTTATATCTAATTAAATTAGAGAATTTAATTTACGATTGTTGTATTTTTAGTTCTGGGTATCAATTGTATTAACTTACACTCTGATGTGACAAAATGCTTGAATAAGTGTTCATAGCCTATAATTTGTTTTGTGGTTCCGTGTTCTAACCATAAACCCGAGGTATATTCAGGTGCCTCCTTCACACTGTCCAGAGTTGTCAGTAAGAATTTATTATCAGTAATTAAAAGTCCAAAAGGAATGACACTGTCTCCCTCAATAGAATGAATTACTAGTGAAATTTTTAATAACTTTTTAATTTCTTCTTTTAGGGCTTCTTTATATTTTAGTGCTATAACAACCTGTATATTTGAAGAAAACTTCTTATTCCATAATTCTTTTAAAATCCAATCATGCCCACCCAGTTCATGCATGAGTAAATCAGGAGTTATGATGAAAAATATTCTTTTTTCTGCGGAATTAATTAATTCTCTAATTTTTTTTCTGATTTTTACCCTTGAATTTATTGACCAGACCCGTGGTTCTGATTCTTCCTTGTTTATTTCTAAAGCAGTTATGACTTTTTCTAAAACCATGGTATCTTCTATTTTCTGTTTATATTCGTCACGGATAACTTTAAAGATGTTTTCAATCGGAATAACTTGATAATTCGCGCCTCTTTTAATAGGCTCCTTTTGAATAAATCCCTTTTCTATTAACCTATTTAACGAATCATAGACTCTTGCTCTATCAACAGTAGAATATTTAGCGATATCTGCTGGGCTTAAAATCTTGTATTTGCAGAGAGTTAATAATACTTTCGAATCATTTTTCGTAAATCCTAATGTTTGAAGTGATTTCTCTATTTCAGTTTGATTAGTTTTATTAATTTCTGACATAGCAAAAGTTAAAACTGAAAATTAAATTAAATCCTCAAATTTGTTTTTTTTATAATACTTTAATCTAAAATTTAGTATTTTAATTTTTATTTTTAGAAAAATTAAGGTTTCGAAAGATTCATAGGTTTTTTACCTAACCTTGAAAAGATAGAAGAGTCAAAATATAGAAAATCTAAGTGTTAGAATCTAATCTAATAATACTTTCAATTTTTATATTTCTGTGTTGATTAAAATTTTTAAATTTTTAATTAGTGTTTAATAAAAAATTGCAAAGAAGTTTCGAAACATAAAAAAAAGTAAATCTTTAAAAGATTAAGGACTCAAGGCTTTTTCTACTATTAGATAAAAATTTGTTTTGTCGGAAAAATTAATCAAACATTAATAAAACGATCTCATTTTCGAATCATATGATCTCATTAAAGAGATCTGATTAATATATCTATTCGAATCATAACATTTATATAATAGAAATGAGTAGTTATACTTAATTATAATCTCATAAAAATTGAAATTTAATAAATTTGTGGAGGATCAAAAAATATGGCTAAAAAGAAAGCGCCAGCAAAAAAAGCAACAAAAAAATCTGATGGGTATATCGCTAAAGCTCCAATTAGGAGATTAATGAAGAAAGAAGGAGCTGATTTAGTTGCAGCTGAAGCGCTTGATAAATTGATTGGCTATTTAGAATCTAGCGCCGCATCAGCCACCAAGGAAGCCATCAAGGTTTGCAAAGCAGATAAACGTAAACGCGTTACTGCTGCTGATATTCGTGCTGCTACAAGATAAAATAGTTTAAAGTTTAGTAATTAATGTATTTTTTTTCTTTTTTTTTATTATTAAACATCTCATCTTGAGATGAGATATTTTAAGATTAATAAAGGATGTCAGAAAGATTCAAAGAATTGTTTATTTAAAAAATTCTGAATATTATTTTCTAGTTTCTTTTTAACGGATTCTAATCCCTCTGGAACAACTCGAGTTTTTCCGACAATATCAATAAATCCAAGTTCAGTTCCATACCGTGGCACTAGATGACAATGTAAGTGAGGAATACTAGCACCGGCATTACCTTGATTGAATCCGATATTATATCCTCGAGGGTTATAAATATCACCTATCAAATTCTGTAGACCCTGCACTGCTCTGAAAATCCGTTGTATCTCATCTTTAGTTAAATCTGTAAATTTAAAAATATGTCGATTCGGTATTATCATACTGTGTGCGGGATTGTAAGGATACAAATTTAGTATAATGAAAATCAAATCATCCTCATAATACTTTAAATTAATGACTCTTTTATCATCATTTTTTATTGCGCATAAAATACAATCAACATCAGGTCTTTTTTTCCCTTGCACATATTCTATTTTACCTAAGGCTTGCAACCAGTTTTTAAAAATAAAGTGTCACCATTGGTTTTTTTTTTAATTAAGAATATAAAGAAAAATTAGACTCATCAGGAAATTCTTTGGACTTCAAAAAATCATCAAGCTTGATTTTTCCAGCACAATGTTCTCCTAAAATTATATTACTATAGGCTGCACAATTAAATACTTTCCGTGTGCTTTTAAAAAAAGATTTCTTTGAAATAATTCCATCTTCATTAAGAAAGACTTGATCACTTATTTCGTATCTAAAATTTTTAATATCTATACGATAAAACATATCTTTCAGAAGAAAGGATTTCCTTAACTCTATAAAAAATTTCATCCTTTTCTCATTTTCTAAAGAATTTAAGGCCTTTATATGTGGTTCAGATATTTGAAGCCCTAAACTAACTATCAGTAAATTTTTATTTTTAGGTCTAATTACAACCATATTTCTACCAATTTGACGACCTAAACGATCTTTTCCAGGAGGAAA
>SDBT01009325.1_pt1 | contig 15944 bp, 28 predicted proteins | sample 2277101 | NCBI WGS metagenome assembly SDBT01 (sample SAMN10404973, study PRJNA504765) | marine sediment metagenome | isolation source: marine sediment core GS10_PC15, 103 cmbsf | place: Arctic Ocean: Southern Knipovich Ridge | collected 2010 | reverse complement strand
CTAATAACTGAGAAGAATACCAGTCTTCAGGCTCTGGGTAAATATGCCTTTGAGGTGGCTGGTGATGCTAACAAACATCAGGTCAAAGAGGCTGTGGAAAAGGCATTTAAGGTTAAGGTGACCGCAGTTAATATGATTTCGGTTAGCGGTAAGACTCGGATAGTGGGGAGGCGTCAGGTGTTGACCAGGTCCTGGAAAAAGGCAATAGTCACCCTTCAGGCAGGGGATAATATCCAGTTCTTCGAAGGGGTTTAACAAAGGGGGAGATTGAGTGGCACTAAAGGTATATCGTCCAACCTCACCCGGCAGGCGGCGTGCCAGTGGTTCTACTTTTGAAGAAATAACCAAGAGTAAGCCGGAGAAATCGTTGCTATTACCGCTTAAGAAGCGGGGTGGGCGTAATAATCAGGGTAGAATAACAGTTCGACATCGGGGCCAGGGCGCCAAGCGGAGGCTTCGTATCATTGATTTTATGCGTGATAAGATTGGTGTTCCGGGGAGAGTGGCGGCTATCGAGTATGACCCGAATCGCTCGGCTAATATTGCACTTATCTACTATACCGATGGTGAGAAGCGCTATATTCTAGCGCCTTTGGAGCTTAAGGTAGGTGATACCGTAAAGTCGGGTGCTGATGCCGAGATAAAGCCGGGTAATACCATGCCTATGAAATCGATGCCGAGCGGCACGTTGCTGCATAATATTGAGATGCAAAAGGGTAAGGGTGCTCAGTTAGTGCGTAGTGCCGGGGTTGGTGCCCAGCTAATGGCAAAAGAGGATAAATATGTTCTGATTCGGTTGCCCTCCGGTGAAGTGAGGCGTGTTCTTGGTGATTGTATTGCTACCATTGGTCAGGTGGGCAATGTTGACCATAGGGGTATTAAGTTGGGTAAGGCGGGGCGTAAACGGTGGATGGGTTGGCGTCCGACGGTCAGGGGTTCTGCGATGAATCCGAGAGACCATCCTCATGGTGGTGGGGAGGGCAGATCGCCGATAGGCATGCCTGGACCCAAGACGCCATGGGGCAAACCGGCTCTGGGCTATAGGACTCGTAAAACGAAAGCCTCTGATAAGATGATTGTTAAGCGCCGGGAGAAATAGTCAAATAAAGGTGGAGCAAGATGTCAAGGTCAACCAAGAAAGGGCCCGCTGTTAATGCTAAGTTAATGAAGAAAGTGGAGATGCTCACCCGCTCCGGTCAGAAGGCGGTAATCAAGACCTGGGCGCGTTCATCTACCATATTGCCTACGATGGTAGGTCTTACCATCGGGGTGCATAATGGACGGAGACATGTGCCCATCTTTATTACCGAGAATATGGTGGGGCATAAACTGGGTGAGTTTGCCGCAACCCGGACCTTTAGGGGGCATGTTGCTAGGGCGGAGAAAACTACTCAGCTAAGGAAGAAACAGTAGGTTGCTTAAGTCTAGGTATGGTGTGCAATGGAAGTAAGAGCAGTAGCTAAAAATGTACGTGTGTCGCCTCGTAAGTTGCGCTCGTTGGTAAATGTGGTGCGGGGTAAGAGTGTAGACGAAGCGTTGGCCGTGCTTAAGTTTGCCTCGACGCCGAAGGCCCGTGTTGTTGCCAAGACAGTACGGTCGGCGGCATTCAATGCTGAGAATAATTTCCAGATGTCGCCTCAGTTAAAGATTGTCGGCATATTTGTTGATGGAGGGCGGACCATGAAGAGGTTTCGTCCGCGCGCTCGGGGGCGGGCCGGCCCTATCCTTAAGCGTTCTAGCCATATTACAGTTATCGTTGCTGAGGAGGAGGAAAAACGTGGGGCGTAAGGTTCATCCAACGGGTTTTAGACTCGGTTTTATACAGGACTGGCAGGCGAAGTGGTATTCCGGGAAGCACTATGTAGAGTTTCTGCAGGAGGACCTGAAACTCAGGCAAGCTATCAAGTCAAAGTATAGCGGCGCCGGGGTCTCCTTGGTGGAGACTGATCGGCAGGGGGACAAGGTAGTTGTGACTATTAATACGGCTCGTCCGGGTGTTGTTATTGGACGAGGTGGGCAGAGAGTTGACGAAATGAGGCAATACCTTGAGGGCCTTATCGGGAATAAGGTTCAAATTAACATCCAGGAAATCAGGCAGCCTGAGCTTGATGCCAACTTGGTGGCGATGGCGGTAGCCGAGCAGATTGGGCGGCGGGTTGCTTACCGGAGGGCAATAAAACAGGCGATTTTCCGTACCATTCAGGCCGGAGCCAGGGGAATCAGGATTAGTTGTTCGGGGCGGTTAGGTGGCGTTGAGATAGCCCGTCGTGAGGTGATGCACCAGGGGCAGGTGCCTTTGCATAAGATGCGGGCTGATATTGATTATGGGTTTACCGAGGCTCGTACCCCTCTCGGTCGGATTGGGGTAAAGGTCTGGATATATAAGGGGGATATTTTCCCCGAAGCCAAGGCTGAGGAAATTGAGAAAGAAGTACCTGTTGCGCTGGCAGCTGATGTGGATGTCGAGGTAGAACCTGCTGCTAGCACAGCGTTGGGGGAGGTATTGGCTGGAGTGGTGGAGGATAGGGGCGTAGAAGAGCCCTCTTCTGTGGAATTGGAAGAAGAGTCTATAGTACCGTCTGCAGAGTCAAAAGAGGAGGTGGTAGCTGAAGCAGCCGTAGAGGCGGTTCCAGCGGAAGCGGAGGAGAAGCCGGTCAAGCCGGCAAAGAGAAAGAAGAAGGCGGAGGTGGTAGCTGAAGCAGCCGTAGAGGCGGTTCCAGCGGAAGTGGAGGAGAAGCCGGCCAAGCCGGCAAAGAGAAAGAAGAAGGCGGAGGTGGTAGCTGAAGCAGCTGTAGAAGTAGAGGGGCAAGATGCTACAACCTAAACGGGTGAAGTACCGAAAGACTCATAAAGGACGTCGTAGAGGTAATGCTCAGGTAGGGAACACAGTTGCTTTTGGCAGTTTCGGATTGCAGGCAGTAGAGTGTGCCTGGCTTACCAACCGTCAAATTGAGGCTGCCCGGCGGGCGATGACCCATTATGTCAAGCGTGGCGGTAAAATATGGATACGTATATTCCCGGACAAGCCGGTTACGGCGAAGCCGGCCGAAACCCGAATGGGCTCAGGCAAGGGAGCGGTAGACCACTGGGTAGCTGTGGTCAAGCCGGGGAGAATCCTGTTTGAGATGGGGGGTGTTGCTGAAGAGGTAGCCAAGGGGGCTATGCGGCTGGCTTCATATAAGCTGCCAATAGGTACCAAGTTTGTCGTCAAAGAGTCCGGGGTGGGTGCTGGTGGTGATTCTGTAAAATAAGGAGCTGGTGTAGATTTGAAGGTTGGAGAAATCAGGGCTCTCAGTGATAAGGAATTGAAAAAGCAATTAGAGTCGGCTTATGAAGCGCTTTTTAATTGCCGTCTTCACCTGGCTACCAGGCAGTTGACCAACCACCGTGAAATCCCGATGGTTAGAAAAAGGATTGCTCGAATAAAGTTCATACTCAGGGAGAGAGAGCTAGGAATAAGGTAGGTTTAGGGCTATGAAAGTTAAACGTAAAACAAGGGTTGGCCGTGTGGTGAGTGACCGGATGGACAAGACGGTGGTGGTGGCGGTAGAAACTCCCAGACGCCATCCACTCTATAAGAAGACGATGAGGAGAGCGGTCAAATATAAGGCCCATGACGAGGGTAATAAATGTGGCTTGGACGATACAGTCAGGATTGAAGAGACTCGCCCGCTCTCGCGGTTAAAGAGGTGGCGAGTAGCTGAGGTAATAACTAAGGGAAATATAGTTGAGGTTCAGCCTAAGGAAATAGCCTAAAGTTTTCAGGGTGGAGTAATATGATTCAACCACAAACCAGACTGAAGGTGGCAGACAATACCGGGGCCCGGCAGATTATGTGTATTAATGTACTGGGTAGCGTGAAAAAGTACGCTCGGGTCGGTGATGTTATTGTCGCTTCGGTGAAAAGGGCGATACCGGGGGCGGTGGTGAAGAAGGGAGAGGTGGTCAAGGCGGTTATTGTTCGTAGTGCCAGACAGTATCGGCGTCTTGATGGCTCTTATATCAAGTTCGATGAAAATGCGGCGGTGATTCTCACCGATAAGAATAATCCCAAGGGGAGCCGGATATTTGGGCCGGTAGCCAGGGAGTTGCGCGAGAAGAACTTTACCAAGATCATTTCGCTGGCTCCGGAAGTGTTGTGAGGTAAGGGACTATGAAGATTAGAAAGGATGATACCGTACTGGTTATTGCCGGTAGGGACAGGGGCAAAAAAGGCAAGGTGCGTTTTGCTCATCCTAAGGACAAAAAGATGGTAGTCGAGGGTATCAACTTTATTAAAAAACATGCCAGAGCCACGGGCCGGGTCAAGCAGGCCGGTATAATAGAGCAGGAGGCACCAATCACTGTGTCAAATGTTATGCTGTTGTGCGGTCGGTGTAATCATCCTACCCGTGTCGGTTTCCGCTTCCTGGAGGATGGCCGGAAGGTGCGCATCTGTCGTTCTTGTCATGAGGTGATTGATTAAGTGTCGCGACTTAGAGAAAGGTATAGAAAAGAGGTCATTCCTAACCTGGTGAAGCTTTACGGGTATCGCAATGTAATGCAGATACCCCGTTTGGAGAAACTGGTGCTTAACATTGGCCTGGGGGAGGCAGTTCAGAACGCCAAGGCCCTGGAGGCCGCGGAGAGTGATTTGACGGCTATTTCGGGGCAGCATCCGGTAATCACCCGGGCCAAGAAGTCTATCGCTGCCTTTAAGTTAAGAGCAGGTATGCCAATCGGGCTTAAGGTAACCCTGCGTGGAGAACGTATGTACGAGTTTTTTGATAAGCTGGTGAATGCCGTCCTGTCCCGCCGGCGTGAGTTTCAGGGGGTTCCCCGGAATGCCTTTGACGGTCGGGGTAACTACACCCTGGGTCTTAACGAGCAGATTGTTTTCCCTGAAGTGGATTATGACAAGGTAGACAAGATACGGGGGCTGGAAATCTCGGTTGTTACTACAGCAAAGACGGATGAGGAAGGTCGGCATTTGCTGGAGTTATTGGGTATGCCCTTTAGTAAGGATTAGGTGTGGAAATAGATGGCTAAGAAATCAATAGTTGTAAGGTCCAAGCGCCCGCCAAAATACAGGGTACAGCAGTATCACCGCTGTTACCTGTGTGGCCGGCCCCGCGCCTATATGCGCCGGTTTGGTCTGTGCCGTATTTGTTTCCGTGGGCTGGCCCTTGCCGGTCAGATTCCTGGGGTAAGGAAATCAAGCTGGTAACGGATGTTTGGTAGAATAAGCATAGACTAAGGGGGTATGAGTGACTGTTTCTGACCCAATTGCTGATATGCTGACCCGAATACGTAATGCTATCATGGCAAGGCATGACTTCGTGCTGGTACCGTCGTCGAAAATGAAGCTGGCTATTACTACCATACTTAAAGCAGAGGGTTTCATTAAGGACTATGAGGTAATCAGGGGAGGGACCCATCGGGTGATTAAGATAGGTCTTAAATATGATGATAGGGACCGTCCCGTCCTTTCCGGGTTGGAACGGGTGAGTAAGCCTGGGTTGAGGGTGTATGCCGGGCACAAAGAAGTCCCCCGTGTTTATGGCGGTCTGGGTGTTGCTATCCTTTCCACACCTGATGGTGTTATGACGGGACGGCAGGCCTGGCGCAAGGGCGTTGGTGGTGAACTATTGTGCTATATTCACTAATTCAGCGGCGAGGTTAATGTAAATGTCTAGAGTGGGGCGGATGCCGATAACTGTACCACAAGGCGTGGTGGTAAATATTGAAGGCAGTAGGGTTACTGTAACCGGGCCTAAGGGTGATCTTTCGCGTAGTCTTAGCCCTGATATGTCGATTAGCTTGAGTGACAACAGCCTGACCGTGTCACGCCCCAGTGATAACAGGGAGCATCGTTCCTTGCACGGCCTGACAAGGAGCCTCTTGGCTAACATGGTGACGGGAGTATCCAGTGGCTTCGAGAAGAACCTGGAAATAGTAGGTGTGGGTTACCGGGTGGAAAAGGTGGGGGACAATCTGGTATTCCGTATGGGCTTTTCTCACACGGTGGAGGTATCCCCTCTACCCGGGGTGGCCCTGAGTGCTGAGGCGGCAAATCGCGTTAAGGTAAGCGGGATTGATAAAGAGGTGGTTGGTCAGATGGCGGCTGAGATTAGAGCTATTCGCCCGCCTGATGCTTATAAGGGTAAGGGTATCCGGTATGCCGGAGAGCGTGTTCGCTTGAAACCGGGTAAAAGTAAGCAGGCTGCTAAGTAAGGGGTGATAGAGTAACAAGATGGGTAAAATTGAACCAAGGGCGGCACGTAAGAACAGGCATGCTCGAGTTAGAGCCAGGTTAAGCGGCACTACCGATAGGCCGCGCTTGTGCGTGTTTCGCAGTTTGAGTCATATCTATGCTCAGATTATTGATGATTCGAAAGGGCATACCTTGGCTTGTGCCTCAACCCTTGACCATGAGGTAAAAGGGGAAGCAAACGGTAGGGTCAAGGTCGGTAAGGCTGAGCTTGTTGGTTCTCTGATGGCTAAGCGGGCCCTGGAACAGGGGATAACCCAGGTGGTTTTTGACCGTGGTGGACATAAATATCATGGTCGGGTTAAGGCCCTGGCTGAGGCAGCGCGACAGGGAGGGTTGAAGTTTTAGAAAGGTGGTTCCTGGTTAGATGAAAGAGTTGATAAGCAAGATAAACCCGGAAGAGCTGGTACTAACTGACAAGCTTGTCTACATCAACCGTGTCTCTAAGGTGATGAAAGGGGGCAAACGCCTCAGTTTTAGCGCCCTGGTAGTGACTGGTGATGGTAACGGATATGTCGGTGTTGGTACGGGCAAGGCTAAGGAAGTACCGGTGGCAATTAATAAGGCTAATGCGAACGCCAGAAGGAACTTGATTAAGGTGCCGATGGTAGGGTCTACCATTCCCCACGAAATAGTGGTGAAGTTTGGTGCTACCAAGGTCTTGCTGAAACCAGCGGCACCAGGTACGGGTATCATTGCCGGCAGCAGTATCCGGGTTATTATGGAGTCAGCCGGCGTTAAGGACATTTTGACCAAGTCATTGGGCAGCTCTAATCGGGTTAATATGGCGAAGGCGACCATACTGGCGCTAAGGCAGCTTAAAGACCTGAAGGTGGAGTTGGCCAGGCGCCGGCCGGTTGCCCGGGTTGAGGAGGAGGCGGTGACTGGTGGCTAGACTGTGTGTTGTTTGGGTCAAGAGTGGTATCGGTTACAGCAAGGATCAGAAGCAAACTATAAGGGCTCTTGGTTTGCGTCGGCTAAATCAGAGCGTTGTTCACACTGACAGCGCTACAGTCCGAGGTATGATTAATAAAGTAAGACATCTGGTTAAGGTGGAGGAAACAAACTCGTGAGGCAGAATGAACTATCTCCAGCCCCTGGTTCCAAGAAAAAACGGAAACGGGTGGGTCGTGGTAACGGTAGCGGCCACGGTACCTATTCCGGGCGCGGCTCGAAAGGGCAGAAGTCCCGTTCCGGCTTCAGCCTGAAGCCCGGTTTCGAAGGTGGCCAGCTACCTTTAATTCGGCGCTTGCCGCGGAAGCGCGGCTTCACCAATATTTTCCGGGTAGAATATAGCATTGTTAATCTAGATAAACTTAGCCTCTTTGAGGCGGGGAGTGAGGTAACGCCGGAAAGGCTGCTTGTCGCGGGGGTGGTAAAGTCGCTGCGGCACCCGGTCAAGATTCTGGCGGGGGGTGATATCAGTTATCCTCTTTCGGTAAAGGCAGATAAGTTCTCTGCTGCTGCTAGAGCTAAGATTGAGGCAGCAGGCGGTACCGTGGAGGAGGTAGTGCGTGCGACAGAGACAGGCTAGCAGACCAAGGCTGCTCCAGGCAATGCTTGATGCCTTCCGTTTGCCTGACTTGAGGCGGCGGATTCTCTTTACCGTTGGCATGCTGGTGATTTGCCGTTTTGTGGCTCATATCCCTCTGCCCGGAGTAGACGCCGGCGCTATGCAGGACCTATTTGCTCGCAATGCGATGTTGGGCATGCTTGATATGTTCAGCGGTGGTGCGATGAGGAATTTCAGTGTCGCCGCAATGGGAGTCTACCCCTACATCACTGCCTCAATTATTATGATGCTGCTCACGCCGATTATCCCCCGTTTACATGCTCTGTCTATGGAGGGGGAAACGGGTCGGAATAGGATTAATCAGATAACCCACTGGTTGACCATACCGATGGCCGGTGTTTCCGGTTATGGCCAGATAGTCCTGCTCCAGCGGGAAGGGGTGGTTGGTAGTGCTGCCGCTCTGCCCATGGCGGCTATGGTCCTGTCACTGATAGCGGGTACTATGTTCATGGTCTGGTTGGGCGAGCTTATTACAGAGTATGGTATCGGTAACGGCATCTCGATAATAATCTTTGGTGGTATCGTGGCTGGCCTGGGTGGGTTGGTGCAGCAGGGCTATTTTGCCGCCCAGGGCGTCGGTGTACCTAACGTCGTTGGTTATATCATTATCGTTTTAATTGTCATTGCGGTAATCGTCATCTTTACCGAGGCGCACCGCCGTATCCCGGTCCAGTATGCCAAGAGTGTCTTTAAGGGTGGTCGTATGTATAGGCAATCGGGCTCAACCCATATCCCCCTGCGGGTAAATACAGCCGGGATGATACCGCTCATCTTTGCTATGTCGATAGTTATCTTCCCTGGTATGATAGCCAGTTACTTCGTCGCCCCCGTCGGGGCTGACCCCAACTTTGCTAACGTTATTCAGAACCTGTTCAATCCAAATGCGGCGCTGCCGATTGGCCTGGTTTATTGGGGGCTCTATTTTGTGCTGACGATGGCTTTTGCCTTCTTCTATACCATGGTGATTTTCCAGCAGCAGGACCTACCCGGTACACTGCAGCGGCAGGGGGGGTTTATCCCCGGTATCAGACCGGGTAAGAATACCAAAGAGTACCTTGATATGGTTATTAAGCGTATTACTTGGGCCGGTGCCCTGTTCTTGGCGGTAGTGGCGATAGTACCGTTCCTGGCCCGGGAGGCTACCAGTATTCAGGTGATACAGTTGTCCAGTATGGGGCTGCTGATTGTGGTTGGTGTTGCTCTGGATACCATGAAGCAGATTGAGGCACAGCTGGTTATGCGCCGCTACGAGGGTTTTATCAAATAGACAGTTTAGCTGGGGCTTGAAGAAGTCTTTATGAAAAAGGGAAAATAGTGTATATTATTCTTCTAGGTGCTCCTGGTGCCGGCAAGGGGACACAGGCTGCTTATCTGGCTCAAAACATGAATCTGGTCCATATCGCTTCTGGTGACCTTTTCCGCCAGGCGCTGGAGCAGGATACCGAGTTAGGCAGGCAGGCCAGGTCCTATATGGAGAAGGGGGCACTGGTTCCTGACGAGATAACAACAGAGATGGTGCTTGAGCGTTTGGCGGCTTTGGACTGTGAGTCCGGGGTAGTCCTGGATGGCTTCCCCAGGAATCTGCCGCAGGCTGAAGCGCTGGATAAGGCTTTAGCCGGTAGCTCCAAAGCTATCGATGGTGTAGTGTATATCAAGGTTTCTCCGGAGGTGCTCCTGCGGCGCTTGGGCGGGCGTTGGATTTGCCGTAATTGCCAGGTACCATATCATGAGGTAGATTCTCCTCCCCGGGTTAAGGGAAGGTGTGATAGGTGTAGCGGTGAGCTATATCAGCGTCCTGATGATACCGCTGAAACAGTGAAGAAGCGGCTTAAGGTATACTCTGCCGAGACGGCTCCCCTCATTGATTATTATATCAGGACAGGCAGGCTGGTTGAGGTAGACGGGGAGGGAAGTGTAGAAGATGCTGGTAAGAGGGTTGTCGCGGCTCTAGAGAGAGTTCGCTGAGAAATGGGTATTGTGATTAGGTCAGAGCGGGAGATTATGACCATGCGTCAGGCAGGCAAGGCAGTAGCCATCGTGCTGGAAATATTGAGCGGAGCAATAAGGCCGGGGATGGAGACTAAAGAGTTGGATGTTATCGCCGGTAGAGAGTTAAAGAAACTGGGAGCTAAGCCGTCGTTTAAGGGATACCACGGTTTCCCGGCTAATCTCTGTGTATCGGTAAACGATGAGATAGTGCATGGGATTCCGGGGGAGCGGGTCTTAAAGGAAGGCGACATTGTATCCCTTGACTTTGGTTCAATTTATGACGGCTTTCAGGGGGATGCGGCAGTGACGGTGAGTGTCGGTGAGGTTAAACCGGAGGCTAAACGGCTTATTGAGACTACTGAGGATGCCCTGGAGGCTGGTATCGCCAAGGCTTATGCCGGGGCGAGGCTGGGAGATATTTCCGCTGCTGTTCAGCGCTGTGCGGAGTCAGGGGGCTATTCCGTAATCCGGGAGTATACCGGTCATGGTATCGGTCGCCAGATGCACGAAGAGCCTCAGGTACCTAATTTCGGGCAGCAGGGAACAGGGCCGGTGTTGAAAAAGGGAATGGTCCTTGCCCTTGAGCCTATGGTAAGTATGGGTGATTGGCGTACCCGGCTTGGTAGTGACCACTGGACGGTATCTACGGCTGATGGCAGCCTTTCCGCACACTTCGAGCACACCATTGCCATTACCGATGCTGAAGCGGAGGTGCTGACTGTTGCCTAGAGGGGTAGTATATGCCTAAAAAAGAGGCTATTGAGGTTGAAGGGACGGTGTTGGAGCCTTTACCTAACGCCACGTTCCGTGTTGAGTTATCTAACGGGCATCAGGTGCTGGCGCATATTTCGGGTAAAATAAGGTTGCATTATATCAGGGTATTACCGGGTGATAAGGTGATAGTAGAGCTTTCTCCTTATGACCTGGGTCGAGGTAGAATTACCTATCGCTTGAAGCAGTAAGTAAGGAATTTGTGATGAAAGTCAGAGCTTCGGTTAAAGTTAGATGTGAGAAGTGTAAGGTGGTTAAGCGGCGGGGGGTGGTCAGGGTCATTTGTCCCAACCCCCGGCATAAGCAGAGGCAGGGCTAAACCATCCATTGAAGTAAGGAGGGGTCTTAATGCCACGTATAGCCGGCGTAGATATACCAAAAAACAAGCAAATATGGGTAGCGTTACAGTATATCTATGGTATTGGTTCTGAATTGAGCCGGAGGATTCTGGCGCAAACAGGTATTAGTGCTGATACCAGAGCAGATAGTCTTACTGAAGATGAGGTCAACCGTCTCCGGGAGGTCATTGACCGGGAGTATAAGGTTGAGGGTGACCTCAGGAAAGAGGTCAACTTTAATATCAAGCGCCTCATTGAAATTGGCAGCTACCGCGGCCTCAGGCACCGGCATAACCTGCCGGTTAGGGGGCAGCGAACGCGGACCAACGCTCGTGCCCGTCGTGGCACTAAGAAGACGGTGGCCGGTAGAGGTAAGAAACGAGGTATGACCAAGAAGTAGCCGGTTTTGTTTGATATAGTCAAGTAGGAGGTAGGAATGGCAGAGAAGAAGCGTACCAGAGCCCGAAAGCGGGAAAAGAAGTCTATTCCAGCGGGAAAGGCCTATATCCAGTCGACATTCAATAATACCATAATTACCCTCACCAGCCCGGAGGGGAGTGTTATTGCCTGGGCAAGCTCAGGCACGGCTGGGTTTAAGGGCTCGCGTAAAGGTACTCCTTATGCAGCCCAGGTGGCGGCTCGTGATGCGGCACGGAAAGCCATGGTACATGGCTTACGTCAGGTAGAGGTTTATGTTAAAGGTCCAGGCAGCGGCCGCGAAGCGGCGATTCGTTCTCTGCAGAGTTCAGGCCTTTATATTACCAGTATTAGGGATGTGACTCCTGTTCCGCATAATGGCTGTCGTCCTCCAAAAAGAAGGCGGGTATAGAGGGTAAGAAATGGCAAGATATACTGAAGCAGTCTGTCGTTTGTGTCGTCGTAGTGGCGAAAAGTTAATGCTTAAGGGGGGCCGGTGCCTTACCCCTAAGTGTGCTGTTGATAGGCGAGCGAAACCGCCCGGTCAGCATGGTCAGCAGAGCGGCGGTCGGCGGCGGCGGGTTTCTGACCGTGGTGTCCAATTAAGGGAAAAGCAAAAGGCCCGTTATACCTACGGCATCATGGAGGGGCAGTTCCGGAGGCTTTTTGCTCAGGCTGAAAGGCAGCAGGGCATCACCGGAGAGAACCTTGTCGTGCTGCTGGAGCGGCGGCTTGATAATATAGTCTATCGGTTAGGCTTCGCTGACTCTCGTGCTCAAGCTCGACAGATAGTCTGTCATGGACATATCAAGCTCAATGGACGTAAGACCGATATACCATCCTGCCTGGTTAAGGAGGGCGATAGTATTTCCTGGCGGGAGAGCAGCACCAGAACCGAATATTATAAGGAAGTGGCCGAGAATATCGGTGCCAAGTTCCTACCGGGCTGGTTGAGCCTGGACAAGCAGAACCTGGTTGGCCAGGTGGTGTCACTGCCTACCCCTGATGAAATTGGGGCTAAATTTGAGGGGAAGACCATAGTTGAGTTCTATTCGCGATAAGTCAGTCGATAAGGAGGGAGCATTTTGTCTCGCCTAGTGGTACCGAAGATTACCTGTGTTGAGAGCAAGGACAATTTTGGCCAGTTTCTGGCTGAGCCACTGGAAAAGGGCTTTGGCGTTACCCTGGGGAATTCCCTGCGCAGAGTGCTGCTCAGCTATCTCCCCGGGGCAGCGGTAACCGCGGTTATGATTGAGGGAATTCAGCACGAATTCTCTAGTGTTCCTTATGTAAAGGAAGATGTTACCGAGCTTGTCCTTAATGTTAAAGAATTGAGGCTAATCCCCCTTTCCGGGCAGCCGGGTAAATTGATACTGGAGGCGGAAGGAGAGGGGCGTGTTTACGCTTCGGACATCAGGCAATCGACTGACCTTAGCATTGCCAATCCGGAACTATACCTGGCCACTCTGGATTCGCCTGAAGCTAAACTCTATGTGGAACTGGATGTGGGAATAGGTGAAGGTTATCAGCTGGCTTCCTCTAGTGATAACCTGCCTATTGGAGTGATTCCCATTGATGCTATCTTTACTCCGGTACGAAAGGTTAACTTTACCGTTGAGCCGACACATGTTGGCCAGGTGACCAGTCGCGAACGGTTGTCTCTAGAGGTGTGGACGGACGGTACAATATCACCGGTAGAAGCCCTCGCCCAGAGTGCGGCGATTTTAGTGGAGCAGTTGACCGCCTTTGCCGATTATGCCCAGGTCTCTCGGGCGGACGAAGAGGAGAATGTCATCCGACTGTCTATCCCTGAAGAGTTATTCAATATGCCGGTGACTAACCTGAAGCTATCGGTGCGCACGATGAATTGCCTGAGACGGGGTAATATTGAGACGGTAGGGCAGATTATCGGTAAAGGGGAGAGCGAGTTACTGGCGCTGAGGAATTTCGGGGAGAAGTCTAGAGAGGAGATAGAGGAACGCCTTGAGGAATTGGGGCTTTCTCTTAAACCGCAAGCAGAAGAGTCAACCACACCAGTGGAAGAAGGGGTGGAAGGTGAGACATAGATTATCTGGTAGAAAACTAGGCAGGCATTCGGGGCACAGAAGGGCAATGTATCGTAACCTGGTGACCGACCTCTTGGGCTACGAGAAGATTACTACTACGGAGGCTAAAGCTAAAGAGGTGCACGGCCTGGCTGAGAGAGTTATTACCCTGGGCAAGAAGGGGGGGCTTCATGCCCGCCGTCAGGCATTATCATTTATTATCGACGCCAAGACGGTTGAGAAGATATTTGATAAACTTGCTTCTAGATATGCCGAGCGTAGCGGGGGTTATACTCGTATCGTTAAGTTAGGTCCTAGATTAGGTGACGGCGCAGCTATGGTTAGATTGGAACTGGTAGAGTAAAAAGGTTGCGAGGTTGGTGGCAGTCACCAGGGTTGTCTTAATAATAGAATATGATGGTAGATGCTATCACGGTTCTCAGCTCCAGGCCGGACCAGCTACTATCCAGGGAGAGATAGAGCAGGCAATCCGGGGACTGACCGGGGAGAGGTGCCGGATAGCAGCAGCCAGCCGTACTGATGCCGGGGTTCATGCTCGCGGACAGGTGGTCAGTTTTCGTACTGATTCAATCCTCCCTGAGCAGACCTTTGTTAAAGGGATAAACTACTATTTACCGAGGGATATCGCGGTTAAAGCGGCCTATCGAGTAGCAGACTCTTTTGATGTTCGGCGTAACGCTGTTAGCCGGGAATACAATTACTATATCTTAAACGGCTTGACCCGGTCTCCAATCTGGAGGGTTTTTTCTCACCTTGTTGGTGGGCACTTGGATATTGAGGCTATCAATGAAGCCTGTCAGGCTCTTCTTGGTGAGCATGACTTTGCTTCGTTTGCCAGTCGTATTGGTGTGGAGAAGAAGTGCACGGTGCGGCATGTATATCGAGCGGTGATGGAGAGGCAGGAGGAATTGGCTATTTTCAATATGGTGGCTAATTCATTCTTACCCCATCAGGTGCGTAATACAATCGGACTATTAATAAAGGTTGGATTGGGTAGAGTGAGTACCAGCGAATTTTGTAGTATAATTGAGGCGAGGGTGCCGGGTCTGGCCGGTCCGATGGCGCCGGCCTGCGGACTGTGCCTGATGCGGGTAAATTACCCGGTCTCTTTCGGAGGAGAGGCATAATGAAAACCTATAGCGTCAAGGTCTCTGAGATTAAGCGGGAGTGGCATGTTTTTGATGCCTCGGACAAGATTTTGGGTAGGCTAGCTACCGAGGTGGCTAAATTGCTGATGGGTAAGCACAAACCAATGTTTTGTCGTAATCTGGATGTCGGTGATTTTGTGGTTGTTCTCAATGCTGAGAAGGTCAGGGTTAGTGGTGATAAGGCCAGGCAGAAGATCTATTATCGGCACTCAGGATATCCCGGCGGATTGAAGAGTGTCACCTTTGAAAAGCTGATGCAGACTCATCCGACCCGGGCAGTTGAATATGCGGTTAAGGGGATGTTACCGCATAATCGATTGGGCGCCAGTATAATAAAAAAATTGAAGGTATACGTCGGCGATAAGCACCCTCACCTGGCTCAGACAGGGGCTGCGCTGGCTAAGGCTGAAGGTAAAGGAGAGGAATGAGGCATTACGGGTATAACCGCTTCTCCTTAATATCAAGGAAGGGGGATAAAGAGTAAGGATTTTATCATCCTGAAAAGAGGTATGGTTCAAATGGAAACACAGGCTTACTTTTACGGAACTGGCAAACGTAAAACGGCGATCGCCAGGGTAAGGCTGATGCCGGGGGAGGGCACTATTATCGTAAATAATCTGCCCTATGAGGAGCGTTTTCCCCGCCTTGAGCATCTGCGTACCATACAGCAGCCGCTTCTCATTACGGAAAGCCTCGGCAGATATAATGTTGTGGCTAAGGTGGAGGGTGGCGGCATATCAGGACAGGTCGGGGCTATTTCCCACGGCATTGCCCGGGCTTTAGTAAAAGCCGATGAAAGGTTTAGGCTGTTACTGCGTCAGGAGGGGCTGCTGACGCGGGACTCTCGAGTCAAGGAGCGCAAGAAGGTCGGCTTGAAACGGGCTCGCAAAGCGCCTCAGTACACCAAGCGCTAGGCTTTATCGGGGAAGGATAGTCACACTCGTTTTACAGCCGGTGACGAAGCTAGTAAGCAAGAGCAGACATGGGGCTAAGGTGTATAAGGTCTATGACACAGTTTAGATGACAAGAAATGCCGGAATCATCGGTCAGTGTTTATGATTGTTTTAATTGTTTTAATTGTTTGATTATGACTGTTTGTTTCCGGTATTTTTTTCTCTGCCGGCCTAGATAAGCCTCCAGTCCTTGTAGCCCTGACGGATGATGGCTAGATACTCGGCGGAGGGCTTGCTTTCCTGGGCCTGGCGGTTGTTGATGTAGGTTACCGTTTCTATCGGCTCATTATCCTCGTTATTCACGATGACATTTAGTCGTTGATAATCACTGCCTTCGCATTTGTCCAGCCGCTTCAAGCACTCTTCGCTGACTTCATAGATACCGCCTCGGACCTTTTCCCCTCTGAACGATCGGATTGTGGCCACTCCCCCCCGCCAC
>SDBT01009324.1_pt1 | contig 15944 bp, 16 predicted proteins | sample 2277101 | NCBI WGS metagenome assembly SDBT01 (sample SAMN10404973, study PRJNA504765) | marine sediment metagenome | isolation source: marine sediment core GS10_PC15, 103 cmbsf | place: Arctic Ocean: Southern Knipovich Ridge | collected 2010 | reverse complement strand
CAGCAAGGTCAAAATGAATTGCGGAACAACAGAGACGGAATATAACCGAACCTTGCACATACTGAAGGCCAGGAACGGCAAAGGACAGGGAATAAGGCTTGCATTTAATTTCCAATCTGAAAGTCTAACTTTGCGAGAGTTGGGAATAATTGTAAGGGACGAAAAATAGGTAAAGAATGAAATATGACACAGCAGAACAACAATAATCCAGTTTTCACAACTACAACAGTTTTATCTGACGGTAATGGCGGATTTGTGCCGTGTCCTGAGTTGCTGACAGAAAAGGAGGCTATCCGCTATTTGAGACTCGATATTGATGGGCCTGCAAAGCCGGAGAATACGTTGCGATACTATCGTGAGCAGAAAAAGCTCAAGGCGACCAAGATAGGTAAAAAACTGCTCTATAGTCGGAAGTCGCTGAATGAGTTTATGGAGAGAATGACCGGATGAGACAACCTGTTGACAATACATGGAGAGCTAAAATAAAAAAATTAAAAAAAATCCTTGACATCATTGCGGATGCCTGCAACAATATAAGTGTTATGTCAGCAATAAGACAAGCCATATTGAAAGAGATACAGAAATCAGGTCTGACCATCTACAAGGTAGCGAAGATGGTCGAAGGCAAGGTGCCCCAGCGGACAGTATATGCCTTCTTACGCGGCGAGGAAGATAGTCTGACCGCGACTGCATCGGTGATAATGAATGCGTTGGGGCTGACAGTAACGAGAAAATCTAAATTGAAAAAGGGCACACGCCCAAGAAAGGAGGTTTGACATGATTACAAAAATTGGGATTTACAAAGACCCGCGGAATAAAAAAAGGCCGTGGGTCATCCGGTGGTATGGAGAGTATGAACCGTCCACGGGCAAGCAGAGACGCTATAGCAAGGCTTTCCGGCTTAAGGTTGAAGCAGAAGAGTTTCAAGCGTCCAAGCAGAAGGAATTTACCGAAGGGGTCGCTCCGAGAGATGGTGTGCCGAATGTGACGCTCGGTAGTCTTTGCAAGAAATTTCTGCGTGTAAGAAAGACTGAACTAAGCCCAGCCAGTCTTGAAAGCTATGAGAACACTATCACCAGGTTACAAGACTTTTTCGGCGAAGATACTTACTTAAGAGACATCAGACCAGAACAGGCCGCTGTTTTCATCGCCGAGCAGATGAGCAAGGCAAAAGGGTACGAAGGCACAGAGTTGTCCGAATGGAGTCGTGAACAGCACAAACGAAACTGTAAGTGCATTTTCAGGACGGCTATTGACTGGGAAATGCTAACACGCAATCCGTTCAACAGTCTAAAGCTCAAAAAACTCGGGACAAAAAAGTGGTATAGAGTAACACCGAAAGAGTATCGAGCCTTGCTGGATGTCGCACTGAAACTTCGGGAAAAGGCTGCGTACAGCCTGCTCTATACGGCGGGTTTACGGATGGGAGAGGCTTTCAGCCTGACGTGGAATGATATTGACTTTGAACAAGGCCGACTGGTGATAAGTAACCGCGATGGTACTGCTGATATGCCGCCGTTCAAAATCAAGGATCACGAAGCAAGACGTATTCCTTTGACGCCTCATACGATTGATATTCTGACACAATGGCAGACACAAGCCGATGAAGGTGTGCCGTACATTCTGTTGACTAAAGAGCGGTATGCATTGGTGAAAGCTCGCTGGCGTAAGCTCCGTAAAGAAGGCAAACGTTGGCGGAACCGCTTTATGGTCAATAATGTTCTGCGAAACTTCAAGATTCATTGCAGGCGGGCGGGTATCAAACCGATTGGCAGTTTAACAGTGCATACATTGCGAAAGTGTGCTGGTCAGAATTGGGCTGATTATCTACCGATGAATGTGGTCAAAGAATTGATGGGGCATTCGGACATTGCAACAACTCAGAAATTTTATCTGCAAGTTGACCAAGACCACGAGGAAAAAGCAGCAAGGGTAATACAGCAGCTTATTGATAGCGTTGATACCAGCAAGAAGTCTGATGCGACTGACGTAAAACAGACGTATGAGGCAAATTCGAGCCGGATTGTGAGGTAGATTAATGACTCAACGAAGGGTAAGTGCTTTGAAAGCAGTAGGTTGCAGAATCGGGGTGATAGGATTCGAACCTACGGCCTCCTGCTCCCAAAGCAGGCGCTCTAAGCCAAACTGAGCTACACCCCGATATACACTCTAAATCGCCCATAAACAACAGCATCTTAGCCTACAAAGCCACATCTTGCAATAAAATCGTACCTGGGCCTGAAAATAAAAGGGTTTTCCGAAGTTACTTTCCATCCGCTGGTTATATTCTTTGGACTAAAAATAACTTGCAGATTCCTAACGGTCAGTATATAATATGGTTAATGAAATTTGTTTGGGGTAAACCGTTGCAATTGACGGTATAGGAATTGGTATAATAACAACCGAGCGCTATGACATCAGCTTCCGTTGAGGAAAAAAGCAAGTATTCTTGCAGGAGTGAGTGATTATGGCTGGAATGTTCTATTCATTACAAGAAGTTATCGAAAAAATGCAACTCACAAAAGAGCGGATAGATGAACTGGTCAGGGACGGCAGGCTGCGCGAATTCCGTGACGGCCCCAATTTACTCTTCAAGGTCGATGAGGTCGAGGCACTTATGTCCGACACAAGTTTTATGGCTGCCCAGCAACCCTCGGCGCCGGAACCACAGACACAGCAGGAGCCGCTTTTAATCGACCTGGAACCGGCTGAAACAGCGGCCGAGCCGCCAGAATCGACCGAAGCAGATACGGTCGGTGTTCCTGGTGACGAAGCTATCGCGCCTGAAGTATCTGAAGCCCCAGCCCCGCCAACAGCCGAAGCTGCAGCCGATATATCCGGTCAGGAGGCTGAGGTTACAGAAGAGATTTCACTTGAGCCGGAGTCGGCTGAAGTTGAATCTTCGCAAAAAGGTCTCAGTGATGCCGATACCATCCTCGCTGACGAGGGCACCGACCTTCTGAGCGAAACAGACACCGCACAGGAGACCGGCGATGATTTGCTTGGTGCTACAAAGGCGGAATCAGACCAGGCCTCGCTGGAACAGATAGAGGAAGATATAAATCTCGATACATTCGGCAGCGGCTCCGGGCTGCTGGACCTTTCTCTGCAGGCCGACGACACTTCATTGGGAGGTGTCCTTGACGAAATCTATACCTCCGAAGGCGATGAGGAAAAAGGCTCCGGCGAAGTTCCAGCCGCCAGCGTAGCCGCGGAGGCCGAAGAGATAATATCGGGAGAAGGTGCTGGGGCGGAACCTGCCGCTGTGGCAATGGTACCTATGTACGCCGAACCGCAGCCGGATGCCATAAGCAATGCGTTCGGCCTGGTGCTTTTTGTGCCTCTGCTGGTTGTAATATACACTGCGATAGTGGTACTTGCGGGTTTTAACAACATTATGCCCTTCGTGCTGGAGCAGACAAAGGGCATGATCTGGTACATTGCCCTCGGCCTTGCTGTTTTAGCGCTTGTGATTATTGGCGTACCCTTTATGCTGGGCGGCAAAGCCGGCGCAAAGCCAAAAATAAAGGCAAAAGCTAAGACCAAAAAAGCTAAGACCAAGAAAGCGCCGCAGCCGAAACCTGACAGTCAAACACAATAATGATTTGCGCTGTCTTACCGCTGACCGTAAGCTAAGGGCTGTCTATCGCCCAAACAGTGAGCGGACAGTGTCGTTTCACTGCCGGAATCAGTAAATTTTACCCTGCAAAAAGATTTTAATTTTTTTATTAATACCCATGACTGGTATAACATTGTAAAAGAAGACCAAAGCTTTTTTGGGCTTGCAGTTATTATACGAGGGGTAAAATACAAACCAGGGCTGCTGCTATTATGATGGTGGTACAGTCACAGAACATGACGGCAGAATTAGATTGTGGGCGGATAATGGCGATGCGGTTTTCTGGCCTTTGGCGCAATAGAACCGGGCAGGCCGGTTGCTGCTCTGAGCCTGCCCGTAATAAAAACAATCGAATTATCCGGTACTGCCTGGATTACTAACGCCCGCGGCCCAGGCCTCGCTGAGCCTTGCGTATGCGCCTGCGATTCTTCTCCGAAGGCTTTTCATAATAGGCGTTACGCTTCATATCCCTGATTAAGCCCTCCTTTTCGCAGAGCTTCTTAAAGCGTCTCATCATCTGCTGAACTGATTCGCCGGTACGCGTTTTGACTTTCAACATAAAAAAACGGTCCTCTCAATGCCACAAAAATCAAAAAAGCTGCTGGCTAAAACCATATATCCTGTTCGTCAAAAACCTGTAGCTGCCTTAGCATAAACAGACAGTATAGAGCAATTTCGGGCGATTTCAAGAAAAAAGTTTGAGCCGTTTTTCGCACGCGTATCCATTTATTTGATTTCCAGAAGGCTTATGCCGGTTCCAGAAACCGTAATTATTTGAACATTACTGCTTTATTGAGCGGTACAATTAAATATGTTATAATAAAACTGGTATTGGAGGCATAGTGTAATTGGAAAGAATGCGTAAAACCCTCAGGGTAATAAAAGAGCGGGTAATACTGGTTGCCGCCAAGCTGCACGCCCCAGGTGCACGGGGCGATTTGGCTGAGCTTACGGCACTGGCTGAAAGCGCAGGGGCGGTGGTCGTCGATAAATTCCAGCAGAAGATTCGCAAAATAAACCCCGCCTTATACATAGGTACAGGCAAAGCAAATCAGCTTGCCCAGCGGGTAAGACGGTTTAAAGCCGATGTTGTGGTATTTGACAATAACCTTTCGCCCAATCAGATTCGTGAGCTCGAGAAGATTACCCGCGTAAAAGTCCTCGACCGCAGCGAGTTGATTCTCGACATATTTGCCACCCGCGCAAAGACAAAACAGGCCAAGCTGCAGGTCGAGCTGGCCCAGCTGGAATATACATATCCAAGACTGACAAGGATGTGGGCGCACTTGGACAGTGTTGCCGGAGCCGGCGGTGCTACAGCTGCCGGCATCGTTGGCGGTATAGGCACGAGGGGCCCGGGGGAACAGCAGCTGGAAATAGACCGTCGGCTGGTTAACAGGAGAATCACCGACCTGAAGCGCAGCCTTGCGCATATCGACAAGCAAAAGGTGCTCGAGATAAAGGGCAGAATGGGTCTTTTCAAAATCTGCCTTGTTGGTTATACGAATTCAGGCAAAAGCACGCTCCTGAACGCCCTTACAGACGCCGGGGTGCTTGTCGAAGACAGGCTTTTCGCGACGCTCGATACCAGAACCAGAAAATGGAAGCTGGGCCGCGGAGCAACTGTTCTTTTAAGCGACACTGTGGGTTTTGTGGAAAACCTGCCTCATCAATTAGTTGCCTCCTTCAAAGCAACACTGGAAGAAGCCATAAATGCTGATTTGCTTTTACATATCGTAGATGCTTCGAATTCCTGTGCACTGCGGCAAATTGAGTCTGTGGACAAGGTCCTGGCCGAAATCGGCTGCGCCGAAAAACCCATCCTCAAAGTCCTTAACAAAATTGATGTGATAAAAACACCCGCTGACCTCGAACTGTTACAAACACTGTTTGCCGATGCAGTATCTATATCAGCCAGGAAAGGCCTGAATCTGGAACAGCTCAAGCAGGCTGTACACGCAAAATATAAAGGCCAGGAGCTTTTGCTGCGCATCAGCGTAAGTCAGTCAAACAGCAAAGTTCCAAGCTTTCTAAGCGCTTTCGGCCAAATTGTGAAACAGCAGTATTGTGACGGCTTTGTCATTATCGAGGCCAGGCTGGGACAAAACCAGTTACCTGATTTAAAAAGACTCGGCAGCAATAACCTGGAAATTGTCCAGATGTGAGCAAATTGGTTATTGATAACGGCCCAAAGATAATCGATAATTCCACAGCAATGACCAACTGTCCGCAGACACTGCGGAAAATACAGCGTAATCACGGATATGTTCACGAATGTCTCAATAATCGGTGACGGCGCAATGGGCACAGTTCTGGCAATGCTGCTGTGCGAGAAAAGTATATCTGTTCGCATGTGGGGTCACGATGCCAAACAGCTAAAACAGATAGAACGCAACCAAGAAAACAAAAAATTTCTGCCCGGCTATAAACTGGCGCCCGGCATAATGTTTGAGGCAGACGACAGCAGCATAATGCACGGCGCTGATTTAGTTGTATCTGCAGTGCCTTGTCAGTATATCCGCACGATATTCGAGAGGCTCAAGAATTATGTCCCGCCGGGTGTTTGTATCGTCTCGGTTGCAAAGGGCATCGAAAACAGCACGCTATTGCGACCCACCCAAATAATAGCTGACGTGCTGGGCGACGGCAAAAGACCAAAGCGTGCTTACGCGGCACTTTCCGGACCAACCATTGCAGACGAGCTGGCAAGAAAACTGCCGGCAACTGCCGCGGTTGCATGTTTGGACCAGCATCTGGCAACAAAAGTTCAATACACCTTCTCTGCAAGATGGCTGCGAGTCTATACGAATACCGATATTATCGGCGTAGAGCTGGCAGGTGCTATGAAGAATATTATCGCCATTGCCGCAGGAGTCATAGACGGCATAGGTGCCGGCGATAATGCAAAGGCCGCTCTGTTAAGCAGAGGCCTGGCTGAAATAACACGGCTGGGCGTTGCATGCGGCGCAAAGCCCGACACATTCACAGGACTAACAGGGCTTGGCGACCTGGTAACAACCTGTATTTCACCCAGCGGCAGAAACCGCTCATTCGGAGAAAGGATAGGAAGGGGCGTTACAGTTCAACAAGCTCAGCAGGCCACAGAATCGGTTATTGAGGGCATTGCTACTTGTAAATCCGTCGTCACCCTGGCCGCCCGCCGCAATGTTGAAATGCCCATTACCCGCGCTGTCTACGAAGTTCTGTTTGAAAACAAACCCGTGGCACAAGCAATCGACGAATTAATGATGCGCCAACTCAAAGCCGAATAAGCCACCCTGGTCTTCCGTCAGTAATAAGTGGGGAAAGTACCTGATACCCCTCAAACAAATATTTTTCCAGCCGCCCAAAAAGTTTCGACCGATAATGTTCGCCTGCCTCCAAAATCAACCTTTGCCATTGCATCTGACAGGCCAATAAAAAAAGTTTTATCGGAAGTTGCGCTTTAGACATCTGCCAGCAGATACCGGTTTGCTTTTAGGTCGATTAATTAGGCATGTAAGTTTTTTTGCAGTTGGCTGCCGAGGGTTTTGTTTCCTATATTTTATTATGGAGTATCTGGAAGGCGTATAGAAATCAGCCGGTGATAATGTGAATGAACTATAACTGGATTTTCGGCTCATTGTAACGGATTAAGCCATGAGTATAATGCAAGCAATACCCAAGGGTCTTGAGTTTCTGAAAACGTGCGCTGATTCTCATTTCGGTATATCACAACATGTCCCGAAACACCCGAAACATTTTCCTATTGGGTTGGATATAGAAGATAACGTCCTGAAGCTGGTTCAGCTCGAAAATAGTGACAAGGGTATAAGTTTGGTCGCAGGCGGCCATGAAAGTCTGCCCGCATACGTGAAACCCCGAACCGTTGAATGGCAAAAGTGGGCCATTGAAGCTATCACGAATATCATGTCCAAAGCCAGATTCCGAGGCAAAGATATTATAGCTGCAATGCCCGCAAGCGAAATGTTTATCGACCATGTGAAATTGCCGCCCACCAAGGAGCAAACCCCTGAACCTGAAAAAGGCGTTGAGGATTTCGGTGACGAACTGCCGGATTCCGTGCTTGCGAAAATAAAGCAAAAAATACCTTTTGAAATTACAGACGCAATCATAAAATGTCTGCCTACCGAACAGGGCTACACCCTTGTGGTGGCCCTTGAGCGGGAAAACATCAACAGACACCTGGCAATATTTGAAAAAGCCAGGCTGCACATCAGGTCCATGGGTATTTGGCCGCATGCTTTGAAGAAAACCTACACAAGCCTTTTCGGCAGGCGCAAGGAAGACAGGAGCGTAGTTATTCAACTGGTTGACATCAAGAGCAATTGTACAAATGTAGCAATCTGTCGACACGAGAATCTGCTTTTGGCACATTCCATACCCATAGGAGCAAATCAACTGGACGCGGCTGGCGATGAAACAACAACGAAATTGGCTGGTGAATTGTCCGCCTGCCGTCGCCAGTTCGCCACATTACAACGAGAATGTCAGGTGGAACGTTTGCTTTTCCTTTCCGGTCCGACTGTAGACAAACGCACATACACAGCTATAGCAAAGCAACTGGAGATACCTGCGCAGATGGGTGATATACTTAAAGCGCTTCAATGGTCGCTGCCATGGGACCAGGTGGGCATAGATAGAAGGGCATGCAAAGTTAATTGGGCTACCGCGTGCGGCCTGAGCTTGTCTTAAAAGGCGGGTTTAAAAATGCTTAACATAAATTTTGTACCCGATGATTATATTGAAAACACCAGGTCGTGCAAAACAAACCTGATTTACCTTGGTATACTCGCTGTCGTTATGGTCGGCTTGGGCGGCTCTTTCGCGGCCACGAAGATAAGACAAAAATCACTGGCTGCGAAAGAGAAAATGGTAAATGCAAGGATGGCCGAAGCACAGGGGTCGATAAAACAATTTGAGCAACTTCAGAAAGAACGCTCCAAAATGATGAAGGCCGCACTTACCATAACAGAGCTGCTTGAGCCGGTACCAAGAAGCGTACTGCTGGCCTCTCTGACGAACAACCTGCCGATTGGCGTATCGCTGTCAAAGCTAAAGCTTGTCCAAAAACAGCCTCAAAGCGGTCATAACAGGAAAGCTTCCACAAGCAAGTACGCCAGGGTACAGGCTCAAAAGGCAAAGGCACAATCAAAATCGGCTGAGAAGTTACTGGAAACCTTCATAGACATCGAAGGTTTTGCTACAAGTGACATCCAGGTCGCAGCCTATATACAAAAGCTCAGCGATTCAGAACTTCTGGATAACGTGTCACTGGTAGAGTCAACGATTAATACGGTTAAATCACAATCGGACAGCTCGCTGAGGTATTTTAAGCTTACAGCGATGCTGAAGACAAATATTCAGATTACCGCCTCAAGCGTTGAAGGTATCGCCCGTCGGTAACGACAGCCGCCAGAAAGGGGGCAATTATGACAAGCAACCTTAGAAAAATTGTATTCTTCTTTCTATTGATAGGAATAGCCATCGCCGGCTACCGGTACATGATAAAGCCGGCAAACCGCCACTTAAAAGAAGCAAAAAAACGGCTTGAGACCAAACAGACTAAATTGTCAGAATTTCAAAAGGCAACTGCAGCAGTAGATGACCTCACGAAAAAGCTGGAGCAGCTGGAAGAGGCGGTCAGGTTTTTCGAAAGCAAGCTTCCGCCGGAAAGCGAAATTGACCAGGTCCTCAGAGACGTAACCATAATCACCCAAAAACACGGCTTGAGGTGCAAAACTATCAGGGCATTGAAAAAAACAAACAACAGCGGTTATGTTGAACAACCCCTGCAAATGAAACTTGCGGGAGATTTTAATGCTTTTTATTGCTTCCTGCTGGAACTTGAGCAGTTGCCAAGAATAATGAAAATCCGGCAACTCGACTTTCAAAAGCAGCTTAAGAATGACGGCCAGATTCAGGTAAATCTTGTAGTCAGAATATTTTTCCAGAATAAAACGGTTTAATTTTTCAATCGAAACCTGTTACGGAGTTTGACCATGTTATCTTTTCTACGTGAACAAGACCCTGAAGGCACAATTGACAGCACCGCAGAGGATACTGAGCAACATTCATCGCCCGACAACAATCAGCAGCCGGATACACAGTCACAACAGCAACAATACTTAACCGTAAACACAAAAAGTCAAAGCGCACGTAAAACTACGATACTGCTGGCTTCCTGCTTCGGTGCCGGCCTTGTGGCTCTGTTGTTTATGATAAAAACCAGCACGCCCCAAAAGGCTTCAGCCAACACCAAAAAGGCCCAGAATGAACAGGCACAAATTGCAAAGGCCATCACCGAACTTACCGGCGTAAGAAACGAAACGTTCAACAGCGTAGAACAAATAGTCGACAAATTTCATGAGTTTTCACAGGTCAAACAGGTAAAGCTCAGGGAGTTGGTGAAAAATCCCTTCATGAGCGACGTTTTTGCACCTGACTTGAAAAATACCGAAGAAACCGATTCCGATATCCGTGCCAACCGGCTGGCCCGGCAGGCACAGAATATGCAGCTGTTGGCTATTATGCAGCGAGGTACAACCAAATGCTGCATGATTGGCGACCAAATCCTTCGTGAGGGTGACTCTATAGGGGGCTTTACTGTTCGGCAGATAAACGACGATTCCGTCATGCTCCAAAGCTGGTATCAGAGCGACGGCTCTTTCGGAACACAAATAGTGTTAAGGCTGTCAGACTGAAAGTTGCGGACCCAAACTGTGAATAAAAAACAGCAGACATACCATATAGAAGTACCAATACCCGGGCTCAGTGACCTGTATGTTCCAACTGAAACCGCCAAATCACTTGCACGAGACATTGTGGATGTTCTGTTGGATATGGGCAAGATTACGCTTCAGATTCGCAACGACTTTCGCCAATTGCAGTCCCAAAAGCAAGGTACCGACCCTGAAGCATACCTGTTGGAAAAACGATTAGTAGCAAATGAGGACATCCTTGAAGCCAAGGCAAATCTCTACGATATGGAGCTTCGGCATATAGATGCCAAGACAATAGACAAAGAGATTTTCGAAAAGTCCGGACTGGATATTAACTTCATAAGATGCAATAACATGGCACCGGTTGCAATCGAAAAAGACACGTTGGTTGTTGCCACTTCTGACCCTGCAAATGTTTTCGCAATTGAGGAAGTAAAAACACACACACAGTTGAATGTCAAGGCAGTGGTCTGCGGCAATGAAGAAATCGAAGCTGTATGCAATTTAATGGAAAAGGAGGACAAAAACAGCAATCTTGATGATATTATCAGCGATATGACAGAAGTCGAGGTCGTTCAGGACCAGCAACGGAACATTGAAGACATCGAAAAAATGGCTGGACAATCACCTGTTATTAAATTCGTTAATTACATCATCAGCAACGCTGTGCGGGAAGGCGCCAGTGATATTCATGTTGAACCGAAAGAGAAGGTCGCGAAAATACGCTATCGCATAGACGGGGTGTTGTTCGAATTGATGCAGTCGCCGTTAAAGATGCATCCTGCTGTGGTTTCACGTATAAAAATCATGTCCAACCTTGACATTTCAGAAAGAAGACTGCCGCAGGACGGCAAAATTTCGGTCATCGTCGGCGGCAGAGGAATCGACTTGAGGATCAGCATGCTACCGACAAATCGTGGGGAAAAGGTTGTTATTCGGGTTTTGGACAGTAAATCGATTATGCGAGGACTCGAACAGTTAGGTATGGAATCCGACGTAATTGCAACTTTCAGCAAGCAGATATCGCTGCCGCACGGCATTCTGCTTGTTACCGGCCCGACCGGTTCAGGCAAAAGCACGACTTTATATTCCGCCCTGAATCAAATGGACGGCGAAAAATTGAATGTCTCTACCGTTGAGGACCCTGTGGAGTACGAACTGGGCTTCTGCAACCAGGTACAGGTAAACGAAAATATTGGACTCGATTTTGCTGCGGCGCTGAGAAGTTTACTCCGCCAGGACCCTGACGTAATAATGATAGGGGAAATTCGAGATAACGAAACCGCGCGTATCGCCGTGCAGGCGGCACTAACAGGGCATCTGGTATTATCAACACTGCATACAAATGACGCAGCCAGCAGTATCACAAGACTGGTAAACATAGGAATTGACCCCTACCTGATAGCTGCGTCATTGAACGCTGTTCTGGCTCAGCGATTGGTCAGGAAGATTTGTCCCAAATGTAAACAGCCGTACAAGGTCAGCGACGAATTCTGCCGCGGTAATTTGAAGAATTACAAGCTGGGTTCGCAAAAACTGTTTCACGGCGCAGGGTGCAAGCAATGCAGAAACAGCGGCTACACCGGCCGTATCGGTATTTACGAACTGCTGGTGATCGACGACAAATTCAGGGACCTGATTAACAAAGACCCCTCTGTCAACAATATGCGCCGAGTCTTCCAGGACAGCGGCGCCGATACGTTGTTTCAGGACGGTATAAAAAAAGCAAAGGCCGGCCTGACCACTATAGAGGAAGTACTGAGGGTCACCGAAGTGTACGGTGACGAAGAAAATAAAACTCTTGCTAAGAATACCAACTAAGAACAAAACACCGCCGTAGCAGCAGATTAAACCATTATAAAAGGACTCGTTATATGAAAGACATAAAAACCATACTTAGAAAGGCTATCGACGAAAAAGCCAGCGACGTTCACATCAACGTCGGGATGCCGCCCGTGCTGCGAAAGAACACCGAGCTGCTCACACTTGACGGCCACAATATCAGCGCCAAAGACGCTGAGGAAATGGTTCTGTCAATGGTCGGGCCCGAAAGAGTCAACAAACTCAACGAAAACAGGGACCTGGATTTTTCAACATCTATTGAAGGCGGCCACCGGTTCCGGGTGAACGCTCACTATCAAAGAGAAACTATCGCCATCGCGTTCAGGGTAATCCCAAGTCAACCACCTCAAATGGATGATTTGAACCTGCCGCCGATTGTCATGGAACTGCCCCATCTACCCAGAGGACTGGTACTTATAACCGGCCATACAGGTTCCGGCAAAAGTACCACCCTTGCCGCAATGATAGGAACGATAAATTCCAGTGTCAAAAAACGTATAATTACAATCGAAGACCCCATTGAATATGCATTGGTTAATGATAAAAGTATGATTGAGCAGCGGGAAATCGGCTCCGATTGTCCCAATTTTGCCTCTGGCCTGAGGCACGCCCTGCGACAGGACCCCGATATTCTAATGGTCGGCGAAATGCGGGACCTGGAAACCACAAGTGCGACAATTACGGCAGCTGAAACCGGCCACCTGGTGTTCAGCACCCTGCACACAATCAATGCGCCCCAGACTATTGAACGTATAATAGATATTTACCCCGCTGGTCAACAGGACCAGATTCGCACAATGCTGGCCAATACCCTGCAGGCAGTCATTTCGCAAACACTGTTTAAGCGTATAGACAAACCGGGTATGGTTCCCTGTACGGAGACATTGTTGTGTACCTCTGCGGTGCGAAACTGTATTCGCGAAAACCGAATATATGAAATACCGAATATTATTGAGACCAGCCGCAAATTTGGTATGCAGAATATGGACCATGGCATTGTCGATATGTACAACCAAGGTTTCATAGACAGAGAAGAAGCGATTACACGTTCAAATAACCCACAGAAGCTGGACAAGACCTTGGCTGCACCCGATGCGCGTCAGCCGGCTGCTTGCACAGCCTCCGGCGGATGACCACAACACCGTTGATTAAAACTTTTAACACATTGTTCGAATACGAAAGGCATGGTTAAATATGTCTGGATTAAAACAAACCGCAACAAAGAACCATGACGCCGCGGTTCAACCAGCGGACAATCCCATCTTACAAAACGAACTGCAGGATGACGATTTGCAGGTCCGCCAAGGCAGCGGTTCCTCCAGCGGCGCAAAAACTGCCGGAGTCGATAAAAAACACAGGTCAAAAAAGTCTCAGGAAACGATCCTGCAGAAACTGCAGAACTTCAGAGTCGAATTTGGCCCGAGCACCAAGGATATATTGAATTTCACGAATCAAATGGCCGTTATGGTTCGTGCAGGTATAAGTCTGCAGGATTCTCTGGAGTCAATCGCAGAACAAACAAAAAACCAGAAATTCAAGGCCGTAATTATCGACCTGAAAAATCAAATTGAGGCTGGACAGAGTTTTTCCCAGGCGCTTGCCGAACACCCCACTATTTTCAGTAACCTTTATATAAATATGGTTGCTGCAGCGGAGCTGTCCGGTTCTTTAAGCGAAATGCTGCAGAAGCTGCTGGAGTATCTCGACAGCGAGGCCGAAACACGTTCACAGGTAAAAGGCGCTATGGTTTACCCCATTATTATAGCCTTTATGGCCGTATCCGTAACGCTTTTTCTGCTGTGTTTCGTCCTGCCTCGCTTCACGGCCATATTTGCAGGCAAAGAACACTTATTGCCGACACCTACAAAAATTTTAATGGCCAGCAGCGTCCTCATCCGCAGCTATTGGTTTGTTCTGATACCAGCCATAGGTGCCGCAATATGGGGATTCTGGCTGGTCATAGGTACAAAGTCGGGCCGCCTATGGTGGGATAAGACCAAATTGACTCTGCCGCTTATAAGGACGCTGTGCCGAAATCTGTACATAACAAGAAGTCTGCATACGATGGGCGTGCTCACTCGTGCCGGTGTGCCTATCTTAAATACCATCTCCATAACAGCCCATATATCCGGAAACTCTCTTTACAAAAATATGTGGCTCAGCGTTCACGAGGATGTCCGGCAGGGCAAGAAAATTGCCGGCTCTCTTTTCAGGTATAACCTCATGCCTACAAGTGTAGTCCAAATGATAAAAAGCGGCGAAGATTCAGGAACTATCAGCGATGTCCTCAGGGACCTGTCCGTCTATTACGCCAGAGAACTCAAAACCATTATTAAGACAGTAACCTCGATGATAGAACCTCTGATGATAATTATGATGGGCTTTCTTGTCGGCTTTATTGCCATGAGTATAATTCTGCCCATCTTTAAGATGTCAAGTGTGGTTAGTGGAAGATAAAATAATCAACTTCTTGTAAATGAAAATAGAAAACATGAAAATCAAAAAAAGAGCAGCCTTTACATTCGTTGAAGTACTGGTGGCAATATTGCTGGTGGGTCTTGCAGTGGTATCATTGGTGGCAGCTAATATATCTTTCACAAAGATAAACGCTGCCGGTGCTGATATATCCACAGCCGAGTTTTTACTTGAGCAAATAAGAGAACGCACAGTCTTAACAGCTTTTGACGATTTGACAATCGAGACCTTTTCACCGCCTATCAGCGCCGACGGTAACGAATTGACGGATTTCACCTCTTATAGCCAGGAGGTCGTGGTTGAAAATGTCGAGCCGTCTGACTTCGAACAGCCCACGGCAGATGCCACTGATTTCGTACGTGTGACTGTAAAGGTTTATTTGAATTCGAGAGAACTTGATTCCGCAACCTGGATAAGAACCCGTTATTGAGAAGGGCAAAAATTATTATAAGTAGCTGTGGTCCTGACTTTTTTGGAAAGCCCGAAATAATGTGTAACAAACGTCCCGCACACATTATCAGACATCGTCATGGCCTGACCTTCGTGGAATTATTGATTGCCTTGACAATAACCGCCTTACTGCTTACTGCAGTCGCTGTTGCCTTCAACAGCTCGATGATAAACTACAGGGAAAACAAGGACATATTTACGACAATAAACAATGTCAGGCAGGCGCTGCATAGAATAACAACTCAGCTTCGTACCGCACAGGCTGTTGACCCGAACTCACCCGCAAACGAATGTTCTATGATTACCGCCGAAGGCGACACTATATCTTATCAGTACAACGCCGTTGCACAGGAGCTTTATTTGATTGACACCTCGCCGACCGGCCAATACCTGCTTTGTGACAACGTTGCCGCCATGACGTTTCAAAAAAATACCGATACCGATGACGAGGATGAGGTTTATGTAAAAAGTGTTCAGATTTCCATGACCGTCCAGAGCAAAAACGGCAGCATGCAGCGAACGATTTCATCCGCTTCGGTAATCAGAAAGAATTTACAGTGATAATCGCCCCCTAACCAAATCCCTTTCACCAAATACCACGTTCAACGGCCCATCCCGGAGTTTTCTGCCAAGCATAAAATCCCCCGCCCACACTCGTTTTGCGGTCACCCGTACAACTCATTTTTTTCTGAGCCGTTTCTGCAAAAAATCCTTGATTTTTGTGTGTGATTCCATCATATTGAATAAGTGATGATTTTCAGGGCGGTTAGCTCAGTTGGTTAGAGCGCCTGCTCGACACGCAGGAGGTCGTTGGTTCAAGTCCAATACCGCCCAAT
>SDBT01009323.1_pt1 | contig 15946 bp, 16 predicted proteins | sample 2277101 | NCBI WGS metagenome assembly SDBT01 (sample SAMN10404973, study PRJNA504765) | marine sediment metagenome | isolation source: marine sediment core GS10_PC15, 103 cmbsf | place: Arctic Ocean: Southern Knipovich Ridge | collected 2010 | reverse complement strand
ATGATGATGGCCTATGAAAAACTATTTAAGACTTTTCAACAAGATGCCGCCTATTTTGGCCCGAGTTTGTTTGATCCATTATTTAACGTTATTCCGAGCCCTTGTATTATAAAAATGCCTGGAAAAGATCTTCCCGAAGACTCACCCTTCCAATTAGTTGAAACCGAAATAATGACTGAAGATGACTATAATTTTGCTTCTAAAAAAGGATATTTTCGAACATTGGTTAAATTGCTTCCTAAGTTACGTCCTGAAATACCTGATGTGCAGAATATATTTACCGAAAAAATAGCTCGATCAGTTGAAGATATGAAAGGAACATCATCTAATCCAAAAAAATTTATTGAATGGGGATTCCCTTTCTGGGGTGGAGGGGGTATGGAAAGTCCGTTTAGTCTTCTCTGTTTGATGAGATCTTACGAGAAATTTTGCCTTGATATGTATCGGCGTAGAGATATCGTTAAACAAACAGTTGATAAATTCATACCCGAAATTGTAAGGATGGCTTTAGGTGGAGTGAAAGCTAGTGGTGTCCCACGAGCGCAAATAGGATTACATAGAGAAAGTAGCTCAACTTTTTCTCTTAAAATTTTTGAAGAAATTGCTTTTCCAATGATAAAAAAAATTGTAGCGCTTATTAGTAAAGAGAATGTTATGACAATTTTGCATTGTGATGGAGATTGGACTCCTAATTTAGAGTATTTAACGGAACTCCCTAAAGGAAAATGTATTCTGGATCTCGATGACTCAACGGACATTTTTAAGGCTAAAGAAATCCTTGGGGATAGAATGTGTATAGCCGGAAATCTTCATGAGCCCTTGTTTGCCTTTGGTACACCCCAAAAAGTAGAAGAATATTGTAAGAAATTGATTGATATTGTTGGAGAAGGTGGTGGTTTTGTTTTAAAGGGTGAGCCTCCACGAGAAGCTAAAATAGAAAATATAATGGCAATGGTCAATACTGCAAAAAATTATGGCGTCTATTAATCATAGAGTTTAGCTTACAATGATCTGAATTTTCCGTTTTTATTCACTTTATTTTTTGTTATTATAATGATCAGAAGATATTTAAATTTCCAATGAATATATAAGATATGATGCTTAAAACGGAAGTTCTCCTTGAAGGTTTATTATTTCCAGAAGGTCCACGCTGGCATGATGGTAAACTTTGGTTTTCGGATATGCAAATGCGTAAAGTGATGACTGTCGATATTAGTGGTAATGCGGACGTAATAATTGAGATGCCCACTTCCCCTTCTGGGTTAGGTTGGCTTCCTAATGGTAAATTATTGGTAGTCTCTATGGAAGATCGTCGCTTGCTTCGACTTGATCAAGATGGACTTACAGAAGTAGCAGATTTGAGCAACATAGCAACTTTTCATTGTAACGATATGGTAGTTGATAAGGTTGGGCGGGCATATATCGGAAATTTTGGTTCTGATATGTCAATTCAAATGCCTCCTAAACCGGCTTGTTTAATTCTTGTAACCCCAGATGGTAAAGCAAGAGTTGCTGCTGATAACTTGATGTTTCCAAATGGAACAGTTATAACTCCTGATGATAAAATTCTTATCGTTGGTGAGACATTTGGAGCCCGACTTACTGCCTTTGATATATTGGGAGATGGGTCTCTTACTAATCAGCGTCTATGGGCAAAATTAAAGGGTGTTCCTGATGGAATCTGTCTTGATGCTGAGGGAGCAATTTGGGTTGCATCTCCCGGCACAGGTCATGTTATCCGTGTGTTGGAAGGAGGTGAAATTACCCATAAAGTTAAAGTATCTTCCCAAGCATATGCTTGTATGCTAGGTGGTCCAGATCGTCAAACTCTATTTGTAGCAACTTCGGTTCAACAAGGAACACAGGGGAAGATCGAAATCACAAATGTTGATGTACCCGGTGCAGGACTTCCATAATTGTATAACTAATATTTTTATAGAATACCTCTATTATTTTTTTAAATTAATATCTAATGGTATTTTTTTGAAATTAATTTAAATTTTCCATTTAATTAAACTAAAAACTCAAATATAGCAAATGCATCTTCCTAAACTTGGCAGCAGTATCTTCTTTGATGGTGTGAATTGGACAGTTGTTGGTATTGGGAATATACCTTTTGAATATAAAGCAAATAAAGGTGTATTTGCATTAATAAATGTTGATGAAATGGAAACTGTACTCCTTATTATCAGGAAAAAAAAAGGTAAAATATCTGTCGATCCCTCAATTCCTTCGGTAAAAACTAATAAGAAGGAACTTTTAACGATGTATGGTAATGTAGGGACTTATGCTCTATTAGAATTTGATAAATATAGCAATTAAGGATTAAGTAGAAATCCTTTTTTAAAAAAATGTTTGAAAAAATAAACCTTTACTCTTTTTTCCTAAAGTTTACTCAAATCTGATTTCACATTTGTAAAATCAAACATTTCTATTTTCTTAAAATTCATAATAAAAGCAACTATGGATATGGAACCTATTAAAAGTCCTAACCAAAGTGGACCATAAATACCAAATATTAAACCAACAAGAAGAGGCCCAAAAATTTGACCTAAACTATCTAATGCCGAGGACCAACCATTTATTTTTCCCATTTCCCTAGGAGATACTGATAAGGTTATCTTGGCTATTAATGGACCACGTGAACACGATGCCGCAAAACTAAAAAGAAGCGTAAATATGAGGTAGGTCACTACATCGTTTATAAATCCTATAAACATGAAAGTAATTATAAATAGGCCTAATCCTATTTTTATCATTCTCTTCTCTCCTAAAACCCTTAGCATCCTTTTAAATAGCGTAAATCTAATAATAGCTCGAAAAATTCCTCCAATAGTAAATAGAATTCCTGCTTCAAAAACGCTTAATCCTAGGACCAAATATATGATTAACGCAAGAGTTATGAAAAACATCATAAACGCGAGGGTATGAAACCACCATAATGTTAACATATACATTGCGCTCTTATTTTTTCTTAACTTAATTTTAACTTGATTTTTATTAGCATGCAATATGCGCTTTTCTTTGGGCCACGATTCCTTTAAATAAAATATTGTGACACATACAGTCGTTAAAGACATTGCTGCAGCAGCTAATCCGGGACCTAGTATTCCATAAATAGATAATATGCCACCTAGACCAGGACCTATTAATCCTGCAAATATTATGACTACTCCCGCATTAGTCATTTGAACACCTCTATCTTTTGGGGGGACTATATCGCTGAGAATAGACTTTACAAGGGTGAAATTGCCACCGAACATCCCGTCAAGAATACGAGAATAGAATATCATTTCAAGGCTGTCAGAGAAAGCTAACATCAAAAAAGCAGTCATAGTACCGAATTGGCAGATAACAAGCATTGGTTTCCTTCCCAAATGATCACTTGCTTTTCCCCAGATCGGAGCTGAGATAAAGGTAAATACCGCATTTGAGGCCATTAATAATCCAATCATAAATGGATCTGTATTATAAATAATCATAAACATTGGAAGATACGGTAGGATGATAAAGAATCCCAAAATATCGATAAAAACACCGATCCATAGAACTTTGAGCTCGGGGTATTTCTTATTACTTTTCTTACTCATTCTGTCTAATAACATATTTTAATCAATTTTTGTAAATGAATATTTTATCAAAATTCTTTCTCTTAATTATTAAAAAAGAAGCGTAACTTACGAAAAAGAAATATTCGATACAATTTTAATTTTATTAAATTTATAAAGGTAAACTTATTTTCATTGGTTAATTTAGAGATAATGTCATTATTCATTTGATTATACTTTTATAACGCGACAAGGTGTCTAAATTGAAAGCAAAGAATGGCGTTCCACAGAAAACTAAATATCCAGAGCTAACACCATTATGGATCGGCATGTTTTGCGATATTCTAGGCTTTTACATCATCATTCCGTTTTTACCTACTTTTATTGACGTGTTTAATACGACCCCGTTAGTTATTGGCTTTTTACTTGCAACAAATGCAGTTTTTACCTTAGTTTCTGCCCCTATCTGGGGAAGAATAAGTGATAAAATAGGAAGAAAGCCAGTTTTACTAATATCCCAAGCAGGGACGTTTATGGCGTTTTTGATGTTAGCTTTCTCAGATACCCTAGAACTTCTCTTTCTTGCTCGTATCGTAGACGGGATTTTCGGAGGTAATTTCCCTATGGTGAAGGCTATAATTAGTGACAAAGTCCCCCCAAAAGACAGGGGTGTTCAAATGACTAATGTCGGCGTTGTATTCGTGCTTGCTGGGCTAGTTGGTCCTGGATTAGGTGGAATTTTATCAGTGATGCGAATATTAGGCCCTCAATATCCCGTTGCTACCGCAGGTATAGGTGCCTCGTTACTTTCACTCTCCACAATTTTTATTACCTTCTTTTTCATAAAAGAATCATGGCCAAAAAGTAGGCGTGAACACTATGAAAAACAAATAAACGTAAAAATAAAGTTAAGAAAAAATAAAGATGCAACATATCTAATGACGCTTTACGCTTTTCATACTCTTTCATTTATGATGTATATAACGACTGTAACGCTTTTCTTAGGGGTAATTCTTGGACTTAAAGCCCTTGAGATTGGAATTGTATTAACCTTTACAGGAATCGCAAGAGCGATAGTACGTTTTACCATATTTAAACCAACATTAAAATTATTAGGTCCCGAAAAAATGACAAAACTCGGATTAGGGATATTGTTTATAACTTTTTTCCTTACCGCCTTTGTGAGAGATATGTTACAATTTATAATTTTAATGCTATTTGTGAGTTATGGTGTAGCATGTTCTAGGGGGCTTTTGATTAGTAAGATCACTCAAACAGTAAAACCTAATGAAATGGGTAAAATTAATGGATATACTACGACCATAGATAGTTTAGCTCAAATAGCTGGTCCTATAACAGGTGCTTTTATATTAACATTGTATGATCCGAGTTATTTGGGTATAACTTTAGGATTAACCGCTGTAGTAGCATTCATTATGTTGTTTAAAAAAATCGTACCTCTCCATCTTAAACAAGAAATGGAGTATAAGCAAGTTTAAATCTAGTAGCCATTAATCACTATTTTTTTATTAATTTAATAGAATTTATGACACTAATTTAGTTTAAGCAAGTAGGAAATCTATAATATATTTATTAATTTCTGGGGCTTTTTCAAGAATATCCTGGTGTGCCGCGCCTTCAATTATAATAAAATTACTTTTTGGAATTAATTCATGCATTTTTTCTCCCATAGATATTGGGCAAGATTTATCCTTCTCCGCAGAGATAATAAGCACTTCATTTTTAATTTCGTGTAACCTTTCGTAAGTATTATGGGTTGATAAAGCGTGAGTTTGGTTACTCAAATCAAAGGCAGTAGGACCATAAATAATTTTTTCATCAATAAGATCTTCAACAGACCAAATATCATGAAACTTTTTCTTAGGATTTTCCTTCATTAATTTCCAGAATTTACGTGAATAACTTGGTTTAGCTCCATCAACAAATGCATTATTTGGGTCTTTTAAAATAGCTTCTTGACCTTTAATGGCACTTTCCCTTTGCATTGTACTAAAATCTTCAAGTGGTTCACCTGGGGGTTTGAATCCCGGAAGTGTATTAAGTAGAATTAGCTTATTCACTCTATTTGGATATAATATTGCAAAGTTTTGAGCAATCATACCTCCCATCGAATGTCCTATAATATGTGCTTTTTTAATTTCCAAGGAGTCTATTAGTCCAGCAATATCTGACGCATATACCTCCATTGAATATTCTCCATCGGGACGATCCGACTTTCCCGCACCTCTATTATCTAATCTTATAACTTTAAAATGTTCAGATAAGGCACCAACTTGGGCTCGCCAATGCTCTTTTCGATCACTAAATCCATGAAGAAGAATTACGGGATCTCCCTTACCATGAACATCATAACATAATCTTATACCATTTACTTCAGCAAATAAGTCTGTCATATTATATCAATTCCTTTAATATTATAAATTTAAATGTTTTTTTGCTAATTTTAATTATCTAGAAAGTCCAATATTATTTGATTAAATTCAGGAGCATTTGATAAATGGTTATAATGTCCTGCTTTATCAATAACCTTTAGAGTGCTATTCGGGATTCTCTTATTCATTTCTTCCATTCTGGATTTAGGTTGTAATCGGTCATGAGATGCTGCTAATAATAAAGTTTCATTTTTAATTTCATTCAACCTTTCAAATGTATTATGTTTTTTAATAGCATGACCTAGATTTATAAGATCTTGAGGAGTAGGAGGATCAATTGAATCCTCCTTTATTAGATCTTCTGCACTCCAAATACCATAAAATTTTTTTGCAGGATTAGATTCAAGTTCTTTCCTAAATTTTTGATGAAATATCATTCTTACCTTACGCCAAAAGGATTGTTCTGGGTTGGTTCTTATTTCTTTAATTTCTTCGATACGCCCTTTAATCATCAACTCCACCCCCTCTTCATCAGGAAAGCTTGGTGAAGTGGTAATTAATATCAATTTTTCTACTTGTTTGGGATACTTTAAGGCAAAGGTTTGGGCAATCATACCTCCAAGCGAACGCCCAGCTATATGTGCTTTCTCTATTTCAAGATGATCCATTAAACCTTTAATATCATCCGCCAACATTTCCATTGTATACAGGATATTTGGTCTATCTGATTTACCCGTACCCCGAACATCTAAAGCAATTACTTTATATTTTTTGGATAAAGCCTTTAGTTGAGCGACCCATGTTTCTTTTTTGCCACCAAAGCCATGAATCAATATAATTGGAAATCCATTACCATGATCACTATAACAAATTTTTATACCATTAGCATCTGCATACTGTTCTGTCATAATTAATTCATCCTTATTTGAAATGGTCTTTTTGATTAATAAATATGCAAAAGTTATTAATTATTCCCGATAAAATATGATTACTTATCTATCTTCTAATAATTATGGGAAAAAATATTTTCTCTACCAACAAAACACTTATATAGCTTTAAAGAGAAGTTTATTAAAAAAGAAATCTTTGTGTTAAAAATGCTTTATGGTTATAAAGGTCAACTCCTCCACATAGATCTAGGAAAAGAGTCTTATCATTCCTTATCCATTCCGGAAAAAATTATAATTAAATATATAGGGGGTCGTGGACTTGGAGCGAAACTTTATTGGGATTTGATTTCATCAGATGCAGCTCCGCTTGGACAAGATAATATTTTTATGGTTCTTACAGGTCCACTGGGTGGTACGATGGGGCTTGGGACTGGTAAGCATCTCATAGTGACAAAATCCCCTGCAACAGGAGGCTGGCTGGATTCTTATTCAAGTGGTAGAGTAACTCCAGAATTGAAATTTGCTGGGTATGATGGGTTAATTATTACTGGAAAGGCTAAAAATCCAATATTTGTGACAATTAAAGACGATAAAGTCGAATTTTTAGACGCTAATTACCTATGGGGTAAAGGAGCGATAGATACCGAGAAGATTCTTAGAGATTCCTTCCATCCAGATTGTGGTTGTATTTGTATTGGTCCCGCTGGAGAGAATCTTCTCCCATTTGCATGTGTAAGTAGTGATTATTTTCGAAAAGCAGGTCGCGGAGGTGCTGGAGCTGTTATGGGCTCTAAAAACCTTAAGTTAATTGCTGTTAAGGGAAGTGGTGGTATATCTTGTGCTGATATGAATGGTCTTCATGAACTCATCATAAAGCATCAAAAGAAAGTTAAATTTAAAATGATGACTCCTATGACATTGAGCATTACTAATGCGGCAGGAATGTTACCAACGAGAAATTTTTCAAAAGGTCAATTTAAAAAAGCCAAAGGAGCTATAGATAGAGATGCTGTGATTGATCTTAAAGTAGCAGATAAAGCATGCTATGGATGTTTCGCATCATGTTCTAATATAACACAGGTTAAAGATGGAATTTTTAAAGATCTTATGATTGAAGGCCCGGAGTATGAAACTCTAGCTATGTTAGGTGCAAATCTTGAAGTTGATTATTTACCTGCAGTAATGAAGGCTAATTATCTCTGTGATGACCTTGGTATGGATACTATTTCCGCCGGTGTTATTATAGGTTTTGCTATGGAATGTTATGAACGAGGTCTTTTAAATAAAGAGGACACTGAAGGATTAGAACTTGAATTCGGTAATTATTTGGCGGTCATCGAATTATTGGAACTCATGGCTCATAAAAAAGGATTTGGTCAATTTTGTTCACTCGGAGTAAAAGAAATGGCCAGATTGATAGGACGTGGTGCCGAAGAATTTGCTATGCATTCCAAAGGATTAGAATTTCCTGCTTATGATCCACGAGCAGGATGGGGAGCAACTATTACCTATTCTGTGTCACCAAGAGGAGCTTGTCACCGGAGGGCATGGCCTCCAGCAGCAGAAATTCTAGGAGGGATGGATCCTTTTGTAATCGAAGGAAAGGCACAAGCAATTATAAAACTAATGAATCAGAGATGTATTCTGCATTCCTTAATTGTTTGTGACATGCCTAGCCAGCTTATAAGACTAAATTATCGCGATTGGGCCAAGTATTTAAAATTAATTACAGGAAACATTTATTCTGGAGATGATCTTATTAATCGCGCAGAGATTATAGAAACTCTCATTAGGATGATTAATATTCGGGAAGGATTTACTACTGAAGACGATATGTTACCAAAACGTACATTGGAAGAAAGTCTTCCGGAGGGTCCAGCAGCTGGTAAAATGGTTGGAAAAGAAAATTTCTTGAAAATGAGATCTGATTACTATTTATGCCGTGGTTGGGATAAGGAAGGGATTCCAACTCAGGAAACCATCACTAAATACGAAATCGATTCAGATCCAAAAATTTTTATTTAGAGGATATGAGAGATGACCAATGGAGTATTAGAAATTAAGGCTGAGAATTGCACTGGATGCCGTATGTGTGAACTAGCATGTTCAAGTTCTAAAGAAGGAATTTTCATTCCAGATCACTCACGTATTAAAGTGGTTACCAAAGAGCTTGAGGGATGGTCTAGACCTGTAGTTTGTTTGCAATGCGATGATGCTATGTGCCTAAAAGCATGTTCGGTCGATGTTATTTATAAATCTGAAACTCCTGAGGGAGATCCGATAATTGCTATAGATAATGAAAAATGTATAGGATGTCATCAATGTATTGCGGCCTGTCCTTTTGGCGCTATTGATTTCTTCGAGGAAACCAAAGTAATCAAATGTGATCTTTGTGGGGGTAAGCCAAAATGTGTTGATTTCTGTTTTTATAAATGTCTTAGCTTTAATGAGCTTTCAAATGATGAGTATAAGTCTCGTATTAAAAAAATTAAAGCACTAACAATTAAAGCATCTCGGCGAATAAGTGAAAATGAACCCTATAATCGAAGAGTTATATTTTCGAAGGATATCTCAAATCTTTCACATATAACAAAATAGAAAACGGGGAAAAAGTTAAAACTAATAATATGCAAATCTAATTATTTAAGAAATCTAAGATTATTTTATTTACTTCAGGAGCTCGTGAATAGTGACATTCATGTCCAGCTTCCTCAATAACTTTAAATATACAATTTGGGAGCAACGTGCTTAAATATTCTCCTGCGGCTTTAGGGACCATCTTATCGTGAGAAGCGGAGAGAACTAACGTTTTATTTTTAATTTGGTCCAATTTATCAAAAGCGTTTTGAGTATTCATAACATTTATAAAATTCGTAATATCTTGTGGTCTCGGAGGATTATCTTGAATATATTTGATTAAATCTTCTACAGACCATATACCATAAAACTTCTTTTTAGGATCCGCCATCATTTCTTTCCTAAATTTTATGTAGAATCCAAAACGCGTATCTTTCCAAAAGACTTTTTCAGGATTTATTTGTATCTTCTTTGTTCTTGCTATTTGATTATTTTTAAATACATCTGAACCAGCAGGACTCCGTATTCCTCCTGGACCGGTAGTAATTAGCATCAACTTATTAACTTTTTCAGGGTACTTTACTACAAAATTTTGAGCTATCATTCCTCCCATAGATCTTCCAAGAATATGGGATTTTTCAATATTAAGATAATCCATTAAACCTTTTATATCGTCAACAAACATATCCATAGTGTAGGGTGGTTTATCAGGTCTATCAGATTTTCCAGCACCACGTTGATCGTAAATGATTACTCTATAGTTTTTAGATAATTCACCAACTTGGGCAATCCAGGTTTCCTTTTTAGAACCGAATCCATGTATGCCAATTATTGGATAGCTATCCTTATTACCATAGTCTTTGTAACAAAGTTTTATTCCATTTGTATCAGCAAAGTAATCATTCATACGGCTTAAAATATTAGTTAAAAAAATAACTTTTTCAATTTCGTTTTCTTTTGATAAAAATTTCAATAAGATTTTTATGAGATTTAATTATTTTTCATGTATGACTTCTACTAACAAAGATATAATTACTCGTTTTGACGAGAAACTAGAAAATTTAAAAGAAGAGATAAAGCATCCCGCTCCGGGAGCTAATTGTGCTATTTTAACATTTACTAACATTTTAGATGTGTTAGGGAAAGAGGAGTTAAAAAGTCATTACTTTACTAATCTTATGGCATCCTTTCCGCTTTTTGGAGGCTATAAAAGTGAAGAGGGTTGGAAAGGACCTTGTGGGGTTGTAAGTGGTGCATTAGCTGGTTTAGGGCTAATAATCGGTGGAAATAAAAAGATCTCAAAAGGGTCTCAAGTGAGAAAAGCGGAAATGAATGGAGGTAAATTCGCAGTAGAATTTAGTAAAAAATATGGTTCAATATGTTGTGCTGATATTTGTGGCTATGACTTGACAAAAACAGAAAATGCGATGGAATATATGAAAAATCACACATGGCAAAATAAATGTATGCATTTTGTTCTATTTGCGATTGATCAAGTAAGAAAACAAACGGAAAAAGAATTACTAAAAAATTGGGAATAAATCAAACTTTTTTCTTTTTTTATCTACAATTAAAATATTTCACTCTCTTAGTAAAGATTTTATATAATATTTATCTCATTATTATTTATTATGGAATCAAATATTAAATCGGAAAAAGAGGTTTTTGAACGTTTTGAAGCTAAATTAGAAGAATTAAAAGAAACTTTACCCCCTTTAGGTAGAATTCCTGGTACAAGTTGCGCTGCTTTAACATTTACTAATATCTTAGATGTATTGAATTTAGAGATTTTTGAGAGTTGTTATTTCAATAATTTAGCTGTACCATTTAGTGGTTTTGGCTCCTATGTTAATGATAAAGGTTTTAAGGGACCCTGTGGCACGGTTACTGGAGCAATTGCCGCACTCGGAATTATAATGGGTGGACAAGAAGAATTAAAACGAGAAAATGTATCATTAGTATTTGCAAAGGCTATGCAATTCGCTGATAGATTTGAAAAAAAGTTTGGTTCAGTAAGTTGTCATGATATATGTGGCTATGATTTAACAAAAGATTATAAAACATATGTAAAAGAAAATATTTGGGAAAAAACATGTTGTAATTTTGTACTTTCTGCAATCGAGCTAGTGATGAAATTGACAAGGAAAGATTTAAAAGCTACATGGCAATAAATAGATGGTCTTCACACTTTAAATAATTTATAGAATACAAAGGGAGTAGTATCTGCTTAAATTTCACCTAAATTTCCTTTAGCACAATTGTTTCCATAGGCAAGTAAGTCTTTAATAGGTCAGCGACAATCATATCATCTTTTATGGCAATTCCTCTAATCATAAATTGAGATTTTTTAAGAGGATCTACACCCCATTTAAACTCACTAAGGATATATGGTCTTAGTTCACTAAATGGTATATCGGGAGTCATTAAATAATCTTCTAACACTTGTTCTATATCCTTTACAGTTACCATTAGCTTAAATCAACTCAGAAATTTTGTATCAATTAAGAGTTAAGTTATTATTTATATTGATATCAATAAGAAATTAGGTTTTATTGCTTATAAAAGATTACATCCTTAATATTTCATAATATTTCTGTCATTTTTATATAATGCCCTTAATTAATTCATTAATCTTTAAATAACTCCCATCATTTGGAGCGTAATTAAGCACATAAAATAAAATAGTAAAAAGTTACCAATTAAAATTCCTGTATCTTTCACGCCTTGTGTAGACTTTGTAGGTTTTCTGAAAGTATACATGGTACCTAAGGGTAAAAAAACAAAGGCAAAGAAATAATAGTGTTTTATTAAAATAAACGCCCAAATCCCCAATATTAAAGAGATTAATGAGGAAATTAAAACGATTAAACGACATTGTTTTAAGTTGAAACGTTTTGCTAATGCATCGGTATCAATTATCTCATGGACAAATTGCCCCGTAATAGCAAATGTTAAGAATGCAAGTAATAGAAAAAGCTCCCCTAATGTAGTTATTAATGCTATCCCTGCATCAATTTTTATCATAAAATAAGGTAGAAGCATATGTGAAGTTGCTAATAAAATTTGGTTTATGAATGGGATAGACTTTAACCATTTGACATATAAAAGAACCATCACAATTACAATTATTAATAATATGGCATTAATCGAATGCTCAAGACATGTGCGTAATAATAAAGAAATTCCTAAGATAAAACTCACAAAACCTATTGTGAATATTTCCTTAGGATGATATCCTTCAACACGTTTTAAAGTTTCAATTTCATTAGGATCTTTCATATCAAAAACATCATTCCACGTATTACCTGTAATAGCTAAGAAGAAGAATCCTGCAAGAATATCAATATGAAGGAAAGGATTCAATTTATTTAAGTAGATAGCTATAAGCATTGGTAATATTACACTAAAAGTATAGTCTAAACGTAATAACCCAAATCGATTTGACATGATTAAGCGAAACCTTTGTAATCTTATTAATTAATTAAAAGAGGATTTATTGGTTATTATAATTTATTTCATTCTCGAAAGATGATAAATATGCATGAAAAAAGTTCACAACGATTCCATTATCATAATACTAGCAATGATAATGTTATCATGAGAACTCCACTAATAACTGCCAGGGCAATTGCCCAATAACGTCTTGGTGTGAGCTCAGGTGCATGCTTCCTCATTTCAATAAAAATAATGATGATAGGTACTATATAAAGTATTCCAAGTATAGGGCCTGTTAGGATACTAGCCGTTGAAAAAAGCCACATAGGTCTGGCGAAAACAAAGATAAAGATTAAAGGTAGTAAAGTAAAAAATATGAGACATATTCGATAAACACTATCTTTTTTAATATTATAATGATCATAAAGTCCCATCTTTTCCAAACTTTCTTCCCAGAGCCTTGAAAAGCCATAGAATGGGCCTATTATTGAGCTAAAAAGTGCTATAATTCCACAGATTATAAAGAGAATTCCTGACCACTCTCCATAAGTCAATGTGAAGATTTTAACCATTTGGGGAATGATTGTCCATCCTTCTGGCTTTTGTCCTTCTACATAAAGAGTCTGAGCAGCTGCAATCCATATAAACATTGAAAAAATAGAAAGAATGGCTGCTGAAACGAGATTTTGATATAAAACCATGTTTTTCCATCCTTTTAAGCGTTTGATTTCTTCTATTGTAAGATCCTCCGGCTCAATCTCATGTCCATTAGCAGTAGCTTCGTACATACCCATTTTCTTATCTTTTGCATACCAAATATAAGAAACCGTTGGACCAAAACCTGCGCCAAGGACAACAAATAAGACTGCTACAGTCATAATTCCTGATGTAGTTTCGAGACCCTTTACTGGTCCAGGCAGTTGTGGGGTAAAAGCTAGTGCCCATTGATCTAAAGAAGGCCAAAATAGTATTGCTACTACAACAATTAAGAATATTAATAACCAAAGCATGATGGTTGAAGATATTTCAAGTAATTTATAGCTCTTTGTAAATACTAATAAGAATGCTATAGCTGTCACAATGATAACCCAGAAATATACAGATATCGGGATTAAGAAGTTTATAGTTCCCGCCGTCTGACCTAACAAACCTGCTAGTAACATGGAGTGAAGAATACATCCAAACATGAGAAGAAAGAATAACCACCTCAACCATTTTTTCTCCCAACATGTCTCAAGGAATGTTTTACCACGCGTAACTCCATAAGAAACTAAGTAATATTGACCAAATACCTTAATGAATGCGATAAGAGGCACCAAAAATAAACCAGTCATTCCAAAATAAGCCCCTAATAGAGGAACGGTAATTAATTCGCCACCGCCAATCTGAGCAGCAGTAAAGATAAAAGCAGGTCCTAAATATGAAAAAAATTCTTTTAACGTCTTTGGAGGCTCGGAGATGCGAGGTTCAATTGTAATTTTCTTATTATTAGAAGGATTTACGTCATTCATTCTTATTATTAATAAGGTTGTTAATGTTTAGGTATAAAATTTATTAATCATTTTTAATAGGGAAAGAGATTGGCGTAATAAAAACGTTTTTAATTATTATAATAAGGAGAATTTTCACATTTTTATAGATGAAAAACTATTAAACTTATATTGTTAATAGTTGATTATATTATAAGTAAAAGCTAGATTTATTTGATGCTACCATGCCGCAAAATGATGAAAATAAATTAATACTTGAACTAAAGCCATGTTCACGATGTGGGAATCCATTTATGGTTAAAAAAGGTCTGGATTTAACAGAACTAATCTGTGAAAACTGTATTAAATTAGAAGAGAGAAAAAGGGCGTTACAAATCGGAGTTTTCAAAGAGGTAGTTGCAGTAGAAAATAAAATGGAGGATAGTATAAGGGAAATGACCAATTCATTATCGTTATCTAAGGGAACATTTAACAAACAATTTTTCTTAGATGAAATTAAAAAGCGTGCTGAGGTTTTGAATAAATCTATTCAGCTAATAGAAAAAATTGAAGCGACCAATGAAGAGAAATTTATTGATGAATACAAGAAATTATTTGAAAATATGAAAAAAGAAAATTCTTCATAATTTCATTTTATTTTCTTATTTTAATTAGTACCTATATTCTAAGTCAATATTTTAGCTTTTTATAAATATTAAGGCAATATTCATCATTTTCTTTAGCGAACGGTATTTGGCTTCAATTTTCATCATTTTAGCTATTATCCAAACTAAGCTATCCCATATCTTTCGAAAATAGGTATTATTCTCATAATTCTCTCGTAAATTAATTAAATTTTTTTCAACCCTTTCTGCATTCGTTGACTGAATGTATGAAATACGCATTATTTGACCATACACTCCAAAGACTTCTATACATTTAAGACCAGATTTACCGAATTTTGATATTATTTGTTTAATCTCATATCTCCTATAATGCCCGATCAAATCGTCTTGATGTGTGTAGTATTTCATTCTATGAGGCACGGTGACAACCACTATTCCATTATTTTTAAGAATTCTACTAATTTCTGCTATAGCAAGTTCATCATTTTTTATATGTTCGATAACATCAAGTATGCTCAGAAAATCAAATGATTTATTTCGATATGGCAAATAAATAACATCACCACATAACGGATGAAAAAAATGACTCATATTTTTAAAATTTGAATCTGATTTCTTCTTTACATATTGTTTTAAAGGCAAAGTAGCAAGATCTAATAGTGAATTATGAAGAGATTTGTGTAAGAAGTAAAGAAATGAATTACCTGAACATCCTAAATCTAAGGCGTTATTAAATCTTAAATTTGGATCGAAATGCTCTCGTAAAAGATCGAATTTACATCTGATTCCAGGAGATATAAAATATTCAGATAAGCTTCTAAATGAGAAATTTAGGTGTTGATCATAGAATTTTTTCTTATTCATTGAAAATTAACAGTTTAGATTATTACAATTGATTATTTTAAATTTTTAAAATTATTACTACTCTGACTTAATACTATAGAGTTTTAATATACTTTTTATTAATGTTTCCATATTTATTATAATATATTTCTAAGAAATTCGAGA
>SDBT01009322.1_pt1 | contig 15947 bp, 11 predicted proteins | sample 2277101 | NCBI WGS metagenome assembly SDBT01 (sample SAMN10404973, study PRJNA504765) | marine sediment metagenome | isolation source: marine sediment core GS10_PC15, 103 cmbsf | place: Arctic Ocean: Southern Knipovich Ridge | collected 2010 | reverse complement strand
TATCGGTATCGGTATTGGTTATTATTGAGGTATTTTTGGGTGGACGTTCTTTGTCGGATGTTAACCCTGTAATATCAAGTTTTAAACTAATAGTGATCGAATTAGCGAAAGTCAGATTCGGTTTCTTCGATTTGGTTATTTTCCTAGATATAATACCCCGGATGTTTCCTTTATATTTGGCATAAATTACTCTGGCTCTTTGATTGGCAGGTAGTAGATGGACATTGTTTGTCTTAATTAAATCTAACTCGTTCTGATCTTTGGGTCTGGTGATTCTTAACAAAGGAAATGCTTTCACATAATCAACCATACCGTCTAATATGACAACCGCTGTCATTGTACTGATGGTGATCGGATCATTTTGACCTAATTCGGGAAGAATATCGGTATCACTGATCAAGAACTGATTTATTCCATTTTTCGCCATTATAAGAGAGCGGCTGGCGTTTTCTTCGGAAAGGGATTCTTCGTTATCAATCCCTTGGTAAGATTCTCTACCATCGACAGGATACAACTTTGTTGTATCTGACAACGGACGAGGTTTCCCACAGGAAACCTTACCATCACTTCGTGATGGCGTGCTCCGTGGATTCAAAGAATCCATTATGCTACCATCGACAGGATACAACTTTGTTGTATCTAACAACGGACGGCTCTCGAAAACGAAGGATTTTGGCCCCGGCTCCCGAGGCTTAAAGGAGGAGCTACCATCGGCAGGATACAACTTCGTTGTATCCGACAACAGACGGCTCTTGAAATCCAAGGATTTCAAGGAGCTAGAGACCACTTTTATGTTTGGTTCATAAGCTGAGGGGTTTTCGGCAAGAAATGCTTGTTTAGCTCGAAAACGCAATATAGCATCACTAATATCCAGCGAATTGGAAGATAAATTCGGAGACCGAACAGATATCATAATTTGGGCTGATTGGAAGAAACTCTTTTACCTTCTAATCAGATCAACTGAAATAATCAATTATTTCTTTTGATCATTTTTTGGAATTATATCTTCTAGATTTTCTGAAGTATTATTCAAAGAGAATAACTCCGAATAATAAAAGGAAGAAGTATTTAAATGATCAGATTAAGTTATAATTTGGTCCTTTTCCGAAACTTCAGGGAAAGCTTCAGATTTTAATTGACCCGAATTTATGTCTTCAAGTGGGTCAAATTCTTCATTACAATGCCCAACTATAGATGATAAGAATTTGCCTGAGGACGATGAAGATAATTACCCTCTTCATTATGCAACTAGAAGAAAGAAAAAAGTAACCTACCGATCGGGTTGCGTTAGAAAAATTCAACTCGTCTATATCATTGCGGCCATCGTTTGGATAGTCATAGTTTTTGTCCTGTGTTTCTGGGAAATCGATATAATAGGAATAATAATACTGGCCTTTCCTTTGTTGGTTTTTGGGGTAAATTTTTCCAATACCTCAGTCTTAACTCGTGATATAGAAAATGAGATGTTTACGGGAAATTTTATTTCCTTTGGATTTCTCATTGCTATCATTTTAATTAATTGGTCGAAAATCCAAAATAAGGGTAAATATTTTACCATTCTATTTATTTCATTGATCCTAATCATGTTGTCCTTAGTTGATGTCTGGGTAGATGCCGAAAATTTATCAGTAGCTAAACATATTCGAAGTATTTTCCAAACAACCGCCTTGTCATTACTAGTATACGCTCTCTATGTGTATTATAAAGATGTAATGAGAACACCTACCACATCAGAATCGGAATCGGAACAGACGAATGACGGTTTCAGTTTTAGTTATAATTCAAAATAGTAAAATCTTTCACCTATTGGTGGAGGATTTTTTAACAAAAGTGGAGGATTTTTTTTTAACAACAGTGGAAGATTTTTTTAGCAAAAGTGAAGCCTTTAGTTGACCGCTATTTCCAGCTTCGATCATGGTCGGGTTAAAATTAACCCCACCGTATTGTTTCCTTCAACAATTTCATAGCTCTTGAGTGATTATATCTGGAGGCACAAATTAAGGCTGAATCTAAATTGGTAGCTCCCCATTCCATCAATAATTTCATAGCTTTTGGGTAATCATATCTGGTGGCACAAATTAAGGCTGGATTTAAATTAGTAGCTCCCCATTCCATCAATAGTTTCATAGCTTCTAATTGACCAGTTTCAGAAGCTCCATTTAACGCTGAATCTAAATTGGTAGCTCCCAATTTCTTCAATAGTTTCATAGCTTCTAATTGATTATATTTGGAGGCCCAAATTAAGGCTGAATCTAAATTGGTAGCTCCCCATTTCATCAATAGTTTCATAGCTTCTAATTGACCAGTTCTGACAGCTCGACAAAACGCTTCATCTAAATCGGTAGCTCCCAATTTCTTCAATAGTTTCATAGCTTCTAATTGACCAGCGTTGGCAGCTCGACAAAACGCTTCATCTAAATTGGTAGCTCCCCATTTCATCAATAGTTTCATAGCTCCTAATTGACCAGTGCTGGCAGCTCGACAAAACGCTTCATCTAAATTGGTAGCTCCCCATTTCCACAACAGTATCATTGCCTCTAATTGATTACGTTCTGAGGCACGGATTAAGGCCCCTTCCAAATCAGTGACTCCCCATTCTCTTAACAATTTCATTGCTTCTACATGGCCATATTCTGCAGCGTCCATCATGGAATTACTCAAGACATAAGTTCCCCAGAATCTTTCTTCTAGCGCTATTTTAAAAAACTTCATCGTCGTTATATGGTTGCCGCTTGCTGCTACTGTCATAACCTCTCCACACATGTACTTATTTTTCAAGCCGCTCAGCAAAAATTTACATGTTTCTGTGTGGCCACGTCTAGCTGCTTTAGACAACGCTTCTGTATAAATATTATCTCTGTATGGTTCCCAGGTATTTAATAATTTTATTGCTTCTATCTGACCATACTTTGCAGCTTTACATATAGACCGATCATACTGTCTGGCTCCCAATTTCTTCAACTTTATCATTGACTTTATATTACCGCCACCGGAGACGTATATTAAAAATCCGCTAAGCATCCCCACCCGGCATCCTATATTTTCTCCAGAAAGCATAGAAAGCCACATCTGGTTATAACACTCACGAACAGTTAGAAACCATATTCGACAGGTTAAAGTAAGTAAAATTTTTCCTTCAAACGGTAATAATTCAAAAATCATGCATTTTAGTTCAGCTGGAAGACCGTTAAGAAAAGATATCTCTGATTTGACCATTTTATTTATTTGAAACTGTCTCGATTATTAAAAGATTGATGATAGAAATAAATAATCAGTTTTTTCTATCCATAATTAAATCTTTCACCTATTGGTGAAGGATTTCTTTTATTTATTGATCGCTAAGTCGTTATATCTTGCCTTGTACATTTTTGGTCTTATTATGAGATTATACAATAATTTCCAATCATGAAACGAATTTTATTGATAGTAACCCAAATTGATAAGAATTAATGACAATCTTTGATAATTGTCATTATAAAGTGGATTATTCTTTCGCAGTGAATAACTATTTTAACTGGTAAACATCCAAATCATTTGTTTACGTTAGCCAGAAAATATCTATATAGTTTAATTTCTTTAGCTAGGCGATTTCTGATCATTTGAAGGACTGCTAGGTCAAATGGTTTACCAGTTGTAGGATTAACAGTTGGATCGGTGGAAACAGCTTTAGTGAGATCGATAATATTGAAACATTGAACTTTTGCTAATCCGTTTGACTCTCTGGATGGAACCATGATCATATCAGTATCATCAGTTGAAAGAGATGTAAAATTTATATTAGAAGGTGTCTTTTCAGCAATACAGACACCTTCTAAACATGTTTGATAGAGGGAAACTTTCGTTCTACCATCACTTTTAACCACACCATCATGGAAAGATGATGAGAGAACTTTAGATGTGTCTTTTTGATAAACAGGACAAGATTTAATTAAATACTGTGAATATGGGGGAGTTATTTTATCTCCGGTCTTGACTAATTGAAATGCGGCGTTATATTCACGAGTGTGGGTACGATAAATAGCGTCTTGTTCTTTTATAGTAAAAACTGATTTTTGCCGATAAAGCTCAGGAAAAGCCATTTGATCATCAACTTGAAGAAGTCTCATTAACCAACTAAGATCGCGACTTTTAATTGCCATATCAATATTATAGTTGTAAAGCAATGAAAATTTACCGATGTCGGTTGTTTTACAGAGATGAACGATAATGATGGCCAATTGTTGGTCTGATAAAAGATCACAATTTAATTGCAAAGCAAATTTTATGTCGTCGGAATTTAAAGCATCATGAGTAGTAAGACACTCGCCGATTAATTCTCTACAAAAAACTGGCCTTTTACTTATGATGGTGGCTGGAGATTTTATCATTGGGTTTTAGTCTGGAAGAAAAGTCTAAATCACCCAAAAAAGAAAAGGTTTCTTTTTATTCTAATCTTAATTTTGATTATCATATTCAGCTATTGTTTTGATCATCTGATCCAATTTCTTTTGATTACAGATAATTAATCTCATCAAATTGTTCTTTCTTGTTTGAATAACTTCAGTCGAATTGGTGATAGTAGAGATAGTATATATAATGATAGCACTAGCAACCAAATCTGGCTGCAATTCCTCTAAATCTGGGTGTTTTTCTACCAAGCCCGACCCTATCCCTGCGGACATGCTGATAGTTTGGAATGGTAAGTTAATTTTGCCGGCTAGAAAGTTGATATACTCAACAATTCGATAAAATCGTTGCTCAAAATGATATCCAACTTTGCTGAGCGAAAATTTACCGATTATTTTTGATATATTGCCTGAGTCAATCCCAATAATGGTCGCTAGCTCCTTACTAGAATTAATTTGATTTCGTTTAGCATAAGCAAAATGTAAACATGCGAATACTAATTCTAAACGAGTCTTGTCTTTCCGAGTTGGTCTATTCATCTCAATATAAATCCTTTCAGCTTCTTGTTTTATTTCAATATCAAGAGGTAATATTTCCATATCTGGAAGAATTGATTTGGTTCCACTTTTTGGTGTTCGTTGTTGGGAATTACGCAGGGTATCATAAACAACTTCCACGCTACCATCTCCATTATCGACAATACTTGCCATTGTTTTGATATTTATCTAAGTCAATTTTAAGATAATTTAGTCAACTTCTTATCCGATCATTTTTATGGATTTTTTTGATTTATCTAGAAATCAGGATTTGATTTTTATTTCCGATAATTGAAACAGAAATAAAAATCAAGAACCACAATAAACCTTAAAAAATGTCAGTTAGATTAAAACTATCCAGCCTTAATCCAGAAGAACGAAAACAGTTCCAAAAAGATTTGGTTTTCAAAGCAAAGGTTAAACCGTTTCGAGGAAAAAGGAGGTGGAATTTCGCCCCTCCCAGCAAAGATCCAATTTTAGGATTTAGAATTCAAGATGGTCTAATTAGAATACCTCTAGCCTACGGGAGGAAGAATTTTTCCGATCGAATTATTCCGAATATGTCACATGTTTCTTGTCCTATAAAATTCACTGGATCATTATATAATAATCAGATTCCTTTTGTCGAACAAGGTTGGGCGACCTTACAACAAAAGGGACATACTACTTTAGCTCTTTTTACCGGATCAGGCAAAACCGTGGTTTCGGCCTGTTTATCAACTTATGACCCAGGGTTGACTTTGATATTATGTGAATCTACTATTTTGTTATCCCAATGGAAGAATACTTTTCATGCCTTCACTGACGCTAAAGTCTGGGTAGTCGGAGAACCTCCTCCTGCCGAAGCTAATGTAATTATTTGTATGGATACTAGATTTGACAAACTCCCAATAGAATATCTAATGAAAATTAAAATGGTTATCGTCGATGAAGCTCATTGTTTTCCTACCCCGACCCGATTTCCCTGTTTCCTAAAATTAGAACCAAAATATATTATTGCTGCTACGGCTACCCCAAATAGAGCGGACGGATTATTTGCTGCAATTGAGGCGGTTTGTGGGAAGGAGAAGATAGTTAAAATCTCAACCAAACCTTTTAATGTTATGAAATATGAAACGGGCGTCAATGTTAAAATTGTGCAAAATAAGCAAGGTTCACCAGATTGGGCAAAATTAGTTCGTCATTTATGTGAGAATGAAGCCAGAAATAAATTAATTACAGATATAGTAGTTATGAATTTAAATCAAGGGTCGAAAATATTGATTTTAACTTGGCGAGGAGATCATGTTATATATCTTGAGAGAGTAATTGCTTCGATGAATATTTCAGTTGATAGAATGTCCGGTAATAAACGCAGTTATCATGATTCTGATGTTCTGATTGGTACGATTGCTAAAATTGGAAAAGCCTTCGACGAAAAATCCATCTGCTCTGATTTCAATGGAATTAGGTTAGATTTGTTATTATTGGTAGGGTCAATGAACTCAGTTGAGTTATTGGAACAGGTAGCCGGTCGGGTTTTTCGAGCACAGTTCCCAAGCATTATCCATTTCTGTGATAATAACCACATCTCCAGGAAACATTGGTCTTCTGCCTCTGAATGGTATATATCTAGAAATGGTGTTGTTTCTATTGGCAAAAGTCCGTTGGCCCTTGGAAATCGAGAGACACCTTCATCCAAAACATTGGCTCTCCAACAATTGTCCAAATATCACCAAAGAGTTGGTTCTAGACAACATGTTTCAAACGAAAATACCCCGGTACGATTGACTCTTAATGTGCAACCAGAAAATTATAATTCTTTCATCGTTTTAAATATAAATAACGGAACATTAATCCAAAGGGAACCTCAATTGCGGAATTAAAGACGGACCTCATCAAATGATCCAACTGAGACATGATTTCTATCTTAGTTACTCAAAAACGATTTTATTCTTTTAGACCATATTTCTAAAAGAATATCTTTCCATCAAAACCAAATTGTTTCCCATCTTCCAATTAAATCTATCTGTCTTAAGTTATTTTTGGTCAGCAAAAAAAGGCAATGGATGAATTGTTAAGGATAATCAATTTGGTTTCTCAACCAGACCCGAATATAAGTTTAAAGGTAAAATCTCAACTATCAGATGGTAAATCTAACAATCCAAATAGTTTGGTTTCGGGAATACCGTCTACATCAATATCAGATCATTTCATCAAGAATAACCGCGCTTGGTCAACAGATGAGAAAGATACTACTCATTTTCCGAAGTTAACGTTACAGGTTAAATGTGATGATGCTGGTCACTTAAATGGTCTTCATATTAGCACATCTAATTCTTCTTCCAATGATCCAAATGAAGCATTTAGGTCTAGTGAAGATCGAACCGATGATCTAAGAGAGACGGAATCTGAGAAAACAAACAAAACAAAGAATTCCCATCGAATGGCAGGACTAAATGCTAATGTGACAGGTCCTATCCAAGCCCAAATTTCAGGGAGAATAGAGGAATCATCAAGTGGATTCCAGGCTAATTTGGATTTTTCCATTTCAAATCAGGAAAATTCTGATCAACCACCTAAATGTGTCTGGTCTAGTTATGACACTGGTCAATCAAATAAACCTAAAGAATCGTCGAAATTTAGTTTTGACGACATTTTAAATAATTTATTTTCACCTAGTCCAGCTTCAACTCCTAAAATTAAACAACTCCCTACCTTGGTTGGAATGATGGAAGAGATTATGTATCAATGCATTAAAAAAGACACACCTGACGAAAATAAATCAGGTGTTGATTTTAATGAAGATGATGATTGTATTATCTACGAAAACAAAATTGTCTATCAAAACGATTTGATTCATGGCACTTATCATACAGATGTGGATATAATCAGAATAGATGGATTAATCCGAGACAATCTTTTCGCAGAAATGTCTAGTTTGGGACAAAAACGACAACAGATGGAATCGTTAAATAATCAATTAAATAGATCAGCCAGACGATCCGAGATTATATGTATAGGAAAAGATATGGAGAAGTTGAAGGATGAAATATGTCAAATAGAATCAAATCGAAAACTGTTAGAATATCAACAGCTAGCCAACAAAAATCTAAAAGCCTACCGAAAGATTGGAAGATATATCCAAGTTATTAATTTCGGAGAAAATGCAAAAATCGGTGTCGTAGATACGAATAGATTACGAATCATCATGGAATATCTAGGTATTGCCAGAAAATATATTAAAATAAACCTAATACACGTCGAAAAATCAAGTCAAGATTGCCAGGTTTGTGAGACAGACTTGTCTAATGTTTATCCAGATAACTCTGGGATGATAAAATGTCCGACTTGTCAAGTGGAGACCCATTATTTACAACCCACACAACAGGAAAGTTATGCCATAAATAATACAGGAAAGAGTAATTATAAAGATAAGGAGACTTTCGTGAAAGGTATATGTAGATATGAAGGAAAACAGAAGGTTATCTTCCCTATAGATTTGATAGACACTTTAAATTCACATTTTATATCTAAAGGCTATCCATCTAAAAATGATAGCACAACTTTGCCGCTGGTTGGAACGGTTGAAGGTCGAAGGAAACGGAAAGGAACTAGTCGAGAAATGATGATGACAGCTTTAAAAGACACATCTTTCTCTTCTCATTATGAAGATTGTAATTTGCTTTCCAACTTGATTTGGGGATCAGAACTTCCAGACTTAACTATGATTAGAGACAGGATACTTCGTGACTATGATTTAAGTCAACAAGTCTTCAATCGAGTGAAAGGAAAACGAAAATCTAGTTTAGGTTCAGATTACAGACTTTTTCGACAGTTGTGGCATCTTGGATTTCCATGCCACCCTTCAGATTTTAAAATCGTCACCACTCCGGCCATTATTAAATACTACGAAGAAGTATGGGAAAAGGTTTGTTCCGAAATCGGGTCAGAATTAGGTTGGAAGCCTTTTTGTCGAATCGAGGTCTTAAGAAAAATAGACAAAAATTCTCTCCGTCTCCCTCCTAATTTCAATTAAATAGTTCAGATCATCCATGTAAACATGAATGATGTTTTTTTTTATTATTCTATTCATCATTTTCTGAAGAATCTCCTGCGTCAACGCTCTCCAAGAGATAATATTGAATTAACTGAATTTCCATTACTACTGATGACATTTCACATAAATATTCATCATTCTCTCCCTCCTCCATATCATTTAAAACTTCGGCGATCATCAATTCTACCACGGTCAAATATTTATAGAAGCTATAATCAAATAATGGTGTTTTCGAATCCCATAGATAATCTTCAATTTTCTGTGTGCCTTCTTTTGAAAAGAACACTGGATATAATGCGGTTAATTTTCCTAATCTCTTGACCACTATCACATCGTCTGCCGGTAGATATTTTCTTCGAAGTGTCTCAAACAAAATATCATATGGAAAAACCTTTCCTAATTGATTAAATGAATCTAGTTCAAGCAAAGTCATAGCACCATTTTGAATTCTATCTGAATTCAACCATTCTAAAACTCGGTAGGTTTTGGTTTTTAGCTCTACTCTTTGTTCTGTTTTCAACATCTTTTTGATACCAATAATGGTGACTGGGCCACTGAGTGTTTCTAATGAGGAGGACGGATCCATTTGGTTAATCTTTCTAACTTTGAAATGATTTTCTTAAGAAAATCATTTTTTCTAAAATTTGTTAATAATTATGTGAGTCTAGAATTTGAGATTCTTTAGCAAATCGACCGGCGGAGAATAAACCCCTGACAATTTCTTCTTGGTTCCCCGAATCCTACCAGATTTTGTTTGATAGGTGAACCCCTTTGACAAAATTTGTAAATCATTTAAAAGTGACTTTCTTTCCGTAGGTATTGTTGTATGGATTGAGATTTCAACTGTAGATTGGCTCTGAGGTATTATGAGTGGTATATTAGTTGAATTAAATGAAGAAACAGGAGAAGGTTTTGAAATGGGTATAATGGCTCCATCGATATCTACAGTTGGAACTATTACTGGTAAATTCATTAATTCTTTAATAGTTGGTTCATTCTTATTCGATAACTCGCTGTTTTCACTGGTAGTTCCAGTAGATAACTTCCCGATAAATAAGCGACGATTTTCCTCATTTCGTCTACAATCAAAATAAACATTTTTATCTTTGCCTGTAATAATTAGATACGGATTTTCGTTTTCATGAACTCGATCACAGATTCTACAGGTCGAAGGGTGAATTCTTTTTAGAACAACCAATCCTCCTTCCATCTTCATGAATTGATAAGGAAAAGATGGATTAGAAATATTGACCCCTGCTAATTTGGCTACCATTTCTAAAGCCATAATTCCTTCGCGATCTGAAAGTGATAAAGAATCATAATTAGTCCCCGTCAAAGAGTTGGTCGAGTTAATGAAGGGTGGTAAAATTTGCCCAGCCCCGCTATAACTTAATAATGAGGCACTGAAAATCATACCCCTTCGATGAAATGGATTAATAGGAGTTTCGGGGAATTTATACCGAACAGTAGAATGATTCCATTTCCATTCTTCTTGTAAAGTTTTGATTCTACCTGAACCTATTTTCTGGCTCCCTTCAAGACGAAATTGTTGAAGCGAAGAATATACCATTCGATCAATCCACCGACGATATTGATATGAAACTTTTGAAATAACCAATTGATAAAAAGCCTTAGCCTCTTTATGATCTGTGTGATAATAATGATCTATCACTATATGAAAACTTTTCTTTTTCTTACCATGACTAGCAAAAATTAATATCTCGCTCGATGGATTTAAATTTATTCCCACCCCTTCCATAACTGAAATGATAGCCGAAATTAGTTGATCCATCATTTCCTCAACTTCCTGATTTATTCTAGGGGAAGTTTCTCTGATGAGATTAATGTCAATATCAAAATGCGGTTTCTGCGGTGATTGACCAAAAACGGTTTCAAAAAAACATCTCTTGGTCTGTGCAATCTTCTCTTCATATTTCAGAAACTGAAATTGATCTTGAAAGAGAGTAAACAATCTTTTATCTCCTTGAGTTAGATGAACTACCATTCCATTTCTAATTTGTTCCCAACTATGTTGATCTGAGAGAGATGTCACCCGTTTCTTTTTGTTAGGTTTCAAGTAATAATACCATTTCCGTCCATTGATGTATTCATATTTCTTTGGAGAATTATACTTCGAAGACCGAAAGGACATCTTTTAAATTTGACTTAAAGCAGATTTATTATTTCATTTCTTTCATAAGGAACTTGAAAGAAATCTTTGATATATATATGACCCATTACCGAAAATTCGAAATCGATCCTCTGATTGAGGGTTGATTTAATTATTCTTAACTAATTAAGTTGAAGTCCAACATAATGGACTTTCTTTTTGATCTTAGTGGTCTTATATAAAGTATTCAGATAATCAGCCATAATACTTCCAGCAATATGGGGGGTGCCTCGAAATAGTGACCATTGCTGATAAGCTTCTTGTAATTCATTCCTTGAGACTACACTAGATACTGATTCTGTACAAGATTCTTGCAAAAACGTTCTAATCACTATATCAGTATAACTAGCGGTCCGATCGGCCGTTAGTTGACATCTTGGAAGCAACATCGCCGCCGAAGCCAGTTCATTATCGCGCTGTTTGATCGGAGAATGAATAGGATTTTTACAGGTATTAACAAAAATGGTCTGTTCTCTACTTGGTGATTTAACAAAACCATGAGAACTGTTCAATGAGATACCTAAAGTTCTTGGATTTGGTTTTCTATTCTGATTATGATTATTTTGTACGGATAACTTGGCACCATACGATAAAGTTGGACTAGTCTGAGCCAAAACGGGATTTAAATTATTATCGACTCTTGAAAAATCGATCGGGATTAATCCACCTCGAAGGGACGGTGAAACATTAGTTCTTGAAAAATCGATCGGGATCGATCCACTTCGAAGGGACGGCGAAACATTCCTTCTTGAAAAATCGACCGGGATCGATCCACCTCGAAGGGATGTTTCACAATCCCTTCTTGAAATACTCGGAATACTTGATTGGACAGTCTTTTCAACTTCTCGTTCTTCGTTGACCTCGCCTTCTGAATAAAACAGCTCAACCAATTGTCTGTAATTGACTGGCATCGAAACAACTTCGAATTCACCGCTTACTGGATCCCTAATGTAGAGGGGAATATATAACTCTTTATTCTGGATTTGACTGAGGGAGATTGATGGATTGCTACCATTTCTTCGAAATGGCGCGCTCAATGAATCTTTCGGATTCATTGTGCTACTGATTTGTTTAGATGGTTCCATCTTTTCTTTTTTCAATTTTAATTTAAAACTAAATCAATAATTTCAGAATAATTATTAGATCACGAGTTAGGTTACCCATTGGGTAGAAAGCCCGAAACGACCCGAAACAGGAATAATAGCCGGAGCAGAATATGAATCAAAGTTACCCATTGGAACACATTGACGATGGGTAATTAGATAAGGGATTCCTTTGATTAATCTGATATCCCTAATTTCAGTGCTATTTTTTGTCCCAATCTTATAAACGCGACCGTCTGGCATTAGCAGTCCAAGATGACAATCTGTTATCAGATCACCTTTTGGATACCTAGTTGCCTGATGATTGATTTGATTTATTTCCAAATAACAAACATCGTTTCTACCGTAAGTTCTTGTTATTCCTTTAGATAAGAGAGATCGTTTGATCAAGGCAGGGAATTCTTCAGTTCCAATAAATCTATAAAGATGACCATATTGTGTCGGCTGTTCCCCCGAAGATATAGTTTCTAATCCAGGAATATTGACAGAGATCAATCCACCTCGAACGGACGGCGGAGCGTCCCTTATTGGAATATTATTTGATACCTGTAGTGTTGGGGGAAGAAATTTGACCGAAAATTGAATCCAAAGGTAGTTTCCATCGTAACTATGACTAATGTGAGTAATTCCAGACGGTGCCCAATCCGCCAATTTCCATTTCCATGAATTCCGACTTGAAGTTTCTAAATCTAATTGATATAAACGACCTCGACTCAGACCACATAACATCATATTATTGGAACCCAAAGAGGCGAATTTTTCCAATTTACGATCATTCTTAATCATTTCCAATCTCCGTGATCTGTCAGAAGAATGGACTTCTCTCATGACATTTCCATCACCTAATAACATTAAAATATTATCTCCCTCCTGAATCACATCTATCAATGTATTAGGAAATCTATGAACTGATTGGAGCTGACCATTAATATCGGACATCAGACCGCTATCTCCACATAAGCCTGATCCACATTCTTGATTACTATTGCAAGAATTAAATAAAGATGTATTAGGTAGACAGACTTTATTGCGAATATTTCCATATCTGTCAGTCCTACAAGATGATCCAGTCTTGCAATCTCCATCTTGTACACAATTCACCCCATCAACATGCTTACAAATGTTCCCACTGGATAGATCACAAGCCAAATTTTCCGAGCAAGGTTGATCGGGCGAACGACATATGTCATTTAATAATCCACCTAAACCAATACAGGCGCCGTTCAAACATCCACCAGATTCTACTAAACATCCATTATTATCTTGACATAATCCCCCAAGTTGAGCGCGACAAATATTATTTTGACATGTTAATCCTGACTGACATTGTAAATTGCTACATGATCTTCCAGTTCCGGGCAAAGGTTGATTAGAACAAATTTTTGTTGTTTTAGTACAGGCCGTAGAACCTGTAATACAATCTGATAAGATATTACAAGTAGTTCCAATTTTAGCTTTACAGACAGAATTTTGACAAGTTAAACTACTTAAACAATCGCTATCTGATTGACAATTATCATCGAGATTTCCACTTGAGGCGGGAGTTGTGCAAACAGATTTGAGACATGATAGTCCAGGTAAACAATTTTTGTCTGTTTGACAAGTTCCTCCGACAGTTTGTTGAAGTTGGGATGGTTGAGTTGATCTATCAAATTGATCCACCAAGACGAAGATGATAATTCCTATTATAATAATAATGGCAAAAAATACCACTCCCCACCAAACCAGACTGTTGTTATTATCCGCCATGACATTCGTAATATCAATTTAAGGTGAAACTGGAATTGAACCAAGTTTCCTTCTTTTAAATAGTTCGAATCATTTTCATTTTGAGATAAGTTTGTCTAACTTAATTGGATAGTTTAAATTTTTTGTTTAATCTTTCGAATCCAGTCATTTTCTCTGATCATTGAATGGAAGAAATTAGAAATAGAACTTTTAACAGAACCAGACCAACCATCATATTCACGAGGAATATCAGCGAAAATAATAATCCTATATTCATCTTTCTCCGGTTTCATGGTCACACTATGACGGAGACAATCATCAAAGACGAATCCTTCTCTTTCAACCCATTTAATCTTCTGACCCTCAAGCTCGAGATAAACATCTCCTTTCGGTATTTGAATTGGGAGATGATAACGAAGAACTGCTTTCGAAACCCCCTCATGTTCAGGTAAGATAGTTCCCGGTGCCATGATGCTGACATGGAGTAGTATTATTTCTGGATAATTTTCAAGAATTCTTTTTAAAGTTGGCAAATGATCAGCCATCCGACCCCACTGATTTAGAAATCTAACCCAAATAACTCTCCATTCGTCGGCCTTACCCTTAAAAAATTGATGTTGAACTGGATCTAACTCGACCATTGGCAAGCCTTGGTATTCTGGTTGGGTTTTATTGGGGGAAGCTCTATCAGAAATGGAACGATCGGATGGCAACAGAGATAATATTTCTTCCTTAATTTGGTCGAAATGGAGAAGAAGTTCGTCATTTAATTCTCTAACTAATTTATTTTGACTTTTTGAGGCAACACAATAACTCGGAATTGGTCGAAAATCATTTCCCCGACCGGAATCTCGAAGGTGAGCTTGTTGATTTTCCATATCTAACTGGTTTTGTTTTAATCGATCATTCTCAACTATAGAATTTAACCAAGAAGCGATATAATATGGGTCCTGATGACGAAAGAAATACCAAATTCCAATGATCAGAAAAATTATCAAAATTACGATAATCAGAAAAACCCAGATTAACTTCATTCTCTTGTCTAGAATGGCTTTTAAATTCGGGAAATATTTGGATTCTAGATTGAAAGTCGTCTGACCAAGTTTGTGTATTTACACAAATTTGAATAAATAAGAGTATTTTTTTAGAAATATGAGTTTAAGTTTTTTAAGGTTCTTCACGTGTTTGATATCGTTCGCGGAGAGTGTATTATTGTTCATGTCTCTTCGTATTTTTGGTCGTTCGTTGCCTTTTAGGTTGTTTTTCTTCCATGGGTTTCTGAGGTTCTCGAGGCAAGTTGTATTTAACTTCTGCAAGTCGAGCAATGATTCTGAGTATCGTTTCTTTCTTATTGGTAATTGCTGTTTCTAACCAATTAAGATTTAATTTTCCGTCCACGCTGGATTGACCTATATTTTTCTCGTTCGTGAATATGTAAGTTTTTGCTATCATAAGAGCCATGCTTTTACAATCTTTACCATTCCTACATGCCAAAATCGCATATCGTAAAGCCTCAGTTAAGTCTTGTAATCGCTTTGACAAATTTTCCGATTCGTCGTTTGAATCCGGTAGATTTGCCAGATAAAAATGCATCAGCGTGATGTATTCCTTTTCGTGCCATTTAGGGGGCTTTTCTGTAGGTCTGAGTGCCATTTTCATCCAAGAGTGATGATTAGAATAGTCCCGTGTAGAAAGGAGAAAACAAGCGTAGGTTTTCATTTCATCAGAGGTCAATTGTTCGATAAGTTCCAACATTTTTTCTTCTTTTTGAAGAAAGAAGGTGTCATTTACAGAAAATGCTTCTAAACAAGGAATAAAAAGGCTATCTAGTTTTCCATTTAATGTTTTGAGTGGCAATCTAGTCAAGAGTTTCAAAGCTCCATTGACCACCACCGGTGAATCGTTTTTAATTAGGCTAGATATAATTTTCGAAATATGGCCATTCAATGGGCTAAAGTCCAATTGATCAAATTGGTTCTTAGGTA
>SDBT01009321.1_pt1 | contig 15949 bp, 9 predicted proteins | sample 2277101 | NCBI WGS metagenome assembly SDBT01 (sample SAMN10404973, study PRJNA504765) | marine sediment metagenome | isolation source: marine sediment core GS10_PC15, 103 cmbsf | place: Arctic Ocean: Southern Knipovich Ridge | collected 2010 | reverse complement strand
AGTGATTAATGTTTTTTTTAAGATAATAGAAATTTTATTGACAAAATTTACTTTATCGTTTTGTTTTTCATTTAGTGCAAAATCTGGAGTATTTGAATAATATTTTTCGTAAATATTATTAGCTTTCTCTTTAATCATTTCTTCAATTTTTTTTTCATATTTACCACCTAAATTATATTTATAAATATTATAAGTCATTAAAATTGAAACTCAAAAGAAATAAAGACAAGTTAAATTTGACAAAATCAAAATTTTATAATATGATAAATTTAGTTTTTTTATGGTATTTATAGCAAACGAGTAATTGAAAGCGAGAGATTTGGTTTTTTATTTTATGAAATTTGATAAGAAGGTCAATCGTGGGCAAAGACCAAAGAACAGAAGGTGAAAAAGACAAATTAAGGCCAGATACAATAATAGTTGCGGGATCTGCTAGATTGCCTGAGAATATTACTGCAAGGCATGTTTTTGGTTATTTCGCTATAGAGCTTGAAATAGACCCCGTTGATAACAAAATTATAGATGTTTCCTGCACGATGTTACCTTCTTTAGGAGAAAAGGTGGTTTATAATGCACTTTTAGGTAATGAAGTTAAAGAAGGGATTGAAGATGCTATAGAGCAATTAGAAAGGAGATTCTTTAGCGTAACAAAAAGAGCAATCATAGCTGCTCTTGAAGATGCGTATAAATGGTATAAAAAATCCATAGAAGATAAAAAAGAATAGTAACTTATTAATTTAAGCTGCGCTATCCATTGATGTATGATAGCCTCGTACATCGGGCGTGGATACGATACCAGTGAGGACTACAGAAGTTTTTTAAGGCTTTTCTAGTTCTATAATTAAAGAGGAATACATAACTCAGCTGGTTATTCAAATATTGGATAGCAGGCTGGGTTTTTTTATTTTTAAAAAGCAATTGGCACAATATTTACTCATTTATAGGTAGCAGGCAGGGGTAAAACTTGTGTTTGCCGAAATAACATAAAGAAATTGTAGAGGTACGATGAATCGTGCCCACAGGAGCCAGAAGGCAAAAATAAAATATGTAGCATCACGGCGTTACCGTGATGAAAGAAGAAGAGGTGATGCCCATGAGCATAATAATTAAAAAATAGAATGTTAAAGAAACAAAGAATCCGATAAAGGCAAGCCATTAGTGATGATGGATACGCAAAGCCAGGGGACTGAATTAGTCGTTAGTAAATAGTGAATAGTCGTTAGTATTAAATCCAAGATATAAAGTGCAAGACAATACAATTAACTAATTAACTAATTAAAACAGTTTGCCCGGTTGCCGAAGATTCCGGTAGATTTAAATTTCGGGTTCTATAAAAAACGGAGGTGGTAGAGGAAAATTAAAAAATCTGATCTTGAACTTGAAAGATGTTAACTTGAATTTTAAAAATTAAGAATGAAAAATTAAAATAAAAGGAGAAAAATGAAATGAAAAAATTAATGATAATTTTATTGATAGGAATGTTGAGTATAGGATTAAGTGGGGTAGCTTTTGCTGTGGGAGAGCAGAGTGTCTCAGCCAAAATAACCAGTACTCTAACACTTACTGTACCAGATGCGCTTTCCGGTTGGATTCTTGCACCGGACACTAATGCTGTGTCAGAAACTTCTAATACTACTTATGACTCAGCACAGGCAGCTGTAGGACCTCATACTGCAAGGGTAGTTACTAACTCTCCATATACTCTAAAGGTTCTCGCTTCTGCTGCGATTCCTACTTATGAGGCTACGGCTGATACTAAAATGACTACAAGTTATGATGGTACAGAGGTAGATTTAGCCACTGCCTTTCAATTAAAATATAAGACAGATGGTGGTAGTGGTGATACTGATACAAGTAGCAGTTATTTTAATGGTTTAGCTAGTGTTACTATTACTACAGCTGAGACATTTGTAACTGCAACAAGTCCACCTGCAAATGGAACAGCTTTTGTGGGTATTGAATTTGGACAAACTATTGTAGCTACTGACCCTGCTTATGACGACGTTGAGGGTCAACTGACTTATCAAATTCAATTGACCTGGACAGCTTCGGCTACCCTTACATAAAATGTTCCATAATATTAAATAGAGAGATTGGCTTTAGGCAAAGAAGTAGAAAGGCTAAATTTTTTTAGCCTTTCTACTTTATGTTTTAATATTTTTCTACAATTTAGATAAATGAAGATGGATAGATATATCAATTTAATTAGGAAGGTGTAATATTTCTGATGTTATCAATAAGAAGAGTTTTTTTGATAAGTTTTATATTTATAATTTGTATTTTATCTTTTTCAGTATCAACCTATGCTGCCTTTGGGGTAAGTCCTTTGGTGGTAAGGGAAAACATACCTGCCCAGGGTTGGACATTTTCCCTTAAGGTTAGCAATGGGTCAACTTCTCCGACAAAATTTGTTATAACCCCTGCTGGTCTCAAAATAGACCCTATGGGGGCGATTAGTACTAAAGAATCAAATAAGGATTTAGAGAAAGCAGGTAATATATTTAAACCCGATCCAACCGAATTTACCCTATCTCCCGGAGAGCAAAAAAATGTAAATATAAAGGTAACCCCACCTCCCAATGCCCAGGGAGGAATCTATGGGACTATCTTAATTACTGAAATGCCGCCCCAAACGGAAGGTGCGAATGTGGTTAATGTAGGGAGGATAGCGGTAGGTATTCTATTAACTTTACCCGGGTCTTCAACTAAAAGTGGTGAAGTAACTTCTATAAATATATCGCAAAAAAACCCCGGTGAACCGATTGAGATAAAAGGAATGTTTAAAGATACCGGCAATATTCATTTTGAGGTTACTGGAAGGGCAATTATTGAAGATCAAGCTGGTAAACAATTAGCTCAATTATCATTAGGGAAACATCTGGTAATACCACCAGGTGGTGACCGTCGGTTTTCCGGAAGCTGGAAACCGGAAGGATTAACTTCTGGAGATTATACCATAGAAGTAGAGATGCAAATAGAGGATGGACTAATGATAGAATCAAGTAAAATTTTTCATGTTGTCTCTACGGATAAGATTCTACAATTAGATGGAGAAATTTCAGATTTCTCAGTGAATAAGACGGCTAAGAATAAACCTATTAATTTCGGAGTGATATTTTATAATAAATCAAATGTAGAGCTCTTACCAGAAGGTGAAATAAATATCAAAAATTCAAATGGTGACATGATAACAACTATTCCTATCGAGGCAAAAGAGAAGATAACTCCTAAAAGCAGTGGTGAATTAAGGGCTGCTTTAGAGGAGGGATTGCCTCAAGGTGAGTATACAGCAGAAGCTGTGGTAAATTATGGTCTTTCGCAATATAACGAAATGAGGACAGCCAAAGCCCTGATTAAATTTACTGTTCTGGAAAAGATACCGGTTATTGCCGGTGAGATATCAAAATTCACGGTAGATTCTGTAAAATCCGGTGAGGCGGTAGTACCCCAGTTATTCTTTAAAAATACCGGCAATACGGAATTTAGCGTAGAAGGATTAATTGAGTTAAAGAATAGTGCAGGGAAGACAGTAGGGCAGATACCGGTTAATAAGATTAAATTAGCAGAAAAAGAAGAGAAGAGGTTAGGAAGAAATTGGAGTGGAATATTACCAGTGGGATTGTATAAAGCGGTACTTACCTTAATTTATGGCGGAGGTAAGATGGTAAGTGGTGAGGCGTCATTCCTGGTGAAATAATGGATTCTCATTTTCATGGGAATGACAAAGGTAGGGGCACGATGCATCGTGCCCCGGGAAAATATATAAATTTAAGGGAAAGACAATGGAGTGAGGGAGTGAAGGTGAGGTGATAAGGGAAAAAGCCAAAGATTGGTTTAAAGGAGAAATATTTATTAAAGCAGGGTTAATAATCCTGCTTTTTCTTGCTCCTTTGGTTTTTTATCCTTGGGCTACTACTTTTACTATTACTAAAAATACGGTAGTGGAAATTCTAATCTCTTTAATTGCCGGGTTCTGGTTAGCTAAGCAATTAGAGCAAAAAGAAAACACCCTCTTAAAATCTTCTTTAAATTTCCCCATTTTAATTTTTTCCCTTACTATTTTAATCTCTTTATTTCAGACTAATAGCCTGTATGATAGCTTTAATGAATTAGCTCTTTGGGGCAGTTATTTTCTGGTATATTTTATAGTTATCTCCTCAATTAATAATAAAAAATGGATTTATATTCTTTTAAAGATAGTTATATTGTCAGCATCGATAGCGGCGATTTATTGCATATTTCAGTTCTATGGTCTTGATTTTTCATTCTGGAGAAAGATAGGTGGAAGAGGCAGCCTTTTTTCCACCTTCGGTAATCCTAACTATTTAGCCGGGCATTTAGCAGCAATTACTCCCCTTGTTTTTGTCCTATTTTGTTTGCAGAAAAATAAATTTAAGAAGATTATTTTAGAAATTGTAGTTGCTATTTTATATGCCAGCCTGTTAATGACTCTCTGCCGGGGAGCATGGATGGGCCTTTTTGTTTCAGCAGTGGTTATGTTAGTAGCTATCTATTTTTTTAAAAGAAGCGAATTAACTTTCTTTCGAAAAAATAAAAGTTGGCTTATCAGTCTGATTTTAATATTATTAGTAATTTCGGTAATTTATTCTACTCCCAATCCCCTTAATCCGCTGGGGAAAATAAGTGTAACTCAAAGAGTTGCCGCTACAATTGAAGAGGGTGGTTCTTCAATGCAGACGCGTTTTCTTATCTGGTTGAGCAGTGTAGAGACTATTCGTCAATCTCCCCTATGGGGTGAAGGTATTGGTACCTATGGTCTCTATTATCCCTCTTCCCAGGGAGCGGTATTAGCACAAAAAAGATATCAGAAATATATTCCCTATACCAATAAATCAATAAATGCCCATAATGATTACCTGCACATAGGCGGAGAAATTGGGATTATAGGTTTGGCCGCTTTTTTATGGGTGATATTTGCTTTTTACAAGAATATTTTAAATGGCTTATTAAGGGCAAAAAATAGAGAAAAAATATTTTTGCTGATTGGATTTATAGGCGGGGTTACGGTCTTACTTATTCATGCTTCAGTCAGTTTCCCTTTTCATATTATTTCCAATGGGATGCTTTTCTGGCTGATTTTAGGATTATCGGTAGTGGTTATTAAGAGGCTGGAAGAAGCTGAGGGCAACAAAGACGAGGGATTTTTAGACAATAAAGATGATAAAAAGAATAATTTAAAAAAATATAAAATATTTAGAATATTTAGAATATTTAAAGAAAATATATTGCTAAAAAGATTCATTCAGATAGGTATTGTCATAGTAGTAATATTATTGGTTGTAGTAAAGATAAACTGGTATCGTGCCGATATTTATCTGAAAAAAGGTGAAATGTTAATGCAGACGAAGAATTATTTAGAGGCAGCAGTGGCACTGGAGAAATCCAGAGAACTTAATTCTTATAAAGGGGAAAATTATTTATCGTTAGGGATTGTCTATAATAATTTAGGTCGTTATGATGAAGCAGTTATGGCTTTTAAAAAGGCGGGAAAAAATTGGATTAATCAAGGGCTTTATAATGATTTAGGATATGCTTTCCTTAAAATGGGGTCTTTAGAGAAGGCAGAAGAAGCTTATCAAAAAAATATTTATATGTTTCCTAATATTGCCGATGCTTATCTAAATTTAGCTAATGTATATGTGTTGCAGGCTGAGAAAGATTTAGAGGATGGGCAGATAAATTTGGCTGAAAAGAAGTTGGATAGTGCTTTTTTAATATATGAACAGGGAATGGTCTTTGATGAGAAATTTTTGTTGCCCGGTAGATTGATTAAGGATTATCAGAGAGTAGCCGTTGAGAAAGTAGTTCTAAATAGTAAAGAGATAAATAGTTCAGGATTATTAGTCAGAGAAGAGAGATCAGCTAATGGTGAAATAGTTATGGGGAATCCTTATAATTCCCGATACTTTTATGATCCCCAGGATTCCTCTATTTTAGATATTTTATCTCCCTGGGCTCCTCCAGGGGAACCGCTCTACTTTAAAAGCTTCTTTTACGGAGAAGATAATATTAAAGAAAATTTGAGTGCTTTTTTGGAAGTAGAAGATGGAGAGGGCAATTCTATAATTTCTTTAGAGATGAAAAAAAATGAGAAAGATTTATTTTTTAAACCAACGGAAGAGGGCACAATGCATTGTGCAATATGGAGTGGATTGCTGAAAGAAGGTCTGCCGGAAGGTGAGTATAAAGTTATATTAAAGATAATGGATGGGGAGAGAGAAATTACTGAAGCAGAGAAGCAATTTAAAATTTTCGAAGAAGAGAAAATTTCAGGAAAGATTATAGAGTTTTTTATGCCTCAGGTTAAAATTAGAGAAGCAGTTATTCCGAAGATTGTTATTAGGAATCAATCCTTAGAGGTTTTACCGGTTTGGGGATTTTTTAAGGTAATAAATAATAAAGGGCAAGAGATAGCCAATGTTATTATCGATAAAGTAGATGTTCCGGTATCTGGTGATAGAGAATTGGAAGTAAGTTGGCAGCCAGAAAAGAGATTGCCGGTCGGTTTATATAAAGCAGAAGTGATTGCTATTTTTGGAAAAGACCAGGCTGATCATAGAGAGAGTTTATTTTTAGTAACAAAATAAATAGAAATGTGGGGCACGATGCATCGTGCCCCAGGGTGCCAGAAGATTAGAAAGAAGGATGGATTCCCATTTTCATGGGGATGACAGAAAAGAAGTGGGAATGACAGGTTAGAGAGAGCACAATTCATTGTGTCCCTACAGGAAATAATAGGAGAAGGTATTTTGCTAAAAGAGAGATATAAATGTTTAGTTTTGCTTTTTATAGGATTATCTTTTCTTCTTTTATTGACAGGGGAGGTTAATGCTCAACTGGGAATGAACGTTTCTCCTTTGATGATTTACAAAGAAGTAAGTGTTAATAATAATTTTATTTCTACTACAGTTACTAATTTGGAAAGGTATCCTTTAGAAATTACCACATCTTTGGCTGGTTTGTCGCATAACTTAGAAGGGAAGATTGAGATTTTAGAAAATAAGGAAGAAATAGAAAAAGCAGGAAAAATATTTAATCTTACTCCTTCGGATAGAAAGTTTATTCTGGCACCAGGAGAGAAGAGAAGGTTAAATCTTACAATGAATATTTTCCAGGCCCAGAACATAAAACCTTCAGGAGCAGCTTATGGTGTGCTGCTGTTTAGTAGTCAACCTTTTGAAAATACCTCTACAGAAGATAAAGAAATGGGCGTATACAATACGCCCCTACTGAAAAATAAGAATAAGAACTTACTTAATGTGACTCGAGTTGGAGTAGCTATATTGATTACCCTGCCAGGAGAAAAGATAATAAAAGGGGAGATAACTCAGGCTTATCTTACCCAGGCAAAGGCAGGAGATGAGATTGTTTATGTCCTGAAGTTAAAAAATAGAGGAAATGTTCATTTTACCCCTCTGGGTGGAGAGGTAGTGGTTAAGAATAAAAAAGAGAAAGAAGAAGGTAGATTCTTTATCCAACCGCGTATTTGTCTTCCTGAGAGAGAGTGTTATCTTAAAGCTAAGTGGAGGAACAGTAATCTACGGCCAGGGGAGTACACAGCTGACGGAGTAGTGGAAATAGAAAAAGGGAAAAAGATAAGAATTGCTGATATTCCGTTTACTATAGTTAAGTCTTATACTTTAGTTCAGCCTGCAGGGAAGATATCTGGTTTGCAGGAGAAAAAAGTTGTACAAAAAATGCCAATTGACTTTAATTTTGCTTTTACCAATGTAGGGAATATTGATTTAAATCCTAATATCAGTTTAGAGGTTAGAGAAGGTGGGATTGAAGGTAAATTAATACGAGAAATTTCCTTGCAAGATGAAAAGGTGAATGTTGGTGAAAAGAAAGAATATTCAGTAATTATGAAAGGTCTATCTGTAGGAAATTATAGCGTAGAAATAAAAGCAGAGTATAGTGAACCTGAGTACGGAGGAATAAAAGTAGCTGCCACAAAAACTCTGTTGGAGATAATAGAAAAAGAATTAATTATGGAAGGAGAAATAGCTGATTTTAGTATAGAGGTTTCTGAAACCGAAAATCTAATTATAAGTAAAATATCTTTTAAAAATACTGGAAATACTGAATTTAATGTAGAAGGTTTAATTGAATTGAAAAATAATCAAGGGAAAGTTGTAGGGCAGATACCGGTTAATCAAACGACCTTTTTGGCTGGAAAAGAGAAAGACATTGAAGAGCTTTGGGAAGGTAGTTTACCTGCTGGGCTTTATCAGGCAGAATTAACCTTAGTTTATGGAGAGGGAGAAACTGTAAGTAAAGAAATATATTTTACTATAGAATAATTCTAAGGATTATTAATAATGAAAAATAGTGGACCAATAAAATTTAAAAGAAATATTGTTTTACTTTTGCTAATAACTTTTATTATTATAAATATAAGTCTTTGTTATAATAAAGTATTAGCCTTTAGTTTTACTACTTCTGATTCTACCGGTCCAATGACAGTAGATTTCGGTTCGGTAAGCCCTGATGAACCGGCAGTAGCCATTCCTCATTGTGCAGAAATTCTGGTGGTCTCTACTACTACAGGTGAAACCTGGGATTTACAGGTGAAAGCCAATAGCGATTTTACTGATACTTCTACCTCTCCTAATAAAACTTTTCCCATAGGTCGTCTCTCCTGGGCTTTTCATCCCGAGACCACCAGTGCTTATACACCAGCAGTGACTACAACTACACCTGATTGGACTCCTTTCCAAACTACTACTAATGATATAATTTTATCAAATCAACCAGCTACTTCTTCAGAAGGAGTAATCGTTGATTTAGATTATAGATTAAAAATTGAGTGGAGTGATTCACCCGGTAATTATCAGGCTACCTTAACTTATACTGTAACTGCTGGTAATCTGAATATTTCTTATGCTGACCCAAATCCTTTTTCCCCCAATGGTGATGGCACCAGAGATACTACCAATGTTTATTATATGTTAAGTGAAGCTTATACAATTAATGCCTGGATAGAAGATACAGGCGGAGCGAATGTTCATACATTAATTACCAGTAGTGACGAATCTCTGGGGTGGCACAGCCTTCCCTGGGATGGAAATTATAATCCAGAAACTCAAGAAGCAATAGAGGATGGACAGTATAAATATATTATTCAGAATGCAGTAGGGGAAGAATATTTAGCTGCAGGTGTAGTGGTAGTAGATACTTCCGCTAAATCTATAGTAAAAGGGCAAATAACCACTACCTCTGGAGATGATACCCCAGTTGCTTTACCCGATGCTTTGGTACAATTATATGATGGTAGTCATAGAAATGTTTACAGCTTTACTACATCTGACGAAACCGGAAATTATAATATTCCAGGGGTAGCTATGGGTTATTATTATGTAAAAGCAAGTAAAGAAAATTATTATCCGCGAAGTACGGAAACATTTTACGTTCCTGCTTTTACTACTACTGCAGATTCAACTTATACCAAAAATTTGCATCTGTCTCACAATAATACTCTTTTTATTGCCAAGACTGCCAATCGTAAAACTGCTTCTATCGGAGATATAGTAACCTATACTATTGAAGTGAAGAATGTAGGAACTGGAAAGGCAAGAAACCTAACTGTAGAAGATAATTTACCTTTTGGCTTTAAATATAAAAAAGGAACTGCTTATTTTGAAGAAGGTCAGACTTTTCTGGAGCCGGTAACTGAGAACGGCAGAAACTTAAGCTGGGATATTTTAGGTTTACTTGTTCCCGGTTCAAAAATAACCATTAAATATAAGACAGTGGTCGGTTTTGAAACAATGTTGGGGGTAAATAGAAATTCAGCTAATGTTTTTGGATTTACCAGTGAAGGGAAAGTTAGTGCTGGTCCGGCGGTAGCTTTAGTTAAGATAGTAAAAGGTTTGTTTAGAAAAGAAGGCACTATCATTGGTAAGGTGTTTAATGACCAGAATGAGAATGGCATTCAAGATGAAGGAGAAGAAGGTATAAGTGGAGTAACTTTGGTAATGGAAGATGGAACTTATGTTACGGTGGATAAGGAAGGAAAATATTCTATACCAAGTGCTAAGCCGGGGCGACATATTCTGAAGATTATTGAAGAAACTATTCCTCCCGGTTATATCCCGGTAGGTGGTTTAAATAAGGTAATTGATGTCCCTGAAAACGGAATGGCTAAAGCTGATTTCGGATTAAAATTGAAAGAAGGCCAATCTTCAGAGAAAGAAGAAAACAATAATAGCCAGGATAAAGAAAAATTAGAAGATGAAAAAGAAATAGAATCAGAAGGAAAATTGTCATCAAAAGAAGAAAAAGAGGGAGAGACCAATATTTTATTAATTGGAGTGGGGGAAGCTGAAATTGGGCATTTTATTATTGATGGTAATGTAGATAACTTTGTTACGGGTAATGAACCTTACCAATCAGGATTTTATACTGAAGCTGGATTGAAATTTTATCTAAAAGGAAAAATAAAAGGCAGATATCTTTTAACTATGGTTTTTGATTCTGAACAGGGCGTTAATGATGAGATTTTAAATCTGATTCAGGAGAATGAATATTATCCGGTATATGGAGATGAAAGTACCTATAGTAAAAAAGTTAGGCCTTACGGGATGCTATATGTTGTTTTAGAATATCAGGGATCTTATATTGAATATGGAAGGCATGATACTGGTTTTACCCAGACAGAATTTACTGAATATAATAGAGCCTTACCGGGAATCAAGGCTCATTATCAAAATCAAAAATTTAATCTAACTATTTTTGGTGCTAAAACTGAGCAGATGCCCTATTATGAAGAGATACCAGGTGCCAATAAATCTGGTCCCTATTATCTTTCCAAAGCTCCTCTTATAGAAGACAGTGAGCATATCCGAATAATAACTCGAGACAAAGATGACCTTTCTGTTATAATCCGGGAAGAGGAGAAGAAAATTAATGAGGATTATATAATTGATTATGTGGAAGGAAAAGTAATTTTTAATGAGCCGATATATAGGGAAGACGAAGATGGAAACCCGATATATATTGCAGTTAATTATGAGTATATTCCCTTAGAAGGGGGAGAATCGCATTATATTGTTGGAGTCAGAGGTGAGCTCATTCCTACCGACAGCCTGAGGATAGGTTTAACTTATATTGAGGAAACATTTTCCCTTGAAAATTATAAACTTTATGGAGTAGATACAAGTATTAGAATTGGAAAAGGAGCTACTGCTTCCTTAGAATATGCTGAGAGCAAAGGGGATACTTATGGAAATAATTTAACGGATAATTCTCAAACTGATTCAGCTTTTAAGGCAAAATTATCAATAAATCCAACTGATAAATCCCAGATAGAATTATATTATAAAAAGATTGCCCCTGATTTTAATAATATTGCTCACCCTCTATCTGTCACTGATATTGAAGAAAAGGGAATTAAGGCAAGTGTTAAGATAGGAGATAAAATAACTTTATCGGGTGAGATTAAAAAGATTAGAAACAATATTAAAAATGATCGGGGAAAAGATACTACTTCTAAAACTATTTCTCAAGTCAATTTGGAGGGAAATCCTAAGGAGAATTTAAAGGTTGAACTGGGTTATAAGGAGGAAAATAAAAAAATATATTTTTTAGGATATAGTAGCGAAGCAGGTAGTGATATCTTTTCCTATTTAGAAAACGAAACTCTGGCTACTTATTATTTAAAACTAAAACAAAAATTTAGCAATGACCTGGAGATTGGGTTAGGTTATAGCAAAGAAATGACTTATGACAATTTAATCTTACCTTCTGAAGCAAATGAAATTTCAGATATTTATAAAGTAAGTGCGAAGAAGACTTTTGATAAAATAGATATAGAAGCAGAATATAAATTTGAAGATCGAGATAATCTTATTAATCCTGATCTGGATATGGATATTCAGGGACTTTCTTTAAAGGTTAATTATAAATATGCGGATTGGCTATCATTTTATATACAGGAAAAATTGAGCTTAACGAAGGACAAAGATGAGCAAACCTTATTAGAGGAAGGGATTTTATCTTCATTAGAAAGTAGCACTACCATAGGAGCCAAAGCGGAAAGAAAAATAAATGAAAATTGGGGGATACAGGGAGAATATTCTTTAAATTTTGCTAATAACAAAACATCACCTTCTGATTTTTTGGGTTTAGGAGTAGATTATAATAATCAGATTAGCGATACTTTGAATATGAAGGCGAATTTAAAACTTGGATTAAATCCCAATCTTATCAATAAAGAAGAAGGATTATCTGATTTATCTCAAATATTTTATTGTCAGTTAGATAAAAAATTTAGTGATACCCTTCAGGGGAAACTAAAATATGAGGTAACTGGCAAGGCAATGGATTTAGATAAATTAGAACATCTGGCTATTGCGGAGTTAATCGGTAAGGCAACTCAAGATATAACTACCTTGCTCGGCTATACTTTTATTTATAATGAAAAAGAAGAAAGTCACAAACTTTCTACGGGTATAGCTTATCGACCAATAGAGAATGAACGTTTGAATATATTAGGTAAATTGGAATTTGGTAGTAAAAACAACCCATCTTCTACTAAAGACAATAGTTCTTTGTCTTGTGTTGGCGCAGTAGAAACTATTTATGATATCACTGATGAAATTACTTTGACTGGAAAATATGCCTTTAAAGAAGTATGGGATACTACTTCTCCGGTTACGACTAAGAGTAACACAAATTTATTTTTAACTCGATTAAGTTACGATTTTGTGGATGGCTGGGATATAACTGGAGATTATCGTATCTATTACCAAAATCCAAATAAAGAATGGAAAGATAATTACCGTATGGAGGTAGGCTATACAATTAATAATTACTTAAGATTAGCTTTAGGTTATAACTTTATAGAATATAAAGATCCTATTTATGAAAATAATGATTACGCTGGCAAGGGAATTTATCTAAATTTAGGACTTACCTTTTGAGACCTGTAATACGCAATTATTGACTGGGGGTCTTTTTTTTTAAAATATTTTATAACTGTAGAATAATCTAAAAACATTAGGATAATCAAATAACTTTCTTTATGCAAGAATAAGCCTATGATCCCATTAAACCTATTTGAGGTTGTCCTGGAAGAAAAGAGAAGAGAAATAATAAAAGAGATGGATTGATTCCGGAAGGATTGAAGCGGGGTAAAAAACTAAGCTTATCTGTCTAAAAGGGCTGTTTGGCCCGAATTATCGAATTTTGGGATAAATATCTAAAAAAATTTAAAAGAAGGTAAATTTTAATAAACTGAGATGAGTACTGTTTATCATAAAAACTTTAGGCCAGGACAGTGAACTAAATATTTCAAGACTTGCTCGAAATGCGGAGAAACGGGTGCAAAGTAAAAAATATCAAAAAGAACGCAAGGAGCAGATAAAAAAGAATGCCTGGGAATGGTACATAAAAAATAGGGAAAGAATTAAAGAGAAGAGCAAGAAATATTATAAGGATCATAGAGAAGCTTGCAGGGCAAGGAGAAAACTTTGGGGAATAAAGAACCGGGGAAGGATCAGAAAATACAATAAAGAATATAAGCGGAAGCATAAGATGAATTGATTAATATTTCTTACCAGAGAATGTATGAAGAGAAAAAGAAAAACAAGGAGTAATGACGTTAATTATTATTAAAGGTCAGGGCGTTTTGAGGTTGTGAATGTTTTAAAAAATAAAATAATTTTTATTATTTCTCCTAATCATTCTTTTTAATGTTATGATAATAAATAGGAAAGGGAGTGTGATCTCCAAAATTGTACTCCCTTTTTAAGAAAAAAAAGAGAAAAAACCTCAGAGAATTCAAAAAATATTATTTAGAAAAAAACTACCGGAATTTCGGAAAAAAGTTCAGTAGTGATTAAAAATATATTAAGACCCTTTTTTTTCTTAGAAAAATCACCTATAAAAGTTAATTAAAAAAGGAAAATATGTGTGACATATGAGTAATTATGATGTTTTTTGTGATGAAAGCCGATACCTTGAACATGATAGGTTCCAATATATGTTAATTGGTGGAGTGTGGTGTGTACAAGAATCAAGGCGTGAAATTAATTCAGAAATTGAAAACACCAAGCGTGAATCGAATTTTGCAGGTGAATTAAAGTGGACAAAAGTTTCATTAAAAAAAATGGCATTTTTTAAAAAGATCATAAGGTTATTTTATAACAAGAAAGCTCTTAGTTTTAGATGTATTGTAATAGATAAAAGAAAATTAAAACACATTTTTTTTAATCCAAATGGCGGTCATGACGAATTTTATTATAAAATGTATTATTATATGCTAAATAAAAAAATTTGTCCCCCAAATACATATAGGATTTTCTTAGATTACAAAGGGAAAAATAATTCCAAAAAGATTAATAATTTACAAGATATAATAGGGCATACTTATCATGACTTTTCGAATGAAATTGTACCATTAATGCAATCCGTACATTCTAGCCAATATCCTATCTTGCAATTAACCGATCTGTTGATTGGAGCGATTGGTTATGAATGGAACGATTTAAAGTCAAGCCCGGCTAAACTCGAGATCTGTAAATACTTAAAGGCAAAATTTAGATTACCTAGCCTAAAAATATCTACTCCTTATCGAGAAAATAAATTTGAGGTGTTTAAGATTAATTTAAAATAATATGAAAAAATATAAATATAAAAATCTTTCTAGCTCAGAAGTTAAAATAAAATGTAAAGATCTCTTTATGATAAACTATATTGAAGATGAGAATGGTAATAAAATAACCATTAAAACTTTAAAAAACGAAAGAGTAATATTTAATAAAAATAACTACTATCATACCTTTAGTTATGAGGATAAAATGGCGAAAACTAATTGTATTAAATCTCGAGGTAGAATTTTTAGTTATCAAAGAGCAAGATGTGTTTTATGGATAAAAGAAACATTAATAGGGAATAACCCCGATGCTATAAGAAAAGACATTGATCCATATGTTTATTTTTATGATCAAAAAGAAAAATATTTAATAGTATTAAAAAAATTAAGAAGCGGGGACTTGCTATTCATAACACACTATTTTGTAAAAAATATTTATTCTTTACGAAAAATTGAAAAGAAAATTTATCTTGACAATGATTCTTCATCATGGTAATATTTAATTGAACCGGTAGTACCGGTGATAGTTGTTCATATACTAGATGTATAATGAGCATAAAACCTCCAATGTAAATTGGAGGTTTTTACTTTTTTATTTACTAAAATAATTAAACTTCTTTTTTTCTTATATTTTTCTAAACGTTTCTTTTGCTCAGTTTTTTCCTTCTGCCTATCCCCCCCCCAGATGTATAAATATCTGTATCTAATCGTTTGAATCTAGATGTTAATTATTTTTTTAGTATCTCATGCTCAGCAAATTGAGGATCCACTCTCTCTCTCTCTCTCTCTCTCTCATTAGTTATTACTATGATAATGTTTTCTAATATTTCACATTTCGTTTAGATTTAATTTAATTTATTGTGATTTAGTCCTCGCCCCGCAAAAGAGAGATAAAAAATAATTGAAAGAAATAATAGCAGGAATTTTTTATCTCCCTTTTCGGTGACTATATCTTTTAGATTCCTTATGGTTAGCGATAAGTAAAAACATCCATAAATAAAATGTCAAAAGAAAGAAACATTTTATTTATGTAGTTTTCACCTATCGCCAGGGAGAAGAGAAGAAGAGGAGAGAGAAAAAATCAAAGCAATAATTTAATCTACTCCGGCTATCTCTGATTTTACAACTACACCACGCGCGGGGCGGGTAACTTTCCTTCCCCCTTAAATCCCCCCTAAAACCCCCCTCTTATCCCCCTTCTTTTTATTATTGCTCCTTGGCTCAAAAGCTACGCTCGCGGGGACGCTTCTAAGCATAAACGCGGGGGTAACGCTCTTATGCCCCGCTGTTGCTTCGCTTTATTCGCCACCGCAAAAAAACAAGGTTAGGCTA
>SDBT01009320.1_pt1 | contig 15949 bp, 18 predicted proteins | sample 2277101 | NCBI WGS metagenome assembly SDBT01 (sample SAMN10404973, study PRJNA504765) | marine sediment metagenome | isolation source: marine sediment core GS10_PC15, 103 cmbsf | place: Arctic Ocean: Southern Knipovich Ridge | collected 2010 | reverse complement strand
GAAACCGTGGCAAAGCTCGAGGCTGACTTCGGTCAATGGAGCACACCTTGGGGCGAGGTCAATCGCTACCAGCGCTTGAATGGGGACATTGTCCAACAGTTCGACGACGACGCGCCCAGCTTGCCGGTGGGGATGGCCTCGGGCCGCTGGGGCGCCCTGGCTTCTTTCGGCGCCCGCGGCCCCTCCAACACCAAGAGACTCTACGGGACCAGCGGCAATAGTTTTGTGGCGGTGGTCGAGTTCGGCGACAAGGTTCGGGCAAAGACCTTGTTGGCCGGTGGGCAAAGTGGAGACCCGGCGTCACCGCACTTCGACGACCAGGCCGAGCGCTACGTCGACCGCCAGTTCAAAGACGTCGCCTACTATCGCGAAGACGTCGAGAGAAGGGCCGAGCGAACCTATCACCCCGGAGAGTGAAACAAGCTAAGGATAGGAAAAATCATGTGCCGATCCGAGTGTGCCGACTCGAAAGCGTGCCACCGGCCGTCAGGAGAGAAGCTCAACCCAAGAAACTGATTGCTACCTCATAGCTACCGATGGTAGCATAGTTGTGTGAAAATAAGTGTGAGCCTACCGGATGAGGACATTGATTTCCTCGATGAGTATGCCAAGACCCTCGGCATTCGCTCCAGATCCGCCATCATTCAGAGAGCCGTTCGGTTGTTGCGCGCTAGCGAGCTCGGTCCGGCCTATGCGGAAGCCTGGGAGGAATGGGAAACTAGTGGTGACGCCGATGCGTGGGGTTCGGTGGTCGGCGATGGACTTGAGACCTCACGCAAGTGATTCGAGGCGAGATTCGAGAGGTCGATTTCGAGCCGGTACGGGGTTCTGAAGCGAGCAAGCGTCGTCCTGCGGTAGTCGTTAGTAACGACGGAGCCAATACAACGGCATCACGGCTCAATCGCGGCGTCATCACGGTCGTGCCCGTGACCGCTAACGTGACCCGAGTCTATCCCTTTCAGGTGTTTCTTCCGGCTTCAGAATGCGGGTTGCGTCGCGACTCCAAGGCGCAGGCAGAGCAGGTTCGCTCCGTGTCGATCGAGCGGGTCGGCCAACGAGTTGGCCGGCTCCCGGCTCCGCTGATGTCGAAGCTCGAGGACGCCCTCCGCCTCCATCTGGATCTCTGACGCGTGCCAGCGATCCAAATCATAACGAAGCGTTGGCCGTCTGGCGCTGCGTCGTACTTTGGCAAAGCATGGGATTTCTCGAATAATAACCAGCCTGCACCGTGACGTTAATGGGCTCGATGGGCCGCATTTTCGAATCGGTGCAGGCGACCTTCAATGCGCCCTGAGGCGGCGGAGATTCTTCGATCCCAGTCCCTGAAGTCCAGGGCACGGACTTTTGGAGAAGTTTGCCCTGTGATGCCATAATGGCCGGCGCTTGCGTCCTTTCATTAACCCAGTCGTGAAGGGGAGGTAATCGTGGATAAGATCTGGCTTGAGGCCTACCAAGAGGGTGTTCCCGCCGAAATCGACATTCATGAGTTCTCCTCCCTCAAGGACCTTTTCGAGAAGACCTGCAGCAAATTCGGAGCTTCGCCGGCCTTTGCGAATATGGGAGTCACTCTGACTTATGCTGACCTAGAGCAGCATAGCCGCAGCTTCGGCGCTTATCTCCAGAAAGGTGCGGGCCTTGCGAAGGGAGACCGGGTAGCTATCATGCTACCGAATCTACTGCAGTACCCGGTGGTGCTCTTCGGCATCTTGCGGACCGGCTTGGTGGCGGTGAACGTGAATCCGCTTTTCAAGCCGCGTGAGCTCGAGCACGAACTGAGAGATTCCGGTGCCAAGGCCATCGTCATCCTGGAGAATTTTGCGAAGACGCTCGAGGAGGTGGTAACGACGACGCCGGTCGAAACGATCATCACCACCGAGATCGGTGACTTGTTTCCGTTTCCCAAATCCAAACTGGTGAATTTCGCCGTCAAGCACATCAAAAAGATGGTGCCGCGCTGGAGCATCCCGAACAGCGTGAGTTTCAACAGTGTTTTGGAGACCGGTAAAGCGATAAAGCCGGATGATGTCGAGCTCAACCATGAGGACGTTGCTTTCCTTCAGTACACCGGCGGTACAACCGGGGTTGCCAAGGGTGCGGTGCTCACGCACGGAAACATGGTGGCGAACCTGCAGCAGGCCAGCGCCTGGACGGCGCCTCTTCTAGAAGACGGGAAAGAAGTCGTGGTAACCGCGCTACCGCTCTACCATATTTTCGCGCTCACGATAAACTGCCTTTTGTTCACAAAGCATGGCGGCCTCAACCTGCTGATCACCAATCCGAGAGACTTTCCTCACTTCGTCAAGGAGCTCAAGAAAGTAAAATTCACTTGCATTACCGCCGTAAATACCCTCTTCAATGCGTTGCTCAATACGCCCGGATTCGACAAAGTCGATTTCAGCGGACTCAAGCTATCGTTGGGTGCCGGTATGCAAGTACAGCAGGCGGTCGCGAAAGCCTGGCAGGCGGCAACAGGTGGGCCAATCATCGAAGCCTATGGACTAACGGAGACCTCGCCGGGGGTGTGTATCAATCCACTCTATAACACGACTTTTACCGGGTCGATCGGATTGCCTATTTCATCGACCGAGGTGAGCATTCAAACCGATGAAGGAGAATCGCTTCCGCTCGGGGAAGTGGGGGAGATCTGTGTGCGAGGACCCCAAGTGATGCGGGGCTACTGGAATCATCCCCAGGAAACGGAAAAAGCCATCAGCGAGGAGGGTTGGTTTCGCAGCGGCGACCTGGGGCGCATGGACGAGAGGGGCTACGTATATGTCGAGGATCGCAAAAAGGATATGGTCCTCGTGTCCGGCTTCAACGTGTACCCCAACGAGGTGGAAGACGTCGTCGTGGCGCATGACGGTATTCTGGAAGCCGCGGTCATCGGTGTCCCCGACGCTCGTTGCGGTGAGGCGGTGAAACTGTTCGTTGTCAAGCGCGATCCGAATCTCACCAAGGAGCAACTCATCGGGCACTGCAAAAAGTATCTGGCGGCCTACAAGATACCGAAGCACGTCGAGTTCCGCGACCATTTGCCCAAGACGAACGTGGGCAAGGTCTTGCGACGCGCCTTGCGTGAAGAGGAGATGGCGGCGAAAGCAGAGCCCTGAAGCGCCAACCGTCCTTTCATAGGCCTGACAAAACCTCGACCCTCGTCAAGCTCTGCTGCGAACTAGCCGTTGGACGGTAGCCGCGGCGGGCAATGCGAAAGCTGCACACCAGAACGGCCAGAGGGGCTGGATCAGTATTCCGGCGGCGGCCAGTGTGCCGACTAACAATAGCTCGGCAATACGCAGCGCAGCGTACCAGCTCAGCCAACCGAGCCTGCGGGTGGCGAAAAGCCAGTCGGTGGCTAAAAACACCAACAGATTCTCGTTATAACGGATCTCCGCCTCTGGAGAAGCGATAGCTATCAAGAGAAGACAAGTGCCCAAACCGCCCAAAGTCGAGCCGGCAACCACTCGACTCGTCCTGGCCAAGCTCTCTCTGCCCCACAAGGTTGAGAAGAACGTCGTCACGGCGAAGGCAAGCGCAAGAAACCAAATCCAGCGACGAGCGGCTTCGGCGCGACCCGGCGGGAGGGGCGCTCTTCGGGTGTAGATGATTTCGGGCTCGGACCCAAGCTGTTGGCGGACCGCTCTCCGAAGCACCCGAGGAAGAAACATGGCCTCATAAGGTGTCGTCTCATGCTCCAACCTTCGCCCCAGGAACAGGTCACTCAGGGAAACGAGCAAAAAACTGTAGCCCAGTCCTTCGTCTATCAGATTGCGGTAAGAAGGGTTTTCGTTCCAGGTCATCCGGGAGAGGGTCCCTCCGGTGACGTCGTCGATGAGGTCTCTGGGTTTCGTGGAACAGTTGTCGAGGAAGTGATCGTAAACATAGTGCCGGTTCTCGGGAAGAGCATCTTTGTCGAGCGCCCGTGACAGTCGCAGCACTTGTTCGTCATCGAGAGGCAATGCTTGTTTATAGATGGTTCGGTCTTGATGCTCAAAAGCGGCCAGCATGTTGGCCTTGCCAACGACGGCAAGGAAAAACTCCGCTCGGCCCCGAAGCACGTCCAAGGTCAAACCCACCGGGCGGGAGAAGTCGGCGGTCCCGTAGTTGAAACATCGTGCCGACTCGGGGTCGGAAGCCGACAGGCAAAGGGCGGCGTGGCCAAATTTGGAGAACAAGGTGTCTCCTGGGCCTATGGTGTAGAGCTCGACTCGATAGGGCTCGGCGTGAGACGAAGGTATGCCGGCGCCCGAGAGCACAAGACCCAGGACGAGATACTTGGGAAGTGTCATTCCAGATCTGTCAGTACGAATAGGCGGTAGCCAAAGGCACTCCGCTTTCGATTTTCCGTCGCACTTCGCTCTCTTCTTCCACGAGCTCCCGCTTGAGGCGGGCTACGTCGGCGAGTGCCTCTTTCGGAATGACGAGCACACCGTCTACGTCGGCGGCAATGACATCGCCCGGTCGGACCCTTATGCCGCCGCAGACAACCGGTACATTGGCGGCCACCGGGCGAATCACCTCGCCCGGCCCGTAGAGAACCGTTCCCTTGGCGAAGACGGGAAAGCCCAATTCGTTCATGGCGGCAATGTCGCGGCAACCGCTGTCGGTGACGGCACCTGCCATGCCCTTCTTTTTGCAGGCGAGGATGATGAGGTCTCCAAACATGCTGAGGAGGTGGTTGGTTCCGCTCGCCACCACCCAGACCGATCCTGCCGGAGCCTCGTCCAGCGGCTGAAACACGAACCGCTGGACGGCATTCGGCGCCCATCCTTCGCGTGTCAGCTCCCATTGGCTGGTTACCGCTGGACCGATGATCGTCTCGCCGGGTCGGGTCACCGGTTTGATCTCGGTGGACATGACGAGCTTGCTGAGATCATGACCGAGTCTGCTAAGGGCGTCGGTCAGCAGTGTTGCTGTGGCACCTTTGAGCTCGGCAACCGGATCGTTTTCCTGCGGTCTTGCCGCGGCGAAGGCAGCGTTTCTTCCTGCCGCCAAAGCGGCTCCTGCTTTGAGAAGCGAACGTCGTGTCAACCGATTTGGGCTCTCATTCATTGTTTAACCTCCACCACCATATCGATCTCTATGGGTGTTCCTATGGGAAGCGACGACACGCCCACCGAGCTTCGGGCGTGCTTTCCCTTTTCTCCGAACAGCTCAACGAGCAGATCGGATGCTCCGTTCATCACTTGGGGGTGCTCACCAAACGAATCGACGGCGTTAATACACCTCATCGTTTTTCATCTCCTTGTTCCTAGCCAATGGTTCTGCTATTTTATCGTCCTGACCGGTGCTGATTCTATCCAAGGAGGACGCCATGAGCATTTCTCGACGCAGCTTTCTCCAACGCTCCGCGGTTGCCGCCGCCACCGTTCCCTTTTTACAGCAACTCGACATCGACACCTGCGAAGCGACGACGGACAAGTCTATCGATTTTTCCATGGGCTTTCCTCCGGATGCGATTCGTCTCAACCGCAACGAGAATCCCCTCGGCCCCTCTCCGACAGCTGTAGAAGCTGCAATCGAAGGTGTCCGCAAATCCAATCGCTATGCCGATTCGATTCTCCTTCGCCCGATGCTGGCCGCACACCACGATATGGACAAGGATTGGGTACTGGTGGGAACCGGCTCAGGGGAGCTTCTCAAGCTCGCTCCGCTCGTTTACCTGAGAGACGGAGGAAATGTCGTCTCCACGCTGGAGACGTTTCGCACCACGCCGAGCTTCGCCGAAAAGCTCGGCGCCGACGTCCACTGGGTCCGGCTCCGGGAGGACGGGAGCTATGACATCGACAGACTCCTGAAGGCGGTGGACAAAAACACGAAGATCTTTTATCTCGTTCAACCGAACAATCCTACCGGCTCGGTTCTCGACTACGCCGGACTGACAAAGATCGCGGATGCGCTTCCCACCGACGTCATCTTCCTGATCGATGAGGCCTACATTCATTTCCTCCCCGACGGGAAAACCGGAATCGATCTCTTGAAAGCCGGCTATACGAACCTGCTCGTGACTCGAACCTTTTCAAAAGCCTATGCGCTTGCCGGTTTGCGCGTCGGATACGGCCTCGGCCATCCCGACATCATGAAGAAGATCGCTGCGTTCGGATGCGGTCCCACCAGCACCAACATGGCCGGCTACGGCGCCGCCGTCGCCTCCCTCGAGGACGACGCGCACGTCGAGCGATCGCGGAAGTACGTGCAAAAAGCACGCGCCTTCTTTGAGAATCAGTTCAGACAAATGGGGCTAGGTTACATCTCGGGTGCGCCAACCTTCATCCTGGTAGATATCGGGGACAAAGCCAACGACGTTCGAGAGGCTTTGGTACGCCGGAAGATCTATGTTCGTAAAGGCGAGGAATGGGATCTACCCCGCCACCTTCGAGTCTCCTACGGTTTGGATGAGGAGCATCGAGCGTTTTTTGCGGCGCTAAAAGAGCTCCTGGCTTAACCGCTGGGTTTCGTGCCGCAAGAGATTCGCTCTAAGCTGAGTCCCGCGGAGAGAATGACGGATGCGAACGGCAGAGGTGGCTATTATCGGTGGTGGCCTCATGGGGTGCTCGATTGCTTATCATCTAGCCTCCCGGGGGATGAAAAATGTGGTGGTGTTCGAGCGGGAGGAGCTTCTTGGAATGGGAGCCACCGCGAAGTGTGCCGGGGGTGTTCGGCTGCAGTTTTCCACCCAGGCTAACGTCGCTTTGTCTCAGTGGAGCATCGCGGCTCTGAAGAGGTTCGAGGAAGAGATCGGAGAGCCGGTCGATTTCAAACAAAACGGCTATCTCTTCGTCTTGACCCGGGAGGATGACCTCGAGACTTTCCGCCGGAATGCGGCCCGGCAACGCGAGATGGGCGTTCCGGTCGAAGTGATCTCCGCCGAAGACGCGCGCCGCATCGTGCCCGACCTGGCGATCGACGATCTGGTGGGCGCCACTTTCTGTCCCGAAGATGGCCTTGTCAATCCCCATGCGATTGTTCAAGGCTATGCCAAAAGAGCCCGAGAACAAGGAGTGCGCTTCCACATGTCGACGGAAGTCACCGGTGCGGAAGTCTCGGCGCGGCGGATTCGCGCGCTCACCGTGGGAGGGGATCGCTGGGACGTCGGGTTGGTCGTCAATGCGGCGGGTCCTTGGGCGGCTTGCGTGGGTGAGATGGCCGACGTTCCGGTACCGGTTCAACCCTACCGCCGGATGGGTTGTACGTCTCAGCCCCTCTCCTGGGTTCCCGATTCGTTTCCTATGCTCATCGACTGGGGCACCGGCGTCTACATGCACAAAGAAAGCGGCGGAATGCTCATGGGAGAAACGGACAAGCAGGAGTCCTCCAGCTTCAGCCAGCAGGTCGATTGGGATTATCTGGCCCGGGTGAGTGAGCATGCGGTGCGGCGGGTTCCTCGTCTCCTCGACGCCGATGTGCGTACCGGTTGGGCGGGTCTATATGAAGTCTCTCCCGATCACAACGCCATCCTCGGATTCGTGCCCGAACTGGAGAACTTTGTTTGCGCCAACGGTTTCAGCGGCCATGGAATGATGCATTCCCCGGCGGTGGGAATGGGGTTGGCGGAGCTCATTACCGGCGGTTCGTCCGAGAGCGTGGACTTGAAACCCTACTCCATCGAGCGCTTCAGTCGGAAGGAGCGGGTTCCCGAGCACAATGTGATTTAGATTTCTCCTCGGGGAGAATCAACGAATAGGAGGTCTTCGATATGGTGCAAAGGCGACGGTTGGGAGGATCAGAGCTTGAAATCACTCCTATCGGTTTCGGAACCTGGGCGCTCGGGGGAGGGGAATGGGCTTTCGGATGGGGAGATCAGGACGACTCCGAGTCCATGACCGCCATAAAGCGGTCTGTCGAGCTGGGCATCAATTGGCTGGACAGCGCGGCGGTTTACGGGCTCGGACGTTCCGAGGAAGTGGTGGGGCGAGCTCTCGCGGACATCCCTCGGTCCGAGCGGCCTCTCCTTTTCACCAAATGTGCTCTGGTTTGGAATGAGAAGGGAAAAATCTCCCATAGCTTGAAGCCAGATTCCGTCAAGCGGGAAGTAGAGGCCAGCTTGCGCCGGCTGCAGGCGGAAGTGATCGATCTCTATCAAATTCATTGGCCGACTTTCCCGCCCGGCGCATCCGCCCCGGACATCGAAGAAGGGTGGAGCGCCATGGCCGCGCTTCAGAAGGAAGGCAAAATCCGCTACCTTGGCGTTTCCAACTTCAACGTCGAGCAGCTCGAGCGGATCGGGTCCATCGCACCGGTGGACTCTCTTCAACCGCCTTACTCCATGCTGGATCGTAGCATCGAGTCCGAGATTCTCCCTTACTGCAAAGAGCACGACATAGGAGTCATCGTTTACTCACCTCTGGCCTCCGGGATGCTGACCGGTGCGATGACCCGGGAGCGGGTGGCCTCCTTACCCGCCAATGACTGGCGATCCACCAAGAACCCGGAGTTCAAGGAACCAGCCTTGACTCGCAACTTGGAGCTGGTGGATTTTCTCCGATCCATCGCCGAGCGGCAGGGACGATCGGTGGCGGAAGTAGCCATTGCCTGGGCACTCAATCATCCTGCGGTAACCGGTGCGATCGTCGGTGGACGACGAGCCGAACAAGTTGATGGGTACATCGGAGCCATGGAGCTCTGTTTGACTGAAGAGGAAATGGCGGAGATAGCAACGCACCTGCCCTAGATTGGAGCATCGGCTTGCCGTCTGGTTCAGCGCCCCTCCCGCAAGAGTCATCCCCTTTGAAGCGCCCCGGCGCGCTTGTTTCAAGAAATAAGTTTTTTCTCGTACTGCTGGGGTTTTTGTTTTTTCTCTCGATATATCTGATTCGCATTCGGGAGGATATGGCGGATTTCGAGGTGAACTATCGGGCAGGAGAGAGGCTGATAGCAGGGCAAGCTCTCTACCGAACCGAAGACGGGCATTTCATGTTCAAGTATTTGCCGTTCTCGGCGCTCCTGTACGCCCCGCTCACTCTTCTCCCTCTCGATGTTGCTAAAGCAATTTGGTACGCGCTTCTTGTCGTTTGCGCCGTGGCTGCCTTTGCTCTGTCTCACAAGCTAGTTCAACAGGAAGCGCTCAAGTCGCCGCTCATAGTGATCTTCCCTCCCTTGATCTTGGCCAAGTTCTTTTTTCGGGAGATGAAGCTCGGCCAAATCAACATCCTGGTCACCTTGATTCTGCTACTGATGGTTTGGTCTCTCGTAAAAAGGGGTCTGACCCCTTTACAGCGGGAGACCAGGGCCGGCTTCTTGTGGGGACTGGCAAGCGCCTTGAAGCCATACGGCCTCATCTTTTTGCCCTATTTTCTCGTCAAGAAGCAGTGGCAAGCCCTGGGATTCGGACTCGGTTTTATCGTGCTGGCCGCTTTTCTTCCGACGTTTTTTTACGGTGTGCAGGGGAACGTCGATCTGCTCCGGGACTGGCTATCGACTCTGTCTCAGTCGACTCCGTCTTTGTTTGCTTCGAACGATAACGTATCGATTGTGGCCCTTTGGGTGAAATGGGGGGGAGACCCGTCGCTGGCGATGCGGTTCTGGGCCGCAGCCACGGTGATCGCCGGATGTGGCGTCTTGGCCATGATCCGGCGGGGAGAGAACAAGCAAACAAGTGCGGTTCTCGAATGTTCCCTTCTTCTGAGCCTCGTTCCTCTCATATCTCCGATGGGGTGGGACTACCAGCTCCTGATGTCGGTATTGGCGGTCACCCTGGTCGTCTACCACATCTTCGAGTATTCGAAGTTCTGGAGACTCGTCCTGGTCATCAACTTCTGTGTGATTTCGCTAACGATATACGACATCATGGGCAGGGACCTCTATCGATCGTTCATGGCGTCGTCCGTTCTCACTGTGTGTTTCCTGCTCTTTCTCGGGTACGTCGGCTACCTCCGTTTTCGCCGGGTCTGTTGAAAAGGATGGGTAAAGAATCTGCCGGCCAGCTTTCGCTTTTCGACGCGGGTGGGGAACCGGTCCGAGGAATCGAACCCTCCCCGCATCACTGGCGGTTGGCGGAGGGTCTTCCGAGCAGCTTGTACCTGGGCACATCGTCCTGGTCTTTTCCGGGCTGGAAAGACCTGGTTTACGATCGCGAAACCTCCCAAAGCGTCCTGGCGCGGCACGGCCTTGCCGCCTATGCGGCTCACCCTCTGTTTCGGTGTGTTGGGATCGACCGCACGTTTTACGCGCCTCTTTCGGCATCTGATTTTGCCGCCTATCGAGAAGCGGTGCCGGAGGATTTCCGGTTTGTGGTCAAAGCCCATGAAATGGTGACCCGGGCATATATCCGACCACGGTCGGGCGAAGGAGAGCCGGCTCGAAACGGCTTTTTTCTCCACCGGGATTATGCGGTGAACGAGGTCATTGGACCTTGTGTCGAAGGCTTGAAGAGCAAAGCGGCGGTCTTGATCTTTCAGTTCTCTCCCCAGTCAACGACGGCGCTCGGGGGGATAGAGGGATTTGCCGCGAACCTCCACCAATTTCTCGACGCTTTGCCACCCGGGCTGCAGTATGCCGTGGAGCTTCGCAATCCCGAGATGTTGACCGATCGCTACTTGCAGGCTCTTGCCGACACCGGTGCCTGCCACTGTTTCAATGTTCACCCCACCATGCCGCCGATCGAGTCTCAGGGGCACTCGACCCGCGAGGCAAATTTTCCGGCGCTGGTGGTTCGCTGGCTGCTTCAAAGGCATCTCAGTTACGGAAACGCCCGGGACTCTTTCGCTCCATTCAATCGACTGGTCGAGCAAGACGACCATTCTAGAAGCGTCATCACCGAAATGTGTCTTGATTCTGCATCCAAGAAACGGCCCGCCTTTGTCGTCGTCAACAACAAAGCGGAGGGCTCGGCGCCCCTATCGGTTTTTCGTTTGGCCGAGGAGCTGGCTCGCTGATCACACTTACCGAAGTGCAGCCATCGATTCCGAATGAACTTGGCCGCCTCATCAAGCGCTGCTTGACGAAGCCGCTCAAGAAGCGCCTACAGAGCACACTCGATCTTCGCAACGAGCTTGATGAGTTGAAAGTAACTGTCGCGCCACTTCCAGCAACTGGGGCGCCTCCGGTTTGGCTCTGGGTTGTGGCAGGTATCGGATTGGTCTCCTTGGCCGCGTCATTGTTCTCGGGCGGCTTCAACCGCTCTAATTCATCCGCCGCCCCGCGACTCGTCAACCCGACACAGGTTACATCCGCCGTCGGCATGGAGGACCATCCCGCTTGGTCTCCCGACGGTAGTCAGATCTCGTTTTGGCCCGACCGGAACGGAGGTGGGATCTATGCGATGCCCGCGCTCGCAGGGGCGGCTCGCCGCGTAACCTCACCCGCTATATTCAATCAAAATCGACCTCAGTGGTCAGCAGACGGTGAAGAGCTTGCATACGCGACATATACTTCGACTCCTTGTGCTGGTGTTTCGGATCACTTCGCCGGGAGACGTATGGGCTTTTGCCCGGACTTGCCCGACGCCGGAGGATCCTGCGTTGCCAGTTGGCCGCAAGCGGCGTTTTGTTCTGCTCCGCGGGGATGCCTTATGGCACAAAAATAGCCGCGTGAGCGGAGGAGTTGGCGAAACCGAACGGCGCGCTCGGGGTCGGCGGCAACGAGCCCGGCACGCCCGGGGTTCATCGGCAAGAGGTTCACGCGAACGTCGGATTGGAACGGCTGGAGAAATTCGGCCAGCGCTCGTGCCTGCGCGTCCCCGTCGTTCTGGTCTTTGATGAGCGTCATTTCAACGAAGACCGGTTGGCGTCTTGCCCGTGCCACCTCCAGAAACGCTCGGCGGAGATCCACCATGGGATATCGGGAAGTCGGCACCAGTCGACGGCGGAGTCCGTCTTCTACCGCGTGTATCGACCAGGCAATTTGGGCCGGTACTTCGGTCAACATGCGAACCGCGTTTGGCGAGGTTCCCACGGTCGAGATAGTCACGTGCTTCGGCGCGAAACCGTAGGCGAGTGGATCGGTGAGGAGTGCTACCGCCTGCCGGACCGGAACCCAGTTATCGAGCGGTTCTCCCATCCCCATGAACACCACATTGCGGAGCGGAGGCATGGTTGCGTGGTTGACCCGCGCCAGCGCCAATTGAATCTGGGCAACGATTTCCGCCGTCGAGAGTGAGCGCCGCAGCCCCATGGTGGCGGTGGCGCAGAAGACGCATCCGCGCCCGCAGCCGACCTGACAGGAAACGCAAACGGTGGTTCGGGTTTCGCTCGGTATGAGGACCGTCTCGATGGAAACGCCGTCAGGAAGAGCCAGAAGCCATTTGGTCGTGCCACAAGAAGACTGAGTCGATTGCGCCACTTCGAGGACGGTTCTCTTGCACCGATCGGCAAGCCGCCGAGCCGCCGGGTCGCCAAGCAGTCCGACTGAAAAGGGATCGAGTCCTTTTTTCAGGACCTGCCAAACTTCCTTGGCCCGGCCCGACCCACCCAACCGGGTTGCGAGCTCACAGGGGCGTAGAGCCAGGAGCTCCACAAGGGTCTCTTTTTCTTTGTGGTCGAAGGCGGTCACTTTTCGCGATCCCAGTAATCGATGGCTGCATGTCCAACACGAGCGCGATGTACGGTCCAAGAGCTGATAAGCACCTCTTTTCGCTCGGAGCTGAGGGTAACAGGAACGACTGTGGCGAAGCAAAAAAGGTGTATGAACCAGTATCCCGCGGGTTCAGAATACGGCTACCGGCCGAACCCTTTACCGATCCATTCCAGCGCGAAGTGTGTGGCGAAGGGCCGACACGTGGTCAAGCCTTCGGACACCTACTTCGAGCGTTTGACCGCGGGCGGAGGCCGTGGGCATGCGTCTTCTTGCAGGTTACAAGCTCTTGCTCGGTCTGCTCTTGGCCGTCGTGGCCTTTGAATTGGTGCGCTTGATCGACGAGGACCTCGTGGCGGTGGTTCACGAATGGATCCTGCGACTCCATGCCGACCCTCATCACCCGATGGTGCTCCTCGTTGTGCGCAAAGTATCGTCCGTGCGCGTCGAGACCCTGGAAGATGTCGCCATCCTCACCGGCGTCCTCGGTGGGTTGCACCTCGTCGAGGGGGTCGGGCTGTGGCTGAAAAAGCACTGGGCAGAGTACCTCTGTACCGCCTCCACTTGTGTATTCATCCCACTGGAAGTTCACGAAATGATCGTGGACTTTCACCTGCTCAATTTTCTCATGCTCGTAGTGAATCTCGCCGTCGTTTGGTATCTTGCGCGACGAATCAGGCGGACGAGGACGTCGTCGTGATTTCCGGTGTAGGCGTCGAAGGGGGAAGAACAAGACTCGAATCGTATACCTCGGAGCCTTCTATCTCCCCTCGCGACGTGCTTTTTCCAGGAGTTCGAGCTCCGCTATATCGGCCAGATCCTGTGGCCGCCCCGCGCGCCGCTTCATCTCGAGAAGGTCCTTAAAGCCTAGGAAGGTGGTCTCGAGTCCCGGTGCGATCTCGATTCGCAAACCATCCTTATAAGCCTGATCGAAGTCGAGCGGATCTTCTATGAAGATGTACAGCCCGGCGGTGGGATGTTCATTGCTGAACAGCATGAGCACTTTGGCGTCTTTCTCCTCGATCCATCTTCTTCGCTCGTTCTCGTCCGCAAAATCCTCGATGTCAACCGGCACGGCAGGACGATAGCCGAGTGTCTTCAGTGCTTCAATGGCTCGATGCAAATTCTCTTTGCTCAGATCTAACCAGATATCCAAATCATCGGTGAAACGCACATAGCCGTGAGCAACAACCGCCAGACCACCGGCCACCAAATACCGTACCCTCGCCTCATTGAGGGTCCGCATAATTGTTGCGACGCTTTCAGCCCGCATCTCTCATATTGTCCATCGAAAACCGAAATGCCATGTCCTGAGCGACCATGTTAAGATGCTTTCAGTGATGATACGCAATTCTGAGCATGAAGAGATGAGGTGGACCTGGGAAGGTGCACGCATTGCTCGTCTGCTCGAAAGCGCGAGATGGCCCATGTCAAAAAAGCTAGCCTGGATCGAGAGCGCCGGCAAGCTCGCGGCCAACATTGCACTCGGCCGTCAGAAACTAATCAACAACCAGCCTCGAAAAAAGAGCTCATAACATAGCACAAATCGTATGACGGTGAGACGGGTTCAGGCTGTCGAGCTCTAGCAGCCTGGCTTCGCAAAGCCGTCCTGTCCATTACCTTGAACGAATCCCAACTCTCTTTTCTACTGGCTCTTGATGTGCGCGGCTCCTTTTGGGAGACATTTTTTGGATTGGGCGTCCTAGCATTGTATTCTTTCGAATGTAACGGTAATGTCGCCAGAGTTGAGAGGGTTATCCGATATGTTTTTTTTAAAGAAGAATCTCGAAATGCCGTCGCCGGAGAAGGCCTTACCGGGCCGCCAGGAGGCCATGCCGGTGCCGGAAAAACACTTCGTCAACGGCAATCCCATGAAGCCGCCGTTTCCCGAAGGAATGGAGATGGCCCTGTTCGGGTTGGGATGTTTTTGGGGGGCGGAGAAGCGTTTCTGGGAAACCGAGGGCGTTTATAGCTCCGCAGTGGGCTACTCCGGAGGGTATACACCGAATCCGCACTATGAAGAAGTCTGCAGCGGCCAAACGGGACACAACGAGGTCGTCCGGGTGGTTTTTGATCCCGCCCGTATCTCCTACCAACGGCTGCTGCAGGTGTTCTTGGAATCTCACGATCCTACCCAAGGAATGCGTCAGGGGCACGACGTCGGGACCCAGTACCGCTCGGGAATTTACACCTACAGCCCGTCGCAGAGGGAGGTGGCCATCGCCTCCCGAGAGGCTTATCAAGAAGCGCTCACCCGTTCCGGCCAAGGACCGATCACTACGGAGATCTGCGACGCGCCGGAGTTTTACTATGCAGAGGACTACCATCAGCAGTATCTGGCCAAGAACCCGGGTGGGTATTGCGGCCTCGGCGGCACCGGCGTATCCTGTCCAACCGGGCTTTCCACCGATCGTTGATAAGAGGTGTCGTGTTTGAAAGGCAAAAAGTTTTGTGGCGGCTTTTCTTTGGTTCTATCTGCAGAAAGCGGCGCCTGCGCTTTGACCGACCGCCTGGCCAAATGTGAGGAGGTTTGACCCGTTGAGGATGGCTTTGAAGAGGGTGATGCCGGCGGTCCTCTCTCTCGCGGTTCTCGGTCCCGGCTGCGGCTACGGCCCGCAAGAAGACGACCGCTGGGAAGGCCATTTGCTGGCCGGCCTGGCGAGCGAGTACCTCTCGGAGAGACTCGCCTTCTATCCCGTCGAGGCGACGATAGCCGGGCATCACCGCAATGATGGGAGCTTGGGTGATTTCACCGGTGAAGAGATGCAGACCAGGCTGGTGCGGCTTCGAGACCTGCGTCAGCGCATTTTGGGTCTGGACCTGACGAAGCTGTCGCGATCGGAGTACATCGATGCTCTTTTGCTGACCAACGCGGTGAAGGCGGAGATTCACGAGCTCGACGAGGTGGCGAGCTGGAAGCGATCGCCTTTGTTCTACAGTGAGATCATTCGCTCCGGTATATCGAGTCTACTGAACCGCCAGGTACTTTCCGAGCCCCAAATAGAGTCCCTGCTCTCGCGGCTGGATCAGATTCCCCTGCTGTTGGAGGCCGGGCGCTCGAACCTCGATGGTCCGCCCCGGCTCTGGGTGGAAGAGGGAATTGCCGATCTCAGACGATGTCGGGGACTCATCCAAGATCTTCCAACCGCTCTCGGAAAAGATTTCTCACCACGGAAACTCGCCCAACTGGGAGAACGAAGTCGGCAAGCGACTCGCTCGGTTCGGGAATTTATCCTTTATTTGGAGGAGGAGGTTCTACCGCAAGCCCCTCCTTCCTTCGCCCTGGGCGCGGAGAGCTTGAGCCGGCTGCTTCTCTACCACGAGATGGTGGATACTCCTCTCGACAGTCTCCGCCGCAAGGGAGAGGAGTCGATACTCGAGATCCAGGCGCAATGGGCGGAGACTGCCGCTCGACTGGAGACGTCATCGCCTTCCGGCTTGC
>SDBT01009319.1_pt1 | contig 15950 bp, 7 predicted proteins | sample 2277101 | NCBI WGS metagenome assembly SDBT01 (sample SAMN10404973, study PRJNA504765) | marine sediment metagenome | isolation source: marine sediment core GS10_PC15, 103 cmbsf | place: Arctic Ocean: Southern Knipovich Ridge | collected 2010 | reverse complement strand
TTATATAACATTGTATACTGAATATACAAAAAAGAGTTAAAAAGCATCATCGCAGTATTGGGTTCGCAACTTTTGAAACTTTTCAACCTCCTAAGAACTGGGTTGACATATTAAATACAAATGATGCTATTATCGCTCCCTCTCAATTTAATTATAAAATATTTTCCCATGAAAACATTAAAAAGCCTATCTATTATATCCCCCACTGTATAGATACTGATGTATATAATAGAGAAGTTATTCCTATGTATAATTATAATAAATACACCTTTTTATTCATGGGGATATGGAGGGAACGCAAGGGCTACAAGCAACTTTTTGAAGCTTTCTTAAAAGAATTTACTGAAGATGATAATGTTCAACTTCTTATAAAAACAGATAGACCTAAAAAAGCAGAGGAATATTTGAAGCGTACTATGCAACAATTAGGAATAAACAAAGGAATTGCACCTGTAATTTTTGAAAATAAGGTATTCGATGAGAGAGAGTTGCCGAATTTTATGAAATCTGTTGACTGTTTGGTTGCTCCTACTATGGGAGAGGGGTTTGGTTATCCTGGCTTACAATGCCAATTTTTAGGAGTTCCCGTAATTATCACAGACCACTCTGGCTGTCAAGACTATGCCAATGACCAAACAGCTACTTTATTAAAAGTAAGTGGTTTTGTGGCATGCCATGACATGGATAATATTCCTCAGTTTAGAAATAAAAAGTGGGCATTTATTGAAGTTGATAGAATCAGGAGAGCCATGAGATTTGTGATAAATAATAAGGATGAGGTAAAGATGAGGGCTGGTGTAGCTCATCATTATGTTTTAAGCAGATTTAATCAGAGAGAAGTGGGGCGGTTATTTATTAATATGTTAAGAGAGTTATATGATTAAATTAAAATTATATCCTCCATCAGGGACAATAGAGGATGCTTCGGCATTAAAGTTTGAGCTATCTGGTATTGTATCTAAATCTTTCCGCGTTCATGTTGAGAACGCTACTCATGGGACTAGTGGTATTGTAACATCATTGCAAGATATGGGAGATGGGACTCACATGGGTATCGCTAATATTAAGATACCTCATCATCTTCAACACTCAGCGATTTCGATCTTTGCACATATAGAAGAGGAGCAAGCAGATGGCTTATATAAGACTATTCAGATATGTCCCACTATTTTTACTATAAAAAATAAAGCACAAGAAACATTATCAAAGTTGGGTGTTTCTCCATCTTTTGTGGGGCAAGGAGATTTATGCTCAATTCGTATTGGGGGAAAGCCATATAGCAAAGTTGTAATTGCTGTTAACGATAAATTCTTTAAAACTATTATTAATGATGAAGGTTTAGGATCTGTGAGTTTTAAGGGAAGCGATGTGATTGGGCAGAATGATTTTGAAACTGTGCATCAATTACCAATTTATTTATATGATGAAGAGAATAATTTTACAAAGAAAGTTTTTTCTGACCATTATCTAAATATTCTCCCATCTTCTTTGTCAATGCACTTATCCCCTCCACGAGAGAGGGATCCAAGGTGTGATGATCCTGATCCATGGGAAATACCTCCTGAATGTATACCTATAATTGAACCTCCTAATGGAGGAGGGGATGGGGATGATCCTGAAGAACCCAATATCGAACCTAAAGTGCCTGCGAGTGGGCTACCATCGTCTTGCAGGGTCGGAACCGTGAAAATCAATGATGCCCTTACGTGTAAAATATTTAGTCATTCTGCTACGTTGCTGAATAATGGAATAGTTGTACACGCTTATTTATCTCCTGATTTATTAGTGACAGATAGTGCTGATCCATTATTTAATATTAATAAATTATTTTTAGCAAAACAACATACTTCATCTGATGCTCAGATAATAGCTAATAGGGATGTGGTGGTAGAACCAAAGGTGGCTGGTGAAACTTTTACGATACATGTTCAGGAAGATGTGTGGATAGCATTGTCGGATGTGGGTAATCCTTCTACTAATGATATTTATGTAGTTTTATTTAATAAAGCTACAGGTTTTCAACGTATAAAAATAATAGATAGAGGTATAGACCCTTATACTGGTAACTTTATCGTTACTGGTGAGTTAGAGGGAGATGTTCTTACCATAAGAGACTGGATATTCTGTGTTAATGCTGTATTTTATCACGCCTCAGAAATATCAAATTTATATCTAGATGTATATACCAATCCTTTAGATTTGCCTGCTATCGTAGTAAATGGCAGCCCTATTCAAATGATTGAAATCGATATAGCTTCTAACTCAAAATATATAGGAGAGCAAGAGGAATCTTATGTTTATATTATTGCCTCTGCCCTTGTTGATAATAGTACTCAGTTATTTTTTAACAGTTTTGTTATAGGGAAAGATAGCAGTGTCTCTATAGATAGTGCTGGGTGGAGTCAATTAACGTTTGCTGGAAATAATCAAAATCCAGTATCTAGAATAGGTTCTGATAATAATCTTCATATTGTTTGGGAAAGTGATAGAGCGGGAATAAAACAAATGTATTATGGGGCTCTTGGGGTCTCTGCGGCATCTGCTGTTTGTACAGCATTTTCTTCTTCGATAGATAAATATTCTGATTTTTTATCTAAAAATGATCCTCCATTTGCTTTCCTTGATACTAATTTGCTTATTGCTATTGACAGCAATAGGTATAATCCTAGTAGTCAGCTACCTGAGTTTAGCAGTGCAGATTTAGTTAGTAATAGTTGGATAGATTATGGCTCAGGAAACATTACTCAGAGTGATGGAGGGAGTTATATTAATGATTTAACGATTCAGGCAAATGTTCTAACTGAAGAAGCCATGGCTTTTAATAGATTACAGATTGTCGGTGATTCAGATGATCCTACTAATTATGATTCTTTTCCTTATACTCAATTTAATTATCAAATTTCTTTTGATATGGAGGCTACAGTCGCCCAGAGTAGTAGTTTGGCATCTGCTTACGAAGGAACCGTTATTAGTGATAAAGAGATGAATAGCATTTTTAGAGAATGGAAGAACGAGTTTGTTTTGTCGATAGATGATAATGTTGAAAATCAACCAGTTTATACTAAGAGCAGTAATAGTTTTGTAATAGGTAGAGTCGATAGTGTTTTTGATAGGATAGTCCCTATCGTTGGTAGTTATAAGTATGAATCATCGAATCCTTCAGGGGTTAGTTTTCAAATAGATGTTACAAAACAAAGTAATAATCTTAAAGATTTTACTTTTGGTCTGATGTTTGAGAAAACTATATTTAGAGCTACAAATATTTATTCAGTTTCTGAATTTCCAGATAATAATCCTTCTGGAGTGCCCTATATCAGTGCAGAGACTCATGTTATTTATACTGGCATGGCTAAACTTGTAGCTTTTATAAAAACTGAGGATAGCGAAGAAGGTCGTGCTAATTATATTATTGTTAGGGAATTTCCTGAGAAGTTAGATATAACTGACGCTAAAACTTATACTATTATAAATAATTATACGAAGATAGATTCTCCTGAAGTGATTACTTTAGTAGATACTTATAATCAGACATATGTTAACAAGTTTTTAGGGCAAGTGACTTTGTTGATCGATTCAGTCGCTAGATTTTCTCAGTCATTTATTTCTACAATATCAAATGATTATAATTATTTCGATATAGGTTTTGGGATTCCTTATGGGGGGTATTATGTAGCTGATAAGATGACTCCCAGTAAGTTAGGAGTTTTTGATGATGTTACGGCGACTATGGTATTTACTAATATTGATATTACTTCTCCAACATATACTCATAATACAAATGTGATTAACATACCTAGTTATATCAGAGATATGACTGTGTTTAGGGTAGATGATTCTAATCCATCTGCTGAGGATGATCTTCTTACTTTAAATGTTGATAGAGGAGTAGAAGATGATGTTTTTGCTCAGATACCTATATCTTTTGAGGGGATAAATCAATCTACTGATATGGATATAGGAATATGTAATGATGTTCATTTAACGTGGCAGTCTAATAGAGATAAGAATTGGAATATTTTTTATTCTAGCTCTGTTGATAAATTATCTCCATTTAGATTTGACACGAAAATAACTGATATGGAGAGTAATAGTTTGAGACCTTCTGTATCTGTCAATAGGAATGGATCAAGGTTAATAACATGGCATGACGATAGGAATGGTAATTATGATATCTTTATGGCAAGAGCAACAGATGTATATGATTGTGATCAAGATAAATGCAAAAAAGAAATGGCAGATGCTTTTGAAGATAGTATCACAGAATGTGATATATCAATTGATTATGAGGCTACTGCTGGTACATATTCTTTATCTTTGCAATTTTATAAAGAAGCGGCGTTGAGTCAACTATATACCACAATAAGCGTTGATGATATTACTGAAGAAAGGTGGTTTGTGGATGGTTCTCAAGCTGTCATCTCTTATGATAGTGATGGGGCTGCTCAGGGGGTTATATTTAGTACAAGTGGAGATGTTGTTATTTCATATTCTCCAGATAAAGACGATGGTATTTTTGATCTCGTTTTATATGTTAAGTTAGTTACTGCGGAGATAGCATAATATGGCATTTTTCTGTTTGACAACTAGTGTAAAATATGGTTATGGAACGATTGCTCAGTTGGGCAATGGTGTAGGGCAGGGCTGCAATGGAGAACCTAGAGGACCATTGCTGGCAAGTGCCACTTGTGCTTTTGATTATGAAGAAGGTACGACAGTACAACTAGAGGGAGTCGCTCTTACATCTACTGGTTGGGAGATAGAAGATTGGGAGATGACCGACTCTGCTACTAATGCAGTTATTGACAATTCTTTGTACTTTATCACTCCAACCGCAGGGGCATCTGCTGTCTCTATTACGATGCCTCCATTTGATGTAGATGTTACAGTTTCATTTATCCATCATGAAGTTAATTTAATAATGGAACCAATGACTTCTGGGGGAGGGTGTATTCAGTTAGTGGTTCCAACTGCTCCTTATGATAATGTCTGCTATTCTTTTTTAACTCAACAATTACTGCCAGCTTATGAATCTACTGTTGGGGCTACTCCTGAAACAGGTTGGCAGATTTCTTCATGGTCTGTTGATGGTGTTAATCAGGGGACAGTTGCTTCTACTATTTCAGTTTCTTTAAATACTACTGCTACTTTTGTTCATGTTAAGGTGTGGTTTGAGATTGCAGATCCTTGCGACACTAATGCTTTGGATATTACTATTGTTGGAAGTGGTTCGGTTAATCCTCTATCGGGGCAATATTGTGAGGATGATATACTGACTCTAGTCCCAGTTCCGTCTTATGGACATTTCTTTAAGGGATGGGTTTATGATACTTCTAGCAGTATCACTGAGAATGGAATAACTCTTGTTGTCCCAATGGATAGTCCAAGAGGGGTTACTGCTATTTTTGAAGCATTGCCTTCATTTGAAACTCCTGAATCTTATTTATTTTATTGTCCTTCTACTACAGATAAAAATAATATTGTATCATTTGATTTTACCAATGAGGCTGGTAATCCATCTAATTATGATCAATTTCATTTTAGGGTTAATTTTTATTCAGATTCAAATTTGTTGAGGTTATTATATTCGGCTTCATCATTGTCTGATACTAAAAGATGGTTTTATAATGATGCTGAGTATGAGCCGTTCCCTTCTGGAGGAGTGTCTATTAATGAATATAATACGATGAATATTGTTTATGATCCTGAAATTTTACCTCAAATAATTACGGAAACTCAAAGAGAAAAAGCTATTAATGACAATACTTATGAGACTCCTCTCATCTGTGGAGTAAAGTATTATGTAAAGATAGAATATTATAATCCATTTACGGGGACATTTTCTTTTGTGAAGACGATATCTCTTATTTTGGGTTGCGATTCTGTTGATTCTAATTATTGGAGTAGAAGTGAGTATGATAATAACTGGCTTTGTAGCGGGCAGGGAAAAACTGATCTTCAGGTGTCATCATCGTCCCATTCTCAGTCTATTTTTTCTAATGTATCATCAAACATTTATGGATTATTCCAGATAGTATGGCAAACTAGGAGAGATGGTAAATATCAAATATATGGAGGGGTATGGGATTCTGAGATAGATTATTTATACTCTTCTGGACAAGGAGGGTATGATGAACTTAAGCTGGTGGCCGGTTATGATCCAATAATATTAACAGATCAGAATGAGAATTTCTTTATTGCAGGTCATGCTACTAAACAAACTAACGATGTTGTGACTAATGCTATTTATGTGAATGCTTGTTCTCTTCCTATAACCGCAGAAGATATTCCTTCGGAAACGAGCACTAGTGTATTTGCCAAGATATGTGCTCCAGGTATAACTAATTATCTAGATAGTTCATATGAGCAAATAAAAGTGAGGGTTCGAGAGGAAGATATCTCAGGATCTTTAGTCGTTAATGCTAATAAAGTAGTTCCAATTATTAATAAAAAAACTATAAAGTTAGATGTTGATGGCATTCATGGTGCATATGCTGTTAGGTTAAGAAATATTAATGATCTTGAATGGGGAGGATGGATCAATATAGATAATAATTTATATTATGCTGGAGCGGCAGATGATGATTCTATAACTTCTGATGATATTTCTTACAATGCTTATAGAATAGATAATTCTAGATTTATAGTTCCTTGGGATATAGATAGGAATAATGGTTTGAAGAGAGTATGTTGTCAAGTTTTAACTATGTATGGCATCACAAATACATTGTGTTTAGATTTGTTCGTTAATTTTGATATTCCTGGTCATGTGTTTAAGTTTTATACTGATTCAGGTTTTGCAAATCCATTTCCAACTTTTAATGGACAATATGTTTTATCTCTTAAAAATGAGGCTGGAGAAATACAGCAAATTGATTCCACTGTATATTTTAAAGTAATATTTAGTGAACCAATTTATAGGGTTGAGAGTACTTCAGATCCTATTCCTTATGTCGATGATGAGTTGAAGTTTAATATAATTAAACAGGGTATTGATGATGATTGGAAGTTAGATCTTAAAGTAATAGATAATAAAACTTTTTGGGGACAATTTATAATATCTAAAGATGATGGAATATTTAATAAAGATGGAAATAGTTTTATAGAAATAGTATTCCCAGAAACAACTACTTTATCAGGATGCCTGTCTGATAAATCAGATGAATATAATTTAATGATTACTGATAGTCAGGCAGCGGAGAATAAAGATTTAACTCCTGAGGAGATATATAATAAAACTCAAACAAATAAAACTGGTAAGGTTTTTGAACCAAATCAATTTAAACAATATTATGATCAGGATGATGATAATTTCAAGTTCGGTAATCCAGGATATTTCAGAGGATAGGGTAAAGAATGGCAACTATATTTAATATTTTGACTGATGCTCCTACTCTGGTTTCTCCTAATGGAGGAGAAATATTTACTGAGGGAAGTATAGATATTCAATGGATAGAACCTTTAAATATTCCTGTCGGAGAAATAATATGGTATGAGATATCAATCACTGATACTTTTGATATTTCAAAGAAACCAGAGTTAATACAAATATCTACAATTCCATATGGGAATTCTTCTTATAGTTATTATATTAATAAGAATCTTAAGGGAACTAGATGCAGGGTGGGTATTAGAGCTGTTAATCAAAAGGGCGAGAGGAGTCAGATTTCATTTTCTGCTGATAGTTTTACGATTACTAATGAAGAGCTTCCTTCTCCATCAGTTTTAGATCCATTTGATGGAGGTGTGTATTTTTCATACATCCCTATCATTCTTCAACATGATGCTGTTCTCGGGAGATGTTCTCAAAGAGCTTTTTATCAAATATTTTATAGCTCTAAATCGAGAGGTATAGATTGGACTTTGTTAAAAAGTAATATTATGGTAGGATCAGATCCATTTGATATAGATGTTAGAAATATTCCGACATCTTCTGATTATGCATTAAAAATAGAATTGGTGGACGATGGACATGTTTCCCCTCCACTGTTCATTAATAATGTTACAGTAAATAATATTAGTTATTTTATTATAGATACTATCCCACCAAAGGGATCTATCAAAATAGTTGATAATACAGAATATGTCAAGGATAAAGATTTTGTTGTTAGTCTAGAAGCGTATGATAAATCTTCTGGAATAAAAGAATATAGAATAGAAGAGACAGATCTCAGGACGGAGGAGACTATTGAAGGAAGGTATTCTGATTTGACTCCTTTGGCTAGTTGGGACATAGGGACTACTGATGATGGGGTTAAATTAATAAAAGTAAGATATAAAGATTATGGTGATAATGTTATTATTGCAGATGTTGATGGCAAATATTTTAGAACGTATAAAGAGTTGGACAATAAAGAGATCACAGCTTTTCTAAAAGCTGGAGATAATTTATATACAGCATTTGAAGGAGATGCGTCAGATGCTGAAATCGATAATCCTTTGTTATATAAAGACCAGTCTTTGATATATACTTTAGAAGGGAATGTTACTGCTTTAGAACATTATAATGGTGTTTTATATATAGCTATTCAAGATCCATCAGAGAATAAAGGTATTTTGCAAAGAGAGTCTGGAGGTTCAGTGCAATCTGTGGTAGATAATAGTAATCAATATTTAGACGCGGAGGAGACTGAGATCAATTCTTTGTATTCATCTGATTCTATAATTAATAGTATGGAAGTTTTTGATGATAAGTTATTCCTGGGGTTGCAGAATGGAACGTTGTTAAGTTTTAATGGTGCTACGATGACGGAAGAACATAATACTTATGTTGATAGTAGGAATATAAATTTGATTAAGACAGATGGTAACTTGCTATATATATTTTTTGAGAATTCTACAGAAATTCTTATTATGTATAAAAATAGCAGAGGAGATTATATTTTTACAACAGTAGAGATGGGGAGTTAAGATGGCTGTTCTTAGAAATTATTTGACTAGTTTAGAACCTGATATGAGTCAGACCATATATTCTCAATCAATAGGTGGATATGTTAGTAATTCCCTACTATACCCTGAAACAACGTTGAAGTCTACTCTGGGTTTATATGATATCTCTGTATCTTTGGATACCCCTCTTTCTGGTAACTGGTCAGAATGGCAGGGAGTAGAATATATTAATATTGGTAATGAGATGATACAGGTTTCTCCCATAATAAATGGAACTGTTACAGTTGTTCAGCGTGGATATAATGGTATTATAAATATGCATATATCTAATGATAGGGTCAGGGCTGAATCATCTAAAGAATTATTTAATAATGTATTTGATGATAATTATAAGCAATATAGATGTATAGCCGTTAAGAATGACTCTTTATTGGTAGATCCGTCTGGGGATTTAAATGCTTATAATCTTGAGATATATTTAAAACAAAATAGTAGAAATAATGATTCATCGGTGAAGATATCTTTAGAGAAGCCAAATAGTCAATATTTAGCTAGTACATCTACATCATGGACGACCATGAGCGTTGTGGATACTTCTTTAATAGGTGTTTATAGCGATAATCATTTTAAGGAAGCGTATTTAAAAATTTCAAGCGGTTTAGGGGCAGGGCAAGGAAAGATAGTTAGTAGTTTTGATTCTTCTACAGGAACATTTACTTTTTATAATTCTTTCTCTCCTACCTATGATTATACTACCAATGTCGCTTATGAGGTTCTCCCATCTCCTGCTCAGAGAATTAAGACGGGAATTATTTCTCCGGTTAATACTGGGGATAATGTTCTTCCATTTGTGTCTAATAGTGAGCGGATCCCGATGAGTTTTTCATCTGGTAATATTAGTGATCCTATTAATGTTGATTTGTTTCCAAATGATGTTATTTATGTGTGGGTAGAGAGAACTATTGTAAAAGGAGTAGAGGATTTCGATAATAACGATTTTGTACCAAATATTAAATATAGTGTGAGTGAATAGATATGCTAATTTCTGATTTAAAATTATTGTTAAGATTTCAAACTTCATCTCTTTATGAAGAGGTTAGTAGTACTACTATGTATTCAGTTGGAGAAACTCCTCCCCAAATGCTTTCCGGTGGGGGGTATATTATGTCTAATAATCAGTATTTGATAGGAACGGGGGCTAGCGGAGGAGGATATAATATTGGTATTAGTGATGCTTTTACTCTTGGTTTTTGGTTATATCCTGTGAACCCTGGTATGGCTACAGATTCTTCTACTGGAGATGCTGTTCCTATTAGTATGCCTGTTATAAATTTAAATGAAGTCGGAAGTAGCGAGCATGCAGCAATCGAGATAACAGAAAATACAACGGCAGATGGCGAAAATAATTTAACGGTATCTATTAGTAATGGGATTTATTCTGCGTCAACGGAAGATTATGCTCCATCGTTATGGCATCATTTTTGGATTGTTTACAATGGAACAGCCCTTGTCATTTATGTGGACGGAATTCAACATACTTTACAAAATGAGGGAGGGGTTCTTCCTCTTTCAGTTAATGGTACTATGTTAGATTTGTATATCAATCATAGTTTGACAGGATATGCCTATAATATTGCAAAGAATTATGGTTATATCTCTGATATATTTTTAATGAGTTCTGTCAATAATTCTACGTCTAATATACAAAGGGTTATTAATGATGGAATTAAATATTTTGTTGATGATAATTATACAAATTTAAATATTGAGAAATCAAGCATATATTTTAATGATCCAGATACAATCATAGTAACTTCCTCTATAGATGATATGAGTTATGTTTATCTTGGTAGGAATGATGGCAAAATATTAAGGGGGTCTCCTCTATTCTGGGAAACAAGGAGATCATTCTCAGAGAACGGAGAGGTGGATTTATTAGGATTAGAGGCAGGGGATACATGGAGTATGGTGAATGGATTTTTGGAACTTAAAAATACAAATATAAGGTTATAATAATGGCTTTTGAATTGTTACTAAAATTAAATAATCAAATCATAAGTGAAACTACTTCCACTATTAGAATCATAGATGAATTCCCAACTTTAAACTGGGAATTTAATTTAACAGACAGGGCAGTGGTTAGTCCTACAACTGGAGTGGCTACTACTGTTGGGGAATTTGCTCAAAGTAGTTATGAGATTCGAGTTTCGAGTTCATCAACTAATTTAGGATTAGATTCATTTGTTGGCAATATGGCACAACCAGGATCTTTAGATGGGCAGGAGGGGTTCTGGAGGTATAATGGAACATCTTTGAGTAGAGGAATTATTTATTATGGTCAAGTTCGTGCTACAGATGATGCGGATAGGCAAAGCGAGTGGGCTACCTTTTCATTTTTGTATAACTCTCTTCCTGTCGTTACTGATGTAAGTATTACGCCCTTTCGACCGTCTGTTACTGATGATTTGTTGTTAAATTATAATTATTCTGACACTGATGTTAGTGCGGATCTTGAATCTGGGACTAGAATTAGATGGTTTAAGAATGGCGTTTATCAAAAACAATTTAATGATACTTTGATCATTGAGTCTTTTAATTTGCAGAATAACGACATATGGAATGCTGATGTCTATCCTTCAGATGGATATGAGTATGGGTCAAGAGTAACTTCTTTACATGTGATAGTATCCAAAACTTCTGTGACGGTATCCGATATTAGTATTCTTCCTAAAAATCCTAATCCTGATGATATATTAAAAGCTAATTATATAACGAGTAATAATTTAGAACAAGAGAATGTTTTAATCAGATGGTATGTTAATAATTTTCTTATTTCTAATTTTAATGATCAGCAGTATGCTAAGTTATCTGTTTCAGAGGGAGATGAGGTCAGGTTTGAAGTTAAACATGTTGATAGCGGAATTTATGTTTCTTCTTCTACAAAAACTATAGTCGCAAGTGATTATGTCATCAGTGATATAGTTGTTGATGGTAAGATTGATTCTTTAGAGATATCTTCGACTACACCTCTCGTGCAATGGAATACTTTTGTGCCAGAAGGGAAAACTGTTAATTATATTTCTATTAAGATAGGAACGTTTTTCGAATCTGACAATGTTTACTTTACTACTTTGAGTTACAGCGGAGACTCTTTTACAATTCCTCATAATTTATTGAACAAAGGTATGGATTATTATATATCTATTGCAGCTAGTGATACCCAAGTTTTTTCTAAATATTCTTTAAGTCATTTTAGGATTAATGGCAGTAGATGGGAAAAAACAGTTTCTAATTCTATCGGGTGGACATTCGAGATGTTTTTCTCCGTCCCGACTGCCGGGACGTTAGATACTGACTATCAGGTTATCAGGATAAATGATGGCAGTAGGTTCGCTGAAATAAGATTATATAGTAGTAAGATAGTATTGATTTCTGGAAGTAGGATGGAATATGAAAGTTCTTCAATATTTAATGCCAATACTTTAAATATTTCTGGGATAGATAATGATATAAAAATATATTTAGATAAAGAAATTATAATAGACGGAGAAGGAATTTTCACACAAGTATCTAATATAAAAAGGCTGGAAATTGGATCTTCTGCGAGTGAAACATTTTTAGTTCGTTATAGATATTTGTTTTATACTACTACTGGCTATTTTTTACCAGGTGTGGATAATGAATATTCTAATATACAATTTCATAATTATATGGAGTTTGAAGATAACGAAGTTGTGGCATTAAATAGCTATACTGGTGGAAAATATGTATTTGGTTTGAATCCCGATAATATTGTTGAAAGTAGCACAGTTTTAGCAATAGTCCCTGGAGAGTCTCAGATAAATTGCTCAACTGTTCCTAGAACTTTTTCACCTATCAATAGAATTAATAAATCACCTGATGGTGATACAGCAGTTTATGCTCATGCAAAAGGAGTTACGGTTATAAAGGGGTATGTGATAAATCCATTCAACCATGAACTTATTTTTGTAGATACGAATGGAGTTTTAAATGAGACTCTTCCTACAGATAGTGGATGGGAGTTAGTTAGGAATACTGATTTTACTGCGACATATTTTGATACAGATGGTTTTCACATAGATACTATTCAATAAAGATTTGGAGAAGAAGTGAGTTTATACAATAAGATATTACAATCTATAGGATTTAGGAGCTAAGAATGAGTATAGATGAATATGGTTCTATCAAAGGTGGAGTATGGTATTATACTCAAGATAAATTTGGATCTGAATGGGTAAATAAAGTTAGCAATAGCAAGGGGTGGTCTGTAGATTTTAATTTAAGAGTATCTGATGTTCAGAATAGTAGTTCATTAGTCAATGAAAATAATAAAGGTAAAGGAGTAGGGTTATACATTAATGATGGTGGCAATCAAGAAGTTATCAATTTTTTCACTCAAGAAATTGTTTTTTCTAATGCAGACCATTCGATTGTGTATAATACTACTGCTGAGAATGATTATAGGTTGACTGGAAAAAAAAATAATTTGAAATTATTTGCAAGAGATTCAGGTGATCCTACTTATTCCGAAATAGCTAATGTTAATTTCTCTACGACTGCCACTCCAAATGGAAATGCTTTGAATCCTACTTCTTTTGAAGATACTTCTGGAAATTTGCATGCAGTATGGTGGGATGATGGAGGGGGTAGAGGATCTATATTTTATTCTAAGTTTGAAGAGAATAGTTGGTCAACTCCTGAAGAGATAGTGTCTTTAGATAATGGTGTCCAGTTTCCTGCTATTATTGTTGATAGCAATGGAATTATTTATGTAGCATTTGAATCAAAACAGACAGAAGGTAGCGTTATAGGAATGGTCTATAAGAATGATATAGGTTGGAGCAAGCCGTATTATACTGGAAAGGATGTCGGTTATTGTCGTCATCCAAAAATGACTTTTGATAGTTCGTCTAATGTGTGTATCGTGTGGGAAGATAGTAGATTAGAACATCCTGAAGTATATCTTGATATATTTCTTAAAAACTCCTTGGTATGGAGGGGAGATAAAAAGTTATCTAATAATTCTTTTGGGACATTTCGGCCTTCTGTAGCTTCGTATATGGATGATTTGTTTATTTCTTGGACTAAGATGGAAGAGGATAATACATCATCTATAGAAATTATAAAATATAATGCTATTAATTTATCGAAGTCTTCTGTAACAATTGTTTCTGGTATAACTGGCAAGGCAGATAATTCTAACGTTTTAGCAAATGTATCTGGTAGACTTTTTGTTGTGTGGCATGATGATGTTAGTGGAACTTATCAAATTTACGCTTCTGTTTTATCTCCTACTTTTGAGTTTTTAACGGTAGCAACGGCTATAGTCAATGGAAATGACGGAGCTAGATATCCTGTTCTTTCGGAACAATTATCAACAGGTAATGTATATATATCGTGGCAAGATTTTAAAGATAGTGTTCATGAGAATATATCGGTTCAAGATATAAGACCGTCTAATTCGGCTATTTTTGTGGCTTATTATGAGGATGGTAGTTTTGTCTCTAGCGGGAATGGAGGGCAAGATGTTATGATGCTATTTAACGATGAGAGAAACGCTTATGCTCCAGCTATTCCTGTATTTTTCGGAGGAGAGCTTCCTATTGTTTATGAGTCGTATCTAATGAATAGTGATGAATATAGTTTTGTTGGATCTGAAAATATGTTGCTTAGGGTTAAGTCTATGTATTATGATTTGTCGAGAGGCAGCGACATATTTGATGTTAATCCTATAATCGAAGAGTATGGAGAATTCGATTTAAATCCAGAAATGGCTACAAAGGAAATTAGATTTGGTGATTTTTCAGATGTTATGAATGCTCATTATATTTTTAAAGAATTTAAGTATTATTTAAATGATGCAGTTGAACCTTATCAAATAAAAAATATAGACGCTAATACAGTTGATGTTGATTTTATATCTGCATTTGATGCTAAAATTAATAACTATGGGGACACATGGATCGTCGGTCTTTGCGGTATGTATTATTTTGTTGATAGACATAACAAGTTAATTCAGATTGGACCCGAAGGCAATATCCCTGGGTTGGAAGGGATAGATGCGGGTAGCTCTGAATCTGCTAAATCGGCAGAGTATGATTTGTTAAAAACATTTAGGGTGATAGCATTTGATAATTATAATAATATGTATATTGGTGGGAAGAATGGTTTAATTCGATATAGTACTGATCATGCACAGGGATTCAAAGAACTAGAAGAGATCGATGTCGATGGTAGGACTATTACTTCTATAGTTTTTGATAAAGATAATATTATGTTTGTTGGGACTGATAGCGGAGCATATGCCTATACTCTTATTATAGATAATGATGAAATTATTGGAGTTACGAATGATCCTGCTTCTTCTCCTTTGGGGCTTATTATCGCGACCTTAGTGACCTCAACGGCATTTAGCTCTATCTCTTCTAAAAACATTACTTCTCTTGAAATAGATGTTAATAATTGTTTGTGGATAGGAACTTCGGATAGCGGTATTTATAGATTTTATAAAGATCATTTATTGAATTTCACAACTATTCATGGATTACCTTCTAACGTTGTTAATGATATAACTATTAGGAATACTGCAATTAGATATGTCGCTACATCAAATGGAATATCTAAGATGGTAGGTTTTAATTTTGAACACATTCTTTCTTCTAAAGATGATACTATATGGAGTAACAATGTTAAAAGTATAGAATGGAAAAATCCTAATATCCTTTTATCTGGAACTATGTCTCGTACAAGTCAGGTAATTATCAATGATGATGATAATACATATAATACAGTATTTTATGAGCCAGGTTCTGCTTTGAATATATCTCCAGATGATTTTAATGTTTATTATTTGACGGAGAGCGAAGGTATAGAAGATGGAGATATCATAGAAGTGTATATTAATGGTAATTTAGTTCATTTTGGTTACGATGTTAGCTCTGATAATAGAACAATACGTTTTCATTCTTCTCTAGATAGTTTTGATGTTGTTGAGGTCGTTATAAGAAAAGATTTGGAAGAAGTTTATACTTTTAATAGAACTC
>SDBT01009318.1_pt1 | contig 15950 bp, 13 predicted proteins | sample 2277101 | NCBI WGS metagenome assembly SDBT01 (sample SAMN10404973, study PRJNA504765) | marine sediment metagenome | isolation source: marine sediment core GS10_PC15, 103 cmbsf | place: Arctic Ocean: Southern Knipovich Ridge | collected 2010 | reverse complement strand
GACCAACTCCGTGCCGTTGACCTGGCGGACGGCGAACGCGCCGTGGAGCATCTTCGTGTTGTAGCGCAGCAACGTCATCGCGTTCTTCTCGCTGATCGGGCCGCAAATCGACCAGTAGTTGACCATCGAATGGCCCGACTTGTCGGTATTGCCGAACTCGACGTTGACCAACTGCTTGCGCAGCGTGCCGACCGAGATCGTGATTCGTAGCGTCTCGCCGGCTTCCTCGATCTTGTAGTCGGCCGCGGTCGCCACCGATCGAACCATAGCCTTGGGATCGGTGGTAACCGGCGCCAGATCGCCGAAATCGGGTCCGGCGGGGGCAGCACCCGCAGCGATTCCCGCGGCGGCGAGCGGAGCAGCGACTGCCGGTTGGGGTGCGCCGGGGGCGGGCTGGGCTCCGCCGGTCATCGCCTGCTGGATCATGCCGGGCATCATCATGCCGAACCCGGCTCCCATACCCATCCCCATCGCCCCGGAGCCCATGCCCCCGCCCCCCTGCTCGGCCAGTTTGGCCATGCTGTTGGCGGCCTGGTATTTCATAAAGGCGTTCAGATCGCCCACGGCCGCCATCGCGCTGCGGGCGTCGATCTTCTCCTCGACCTCCTTGGGCGGACTGATCGCGTTGATGAAGAAATCGACCAGTTCCAGGCCGTACTTGCCGAACTCCTCGGTTACCTTCGCCCGGGTAGCCGACGCGATCTCGTCGTACTTGGCCGCCATGTCCAACAAGCTGATCCCCAGCGTACCCAGCAGGTCTTGCAGTCGGGAGACGATCAGGTCCTTCAGAAACGACGTGACCTCGTCGGTCGTGTACTTGCCCTGGGTACCCACCAGCGTACTCATCAACAGCTTGGCATCGATCACGCGGAACGAGTATTTTCCGAAGCTCCGCAGCCGGACCATGCCGAACTCGGGGTCGCGGAAGACGATCGGCTGGCGGGTTCCCCACTTCTGGTCGAGAAACGTCTGCTTGCCGATGAAGTAGACCTGGGCCTGGAAGGGCGACTTCTCCCAAGGGATCGTCAACAGGCGGGTCAGCAGCGGCACGTTGGCGGTGGTCAGCGTGTGGCGCCCGGCACCGAAAATGTCCATGGCCTTGCCGTCGCGGAAGAAGATCGCCTCCTGGTTCTCCTGGACGATTAGTTGGGCGCCGATCTTGATGTCGGCCGATCCCGACGGCGGTTCCCGATGCACGAGCGACCGGTTTCCCTCGTCAAAATACTGGATCACTTCCAAACGCATACCCATGGCGAACTCCCTTATCTAAAGCGTGAATGATGAATGATGAATGACGAATGACGAATTGTGGATGATGGATTGGGACGGAGCGAAACCTGTTTCTACTGCGCAAACGCGGGGCAAGCCCCGCCGCTAAACGATTGCGCCCGCCGTTCGTCATTCGTCATTCGTGCTTCGTCATTTCCTATTCCAACCCCTTGAGCATATCCTCCCGCACGTCCCATTGGCTCTCCATTTCGTCGGTCATGCGGAACAGATCGCCCAGCAGCGTACCGACTTCGTCCTGCTTTTCCGGCAACTGCTCGACGGCCTCGGCCAGCGTCTCGACTTTCTGAATCATCGCCACGTCGTGTTCGTAGATCCGGTCCAGCAGCGACTCGTCGACGCGAACCAGATCGAAGAAACCGCTGTATCCCTGCATCGCGCCGCGGATCCGCCCGATCATTTTGTCGAGCCGGCCCCGTAGGCGGTCGACCTGCGGCAAGAGGTCGATCTGGGCTGCGTCGGCCAAGGCCCGGGTGACGTCGTCGATCGCCCGTTTCGACCGTTCCAGCCGGTCGGCCAGCCAGTCTCGCTGCAAGTCGTCGCTCTCGCGGCGATATTCCTTCTCGAGGTAGCCCCGAAAACCGGGGATATACCGCAGAATCGTCTCGATCCAGCCACGATTCTCGCTGTGATCTCTTGGCTCCGGCATGTTCGTCTCCCAATTTGGCCGAAAGGGCATTTTGTCCGTGCATCTTAGCGGCAGGCCACCAAAGGCGGAACCCGGGCGTCTCATGGTTCCAATCGTCGCAATAGCCGGGGGGCAACGCCCCGCGGTAGACACCCGCAATGTCATTATTCGTCCGAGGTGGTCGAATCTTGAGACTGCGGCCTCCGAACCGACTGCCCAGCCTCCCCTCGTTGCCTGGTTTAACACCTTTGCGGGCCCCAATTCCATCTTGGCTCGAATCGCCCTGCGTGCTATAGTCCCGCCCTCACATCCTCGGGCATTCCCGTCCTTGAACCTCCTCACTAACGGTCGCCTTCGATGCACGGGTCCTACGGCAAATATATTTCGGCGTTGTTGATGTACCTAATGTTGGTCGCCGTGGCAGGTTGCGCCGATCTGAGACAGAGCTTCTCCTGGGTGCCCGGAGTTGGCGGGCAAGCGGCTTACCCACCCAATCTGCGCACACCAGAACGGCGAGTCAAATCGTTGCGGGATCTGGCCCAACGGGCGAACGCACCCGGCGGCGAGCAGGCACCGATCACAGCCGGGCTGACCGATGCCATCCGTGCAGAGGACGATCCGATTGTGCTTGCCCAGAAGATCCGAATTCTCGGCGAGTATCCCAGCGCCGCGGCCGACGCGGAGTTGGAAGTGGCGTTGCAGCACGCCGACGGGGAAGTTCGCCAGGCCGCCTGCGAGGCATGGGGCCGGCGAGCCAACGCCAGGACCGTTGCGGTGCTCCAGGGCGTGCTGGACGGCGATCTCGACATGGACGTCCGCCTGACCGCGGCCCGGGAGTTGGGTAAGATCCGCAGTCCCGAGGCCGTTGCCGTGTTAGCCACGGCCCTGGAGGACGACGATCCGGCCATGCAGTATCAGGCCGTCTTGTCGCTGGAGAAGTCGACCGGCAAGAATCTCGACGGCAACGTCCAGCGGTGGCGTCAATACGCCCGCAACGAGTTGCCCAACTCGGACAACCCGGTGGAGGTGGCCGAGCGTCCGTGGTAGCACGTTCGTAGTGACCGCATTCATGCGGTTTTTGGAAATAGAGGGTTGTTGCGACGCTTTCCCGCGACGCTTTCCCGCGACGCGTTGCGTCCCGGCTATTGCCCTATTCTGCTTCGACGGACCACTGCTGCTATTGTTTCATGAGCACTGCGCAAATGCCGCCGGCGCGGAACACTTTGTGCATGCGGCTGAACCAGAGTTCTTCGTGCCAGATTAGCCCGAGTTCGCCGCATATGCGTGCCAGTTCGCGGCGGTTGTAGGTCCGGCAACGCCACATTCTGCTGGTCATCGCGCCGGAGAAGTTGTCTTCGGTCGTTAGCAGCAACATTCGGGCGCCAGGTTCCATCACGCGGCTGAGTTCGGCCAGACCGAGCTTTGCGTCGGGCAGATGCTCGAGCACGTAGCCACAGGTGACGCAATCGAACGAGGCATCGGCAAACGGCAGCCGGGTCATGTCGGCGGCAAGGAACCGCGGGCGAGCGTGTTTGAGCCGGTTTCGAGCCCGGCGGAGCATCTCGTGTGACAAGTCGACGCAGGTGAGATTGGCTCCCGGATCGGCGTACTTCAGCAGGTGCCTGGCGATCTGGCCGGCGCCGCTGCCGACGTCGAGTATCTGCCGTGCCCCGCGTAGCTCGAATTTCCCCTTCTTGAAAAGTCGCTGGCCCAGGGCCGTGTGCCCCGAGAGCATGCTGCAAGTGGCCAACATGGCGCCTTGCGGGCCGTCGTAGACGTCGCGGACCTTGTCGCGATACTCCTCGAAGGGGACCCGTTTGATCAAGCGGTGTTCCAACAACCGATTGAAGACCTTCCGTCGCCGGTGGGGACCGGCCAACCGCTTCGTGCGGGGCGAGCGTCGGGGTTTGGTCGTCTTGAGCATGATGGTCGAATCCGTCTTTTCTCACCCACCGTTGTTGGGGGGGGGCATGTTGCCGGCTCACAGATAGACGCGTCGATTGTAGATATACCATTCCAGCAGCAGGACCGCCAGGGCCAACAGCAGCAGCACCTTCCAAAACTGGCGGCTGGCCGTCTCCCAACCCGTGGAGGCGTCAACGTTTACGTAACCGATCTTGATCGCCGGTTTCTTGTCGGTGCGGATGTCGCTTTCGTCGCGATGAAAGAGGTTCACAGCGAATCGCTGGAGCCTTTCCCGCCCCCAAAGGACTTCGTAAACCCCCAGATCGGCAGTGCCCGTGAAGCTGAACTTACCCGGCTTGACCTGTCTGGCGTCGACCGGCTTGCCATTTGGCGGACGAACGCGAAGTCGGGCACCCGGCTCCGGGGCGTCGAGTTCGACCGGTTTGCCGGGCGACACGTTGTCACTCTTGGCTAAACCGCCGCCTTTAGTCACCGCGGCACCGCTGCCGAGGTACTCGAACAGGTTGAATACAAAGGCGGGGAAGCTGGGTCGAATGGGCCAATTGGTGCCTACGTATCGCCGGGGCTTGCCCTCCTCGTCCGTGTCTTCGCCGACGATCACGAACCCGCAGACCACGTCCTCGTATCGCTCCCGCGGGGCGACGACCATCATCGGTCCCTCGGCCGTGTCGATCAGCGTGCTGCCTCCGCTGGGAACCTTCAGCGGCGTGCCTTCCAGCAGCGCCACGTCGCCCAGTTCGACCCAACGCATCAGCGGATGATCGCTGGGAGACGGCAGGATTTGCGGCCAGGCGACCCGGGCACCGGCCTTCCAAACGCCGGCCGGGGGCAGCTTGCCGAGAAACATCGTATTGGCCTGCGGCATCGCTTTCGGTACGCACCGGTCGTAAATCACCAGATCGTAGACGCCGCCGGCCGACTTGGCGAGATAGGCTTCCTTATCGAGGTAGTCGGGCCCCTGGACCTCCACCTGGGAGATCCTGGCGGCCGAATCGGTTTGCAGAACCCACTCCAGTGCCTCGTTGCCGGGCGTGACCAGCAGCACGGCGGCCTGGCGCGCTGCGCCGACGATCGCATAAGCCTCGTTGTCGCCGGGCAGATCGTCGTCGACGTCGAGCTTCGCCCGCAATACGCACGGCTCGACGGCCCCGAGCTCGAAGACGGCCGAGCGGTCTTCGCCGGCCGGGATCGTCAGTTCGGCATTGTCGCTCTCTTCGGTCTTACCTTCACGGTAGAGCCCAACCATTACGGTCGCCTCGCCGCTGCCGTAGTTCCGCGGCCGGGCCAAGGCCTGGTAGGGTTCGCGGTCGGCCGCGGTACGACGAACGCTGAAGGCGGCGATCGCCAGATTGTCCGCGTCGGCTCGGCCGATGGGGATGAACTCCGGCGTGAGATTACCCAGCGAGAACCCGGTGACCGCCGGAAATTTGCCGTCGCTGAGGATGTAGAGCTTTGCCGGCAAGGCCACGGCCACTTGATCGTCGCGAGTGTCTTCGGCGATGTGGCCCGGGTTGGCCAGGCCGGAAGCGGTCTTCAGGGCGTGCAGTAGCGAGGTCGACCGTTGCGTGGGGCGGATGGCTTCTACGCGCCGCTGCAACTGTCGGCGGTCGTTGGTGAACTGCTGCTCGACCTTGGCGCCGTCGGAGAAGCTGATCACCATGGCCGTGTCGCCCGCCTTCATCCGCTCGATCATTTGGCCGACGCGACGCTTGGCTTCCTCCAGCCGCGAGGGCTTCACGTCGGTCGCCCGCATGCTGGCCGAGTTGTCGATCAGGAAGATGAACCGTTCGCCGCCGAGTTGCTGTCCCTTCCAATCGGGCCGCAACAGCGTCAGCACGATCAGCAGCACGATCAGCAATTGCAGCAGCAGCAGCCAACTGTTGCGTAGCCGCTGCCAGATGGAATTGACGTGGACGTCTTCGATCGACTTGTGCCAGAGGTACGTGCTGGGGACTTCGATCGGTCGGCGTTTCAGCTTGAGGAAGTAGAGCGCAATGATCGCCGGCGGCACGGCTGCCACGACGGCCCACTGCCACGGCGAGAGCATGTTGGTCAGGCTGAATTCCATTAGCGCACCAACCCTCGCGTGCGGAGAAAACCGGTGACCAGTTCCTCGACGGTTACGTCGTTGCGAGCCAGCAGGTAGACCATGCCGCGGCGGTTGCAGAAGTCGCGAATGCCATCGACGAAGGCCGCCAGCGTCTGCTTGTATCGTTTCATCAACGCCACGCTGATGGTTACCTCGGCCGTGTCGCCGTCTTCGCAGTCGACCAGCCGCAGGTCGCCCTGGACGTCCGGGTCGAGTTCCTCGGCCGAGAGGATCTGGACGACGTAGACGTCCATGTTTCGCGAGACGAGATACTTCAACGCCGCTTCGAAGCCGGACTTCTCCATCATATCGCTCAGCAGCACGACGATGCCTTTGCCGGGGTTTCGCAGGCAGAAGTTCTTCACGCCCTCGGCCAGCGGGACCGGTTCACCCGGCTCGATCGTCTCGATGTGATCGAGCATTCGCCACAGGCTCCGCCGTCCGCGAAAGACGGGGGCGGCCTGCGAGCCGGGCTGGCCGAGCGTCTCGATCCGCACCCGATCGCTACGGACCAGTCCGATGAACGCCAGTGCGGCAGCAAGCTGTTTGGCGTAGTGCAGCTTGGTCGGCGTGCCGAAGTCCATCGAGGCGCTGGTGTCGATCAGGGCGTAGAAGTGGAGGTCCTCTTCTTCGAGGAACAATTTCAGGAAGAGCTTTTCGAGCCGGGCGTAGGTGTTCCAATCGACGAACCGCAAGTCGTCACCCGGCACGTAGTTGCGAAAATCGGCAAATTCCACGCTCTGCCCCTTGCGCGGGCTACGGCGTTCGCCCTTCATCCGCCCCCGAAATATCTTCCGGCTAATCAGCTCCATGGTTTCGAGCTTCGCGAGTAGTTCGGGAGGTAGGAGGGTGGAAGTTTCGGGCATGGTATCGGTATCCATCATTTTTTCAGCCCCGGAGGGGCGCTAGTCAATAGCCAGGGGCGTAAGCCCCTGGGGCAAGGTATCCGTCGCATCCGGAGCCCCGGAGGGGCGGCAGTACTAGCGCCCCTCCGGGGCTCTCCGTTATTGTTCCGGCTTCGTCCCAGGGGCTTACGCCCCTGGCTATTAACTACCGCCGCTCCGCGGCTCAATCTGTTACGACGGCTCAACTCCATATATATCGCTCGTCATACTCGATGTTGTGTCGCTTCAGGAAGGCGATGAATTCCTCCTTGAACGTTCGCACACGATGATGTTCCTGTTGGTTGGCAATGTATCGCTTTACGTCGTCTACGTTGGAAAGGCTTACCGAAAACGCCCCGTATCCGGTCTGCCAGACGAAACCACGCAACTTGGCAAAGGTCTCGTGAATCCAACGCGAAGCATTGCTCTTGATGTCTCGCACGGTATCGGCAACGGCCTCTTGTTTGCCCAGCGACACGACCAGATGAACGTGGTCGGGCATTCCGCCGGCCGCCAAGAGCCGATTGCCCGTCTCACAGGCGGTCCCGCCGATGTATTCGTAGAGCCGCGTTGCCACCTCGGGCGTGAGCAGCGGTTCACGGTTCTTCGTGCTGAAGATGACGTGACAATTCATCGATATGAACGATTGTGGCATGTCGCGGAATCCGGTGTTTCTGTCGCCCCTTCGGGGCTGGATTATGGTGGTGGTCTCTTTCCCAGGGGCTTACGCCCCTGGCTATTGACTGTCGCCCCTCCGGGGCTGGATTATGGTGGTGGTCTCTTTCCCAGGGGCTTACGCCCCTGGCTATTGGCTATCGCCCCTCCGGGGCTACTTTCCTGTCAAACCTCTTCCTTCTCCGGAACTTTCTCCAACAACTCCAACAACACCTGGTCCGACTCGACGTTCTCGGCCTGGGCCTCGAAATTTACGATGATGCGGTGACGCATCGCCGGTAGGTAGACGCGGCGGACGTCCTCGAAACTGACGTTGTATCGACCGTCGAGCAAGGCGCGGACTTTGCCGGCCAAGGCCATCGTCTGCGCACCTCGCGGACTGGCGCCCCAGCGGATGTACTGATTCGTTATCGGCAACGCGAATTCACCTTCCGGGTGCGTGACCAGCACCAGCCGCACGATGTAGTCCTGCACGTGCTTCGCCAGGATCACCTCGCGAACCAACCCCTGCCACTTGATGATCTCCTCGCCGTCCATCACCTTGTCGGGCTCGATGTTCTCGCCCCGGGTGGTTCGGTCGATGATCGTCGAGAGCTGCTCGCGGTTGGAGTAGTCGACGACCAGCTTGAAGAGGAAACGGTCGAGCTGGGCCTCGGGCAAGGGATAGGTGCCTTCCTGTTCGATCGGGTTCTGCGTGGCCATCACCAGGAACGGCTGCTTGAGTACGTGTCGCGTGCCGGCTATGGTTACGGTGCCCTCTTGCATCGTCTCGAGCATCGCCGATTGGGTTTTGGGGGTCGCCCGATTGATTTCGTCGGCCAGGCAGATCTGCGTGAAGATCGGGCCCTTTTGGAACTCGAAGACCCGCTTGCCGTCGGGTGTTTCCATCACCATGTTGGTACCCAGGATGTCGGCCGGCATCAGGTCGGGGGTGAATTGGATGCGGGAGAAGTCGAGATCGAGCGCCTTGGCCATGGTGCGAACCAGCAGGGTTTTTCCCAGCCCGGGCACACCCTCCAGCAGGGCGTGCCCGCCCACAAACAGACAAGTCAACACGCCGTGGACGATCTCGTCGTGCCCGACGATCACCCGGCCGATCTGTTGTTGAACCGCGGTGTATCGGTCGACGAACTCCCGGGTCCGTCGTTCCATGGTTTCGGCAATGCTCATGCGTTGATCCTGTGAGGTTGGTTGTTGTCTTGGAACTCGTAAAGGAATTACTTCCCGGTTTCGGAGTTCAGTCGTTTAGCCGCCGCCGGTACGGCGGTGAGACTGGAAACCGTGGCCCTCACCGCCGTACCGGCGGCGGCTAAACGAATTCGGGACGTTACTCCTTTACGAGTTATTAGGCCGCAAGCGGCTAGTTGTTTTTATCCTTCCACGCCTTCTTCTTGGCTCTCAAAAGGCGTTCGGTATAACTCTCTTCTTCGGTGGATTGATCGGGCACGATCGACGGGCCGGGCCGGTCGGCGGGCTTCATGCCGGGCCCGGGCATCTCGTCCAACTCCTTGACGTCGGCGGCCTGTTGCTCGGTGGGCTCGAAGCGGGCCTCGGTGCGAAGCTGTTCGATTTTGCGGCCCACTTCGGCCTTGCGGCTGCGGAGCCGTTCGATCTGCGGCGTCGGCGCCGTCTCGACGTCCATGCCCCGCAAGCGGCCCCACGCCCGGCCTATCGACGCGGGCACCCACATCAGGTCGACCTGTACGCGACGGAAGAAAACGTCGAAAAAGAACAACACGCAGCAAGCCATCAGCACGTACTGCCAGATGTCCTGACTGCTGCTGGCTTTGACCAGATCGCCCGGCTCGAAGCGAAACGTGTCGGCCCACATCAGCGACTCGGGCTCCTTGCCGGGCCCCTTGGGCGTGATCTTCTTGCCCGGTCGGCCCCCTTCGGGTCGAATCGCGGCAAGCTCGGTGAGCAGTTCGTCGTTGGCCTGGCGATCGCGAAATTCGTCGCTGTAGGGCACGTTCACGCCGGTGCGGATCATCGGCATGCCACCGCCCGGATTGATCGCCACGAAGTAACTTCCCGCGTCGCCGGCGGGAAACGTAGCCACGTAGCGGCCGGGGGCGGTCTGCTCGACCCGCATCGGCGCCGGTTTCAGGTCGGGCCCGACTGCCGTGCCGGTCATGTTCAGGTAGTTGATGTATTCGTCGTCCTTGTCCAGGGCGTTGATAATCATGCGGACCTCGCCGTCGACCACCTCGCTAAGTACGGAGAATTCGTCGGCCCCGCCCGACGGACGCATCGACCAGCGGATCATCGTGCCGAACAGTTTATCGTAAGCCACCCGGCCGACCCAGCCGGTCGTCCACTTGTTGCCGGTGTCGCTGGTGAAAGCCACAGCCCGGCCGGCCCCGTAAGTCCAGCTCGCCAGGATCGTGCTGTTTTTCTTGCCGGCGGCCTCGGGCGCACAGAGATGGACCTCGGCCAGCGGATTGCTCTTGCGGTCGGTCATCACGAACCCGCCGATCGGCGGCATGTTGCCTTGTAGCCCGCTAATCATTTCGTGGGGAATTTCAACGGCCAGCCTCACCGGTCTCTTGTTCCAGATCAACGGCCGGGCAACGCGGCGGGCCTCGCGTTGGAAGATCCGCGGCAGGACCTTGGGGTTCTGCGGGGCGTAATGTTTGCCGCCGGTCGCATCGGAGATTTTCTTCAGAGCGCCGGGAATGCCGTGTTCGCCGATCGCGACGGTCGAGATCGTAATTCCGGCGTTTTTGAAGGCCGCAAGCGTCGCTGCCCTGTTGGCAAAGGACGGGTCGCCGTCGCTGATGATGATCATGTGCTTGACGGCCGCCTGGGGGATTTTGCGGAAGCCGTTCAGTGCCATTTTCATCGCCGGGTCGAACGCCGGCATGTCGCTGGGGGTCATCCGGTCGACGGCCGCCATCATCTGCTGCCTGTTGCCGGCCACCGGGCTGAGCCCCTTGCCCCATAGCCATCGATACGTGCCGGTCCATTCGATCAGTCCGCAATAGTCCTGGCTACCCAGGGTTTTGATGGCCTCGTGGGCGATTTTCTTCTGCCAGAAGTTGCCCTGGGGGATTTCGCAGGCGTGCATAATCATCACCAGTGCCCCACGGGCTTCGACCTTGGCGCTCTTGATCTGGAAGTCGACCGGCATCGCCTTTTCCAGTTCGGTGCCGGTCCAGCCGCCGGCGCCGAAGCTGTTTCCGCCGCCGAGCATCACCAGCCCGGCACCCATCTGCTGGGTGTTGCGGACCAGCATCTCGATTTGGCCGTCGGTGAAGTGGTAGACGTCCATGCCTTCGCCGCTGACCCGCGGCACGTTGGCCAGCACCACCGAGTCGTACGGCTGCAATTCGGCCAGCGAGGAGAAAAGTTGATCGCTGGTCTGCACGGTTACGCCGATGTCTTGTGCTTCGAGTCGGCCTTTGAGTGTCTCGACCTCGCGCTTGCCCTGCTCCCCCTCGACGATCACCAACACCTGCCCCTTGCCGCGGATGTGCGAGAACCCGGTCGCCCGGTTGTTTTGCGTCAGCGCGTCGTCTTCGGGATTGTCCGGCTCGAATCGGGCCTCGTAGATGTAGAAGTTGGGGTTCTCGATCTCCTCCTGCCAGGTGAAGACCTGTTTGCCGGGCGGGATCGCGATCTGCTGGTCTTCCGGCCTCTTGTTGAGCACTTCCCACTCGCCGCCGGACAGCCGCGAGATGACCAGCCGTCCGCGGGCGGTGCGGGCGTTGCCGGTGGTCGGATCGGACGTATTGGTGACGACCACGTTGAGATCGAACGGTTCGCCCAGCCGGACGTTGCCGGGCACAACCACCCGCTCGACGACCGTGTCGGCCCGGGTTTGGTAGTAGACGGGCACGACGTCGATACCGATGCCGTCGGCCGCCACGCCCTCGGCCTGCTCGATGGCGTCGCCGAGGTTCTGATTGCCGTCGCTGACGATCACGATACGCTTGGCGGCGTCCTCGGGAAAGGTGGCCTGGGCCAGCTTGATCGCACCGGCCAGGTTCGTGAATTCGTCGTCCAGAGGGCTCTCGATCATCGGGGCCATCTGGATCGAGTCGTCGAAGGGCGGGATCTCCACGGCCGCGTCGCGCGCGAACACGATCGCGCCGACGTAGTCCCCCCGGTCGCCGCGGCGGTGCTCGCGGATCGCCCTGTTGACGTACTCGATCATCGCCCCACGCTGCCGGGGCGGGATGCTCAACGACTGATCCAGCAGGTAGATGACCGTGAGTTTCTCGCTGATTTGCACCATGCGGACCTCGGCCAAGGCCAGCACGATCATCGTCACGACGATCGTCCGCAACGAGATCACCACCCAGCGGCGGATCCGCCCGAACAACGCCAGCCCCCGGATGCTGTACCACCACAACGGCAGCAGCAGCGCAAGCAACAGCAGGTATCCGGGTGAGTCGAAAGTGGGGTAGTGGGTGAACATGGAAATGCCGAAGCTCGAATGACGAATGACTAAGGAAATGACGAAGCACGAATGACGAATGACGAAGTGATGTGTGTTGGGGCTTTGTGTTGACCTCTTATTGTTGTTGGGCTTTGCGCCAAATCGAGGCGAAGATTAGGTGGAGTTCCTTTGCTTCTTGCCACAAGGGTCTTGCATCTTCCTTGGATTCAGGCGATGCTTTGGCAACCATTCTGAGCCAATACTTGCATTCACGAGCTTCTTTCTTACAGATGCTGATTCTATGCCGGAAGTCCTTCTTGGAAACTGCATCATCCGCTTCGCAATAGTTCGCCCCGACACTGGTTCCCGCTCTGACCAGTTGTCCAACCAACGGGAGTGTCACCGGATCTCGCGGCAGTTTCTTCGCAAACTCGATAACCGCCTCCCCAAAACGAGCCGTCCGTTCCTCCAGATCATACACTCTCCCTTCCATCTCGGCTCCCCCGTATTTCGTCATTCGTCATTCGTGCTTCGTCATTCTACATTCTTACCGTCTGCACCCTGTGGTTATTCGTATCCAGCACATGGATCATGCCCCGGCTGTCGCGAACCAGGCCCCAGGGGTTGTGCAACTGGCCTTCGTCGCGGCCCTCGATGCCCCAGCAGCCCAGCGATCGGCCGTCGTGGGTGAACTTCTGCACGCGATGGTTGCCGTACTCCAGGACGTAGACGGTTTCGCCGTCGCCGAGCACGAGATCGTAAGGATAGTAGAGTTGTCCCAATCCGTCACCCTCGCGGCCCCAAATCTTCAGCAACTTGCCCTGCGTGTCGAAGACCTGAATGCGATGGTTGCTCGAATCGGCCACCCAGATGCGGTCTTGCGAATCGACGGCCATGCTCTGGGGCAGCACGAACTGGCCCGGCTGGCTGCCGTGGCCTCCCCATTGCAGCAGGAACCGCCCGTCGGGTGAGAATTTCTGGATCCGGTCGTACTCCCCCTTCTCGGCCACGTAGTAGTTGCCCTTGGAATCCTGCACGGCGTCGGTCACCTGGCCGAACTGGCCCGGCTCGTGGCTGGGGGCCTCGTTGCCGCCGATCCGCAGTAATTCCTGGCCCTCGGGTGAATAGACCAGCAGCCGGTAGTAGTGGGTGTCGGCCACGAGCACGTTTCCATTGCGTCCGATCGACAGGCCGGTCGGTTTGCCCGTCTTGCGGGCCGGTGTGCTCCAGCCGTGAGAGAAATTCCCTTCGAGGTCGAAGACCTGGATTCGGGCCGTCTTGTCGACCAGGTAGAGCCGATCGTTGCCGTCGATGGCGATTGCCCGGGGTTTTTGCAGCCGACCGTCAGAAATCCCCCGGCGTCCCCAGGTTGCCTGCCACCGACCGATGTTGTGCGGATCGGTATCGCACCCAAGGATCGGCAGAATTGCCAGGCAGAGGATCGTGGCCGGGAGTGTTTTCATAATCTGACGCCGTGTTCTTCGTTTCTGTTCGCGACCACCGGTCGCGGCTTTGTGTTCGCGACTTGACGATCCGGCGTAACGATCGGTATAGTAACATATTACGTCGATTCCAGAAATGTGGGGACTGTGGATCAACCCATGTCGGCAGCCGTCATCGAGATCGCAAATACGGAGGATTGGCGCGATGTCGTCCATCGGGCGGTCCAGGCCTTGGCCGAGGGGCAACTCGTGGCCTTTCCCACCGAGACCGTCTATGGGCTTGCGGCCAGTGCTTTGGACCAGCGGGCAGTTGAGCGTCTGCTGAAACTCAAAGGCCGTCGCCCGGGCCATCCGCTCGCACTGGCTATCCGCAGCGCCGACGAAGCCCGCGATTACGTCCCCGACATGTCTTCGCTGGCCCAGCGTCTGGCCCGTCGATGCTGGCCCGGCCCGGTCACGCTAGTCGTGGAAGATACCCATCCGGAAAGCCTGGTTCGCCAACTCCCGCCCGGTGTCCGCGAGGCCGTTTCGCCCGAAAACACCGTTGGGTTGAGGGTTCCGGGCCACCCGGTAGTGCTGGATGTATTGCGAATGTTGGCCGGTCCCTTGGTCCTCAGCAGTGCCAATCGCACGGGCGAGCCCGACTCGGTCGACGCCCAGGCCGTGATCGACGCGGTGGGCGACGAAGTGGAATTGGTGCTGGACGACGGTCCGTGCCGGTTCGGGCAGCCATCGTCGGTGGTCCGCGTGCGGGAAAACGATTACGAAATCCTCCGCGGCGGCGTGGTTCCGGAGCAGGCCCTGCGGCGGCTGGCCAGCTTCATGGTGCTGCTGGTTTGCACCGGAAACACCTGCCGCAGCCCCATGGCGGAGATCATCTGCCGAGAACTGCTGGCCGAGCGGATCGGCTGTTCAATCGACGAGTTGGACGACCGGTTGGTGCTAGTAGCATCGGCCGGGATTGCCGCCATGATGGGGGGTGTGGCCAGCCGCGAGGCCGTCGAGACAATGAACCGCCGCGGGCTGAGTATTCGAGAGCACGAGACCCAGCCACTGACAGAGCCGCTGGTCCGTCACGCCGATGTGATCTACACGATGACCCGATCCCACCGCGAGGCGATCGTCGCCCAGTGGCCGGGTGCGGCCGAGCGAACGCAGCCTCTGTGTATCGACGGTTCGGACGTTGCCGACCCGATTGGGGGAACTCTCGATCGTTACCAGCAGTGTGCGGCCCAAATCGAGGCCCAATTGAGGGCCCGGGTAGACGAGTTGGAACTGTAAGATCACAATGGACGGTCTGGCCCAATCCCCCAATCACCACTAACCCCCCCCCCATTCCAATGCGTATTTCGGTCGGCAGTGACCATCGAGGATTCGCCATTCGTTCGAAAGTGATCGAGTTGCTCAAGCAACTCGGCCACGAAGTCGAAGACGTGGGGACTTTCACGCCCGACGCGGTGGATTACCCCGACATTGCGTCATTGGTTGCCCCCAAGGTGAGCCGGGGTGAGATTGACCGGGGGATCCTGGTCTGTGGTACCGGGCTGGGGATGTGCATTGCGGCCAACAAATTCCCCGGGGTCAGGGCGGCACCTTGCCACGACGACCTGACCGCGGAAATGAGCCGCCGACACAACGATACGAACATCCTCTGCCTGTCGGCCGACCTGCTGGGCGAGCGTCTGATCGACCGGATGATCGAGTTGTGGCTTTCGACTCCCTTCGAAGGCGGTCGCCACGCCCGTCGCGTCGCCAAGATTGGCGAGTTGGAACAGGAAAACAAACCTGACGGCGACTAGATCCCGGCCGGTCCTGGCTGACTTTTCCAGATATTCCGATCGTGTCGCTGAAGGTTGCGGTCGTAACGGCACATGGGTGAGAAAAACCCGCCGAACCTTCTCGTAAGACGCGCCAACTGCTTGGAATATCGGCAAATCCTTGGTAAAGTCAATTTCTGGAGCAGAACTTTACCTAAAAACGGCTTTTCACCACAGAGCTACTCGTAAGGCACAGGTATTCACCGGATGTACGGATCGCACCGCCCCGAACCCGATGAAGTCGAGCAGTTGCTCCGCAACGCCGAACTTCGCGACGAGTTGGAGAGATACTTCGACGAGTCGATCACCCGCGTCAACGTACGGCACCTCCCGCTGGCAGCCGAGAACGAGTTCCTGGCTTCGATGCTGGCATGGGAACAGGCTCCGGTGCTGCCGATCTACCGCTGGTTCGACCCCGAACTGCGCCCGCCCGGTCCAGACTCTCTCTCCAAAGAAGACCTGCATCTGATTCTCTGGGAAATGATCCAGAAGCTCGCTAGCCAGCGGATCATGTTGGACTTCACCGACCACCTGACCGACCGCGAACTCTACTGCCTGATCGTTCGCGACATCCTTCCCGCACGCGAAAAGAAGCTCGACTGGCCGAACAACTACCTCCACTTCGACTGCACCGGTCCGAGTTGCGATCCCGACGTGTGGCTCCGCTACTACGCCACCGACGAAGAGCGTGAAGATTGGGCCGAAACCTACCACCAGTCGCTTCCGCCCAGCGGCGAGCCGCCATATCCACGCAAGTTGCCCGGCGAACCGGAATAAGAGGGCGGATTTGGGGGCTGGGATTTGGGGGCTGGGATTTGGGG